>Ga0209636_10008361_pt1 | contig 10534 bp, 9 predicted proteins | sample DeeMarSWOR152_54_FD_187464 | JGI IMG/M metagenome (GOLD analysis project Ga0209636, IMG submission 187464) | Marine sediment microbial communities from White Oak River estuary, North Carolina - WOR-1-52-54 (SPAdes) (version 2) | ecosystem: Environmental > Aquatic > Marine > Intertidal zone >... | reverse complement strand
AAGGTGGCAGGTGAACGTCTAATGGACGCGGGGTTGAGGGAGGATGAGGCGGTGAAGCGCGTTCTCCATTTCTTAGAACACTGCAAGGTAGGCAAGGTTACGGCGGATGAAACCATAAGGATAGATGGTAACTGCGAGAGCTTTCGGGAGCTGCTTGCGACTAAACGTGAGGAACCCTGTTGCTTCTTCACCACCGGCTTCTTCAACGGCTTCTTCTCAACCGTCAAGAATCAACACGTCAAAGAGACCAAGTGCATAGCCATGGGCGACCCCTACTGTGAGTGGGAGTTCAGCTAGGTAGACTGAAAACGATTCATGGTTAGTCAGAAGGATGGTGGCAAAGGTGCCGAGTCGTGATAGCGTTGAGATGCGTGTTTCGGTGGGCTTTGCAGCTAGTTTCTTCGTTTCTTTCCTCGTGATGTTCCTAGGTTGGCAGGAATTCACTTGGGATCAAAAGGAGGCTGTTTGGGCAGTTGCCGTATCCGCTGGTTTCATTAACCATGGAATCTGGACTCGGGAGAAAGGTTTGATTCTGGGCGGCTTATTGAGCATCGTAGCGACATCGATCGGCATAATCGTTGTGCCCAGATTCTTCCCACTGGGATGGATCATCTTGGGCTGCGCAACAGCGGCTTCAGGTTTCTACCACCCTCCGAGAACAGAGGGCGTTGTTGGTGTCTACATCGCGTTGGGGGGCCTCCTCAGGGTGCTGTCTGCATATCTTTCGGCAAGCGCTGTTTCGGTATGGATGGTCTGGATGGTGCTGATCGGCTTGGTCATCATCACGGTAGCCTCAGAAAGCAAGAGCCCCGTTATGCGCTTCACCGGAGCCTCAAGCATCTTGGTTACTGTCGTTACCTATACGTTTTATCCTGAAATCATGTTCCCCTCGGTGCTCGCAGTCTTCGCCGCAGGGATAACGACGAACCTCATTTACCTGTACAGACTTCTTGGAAGAACGCCCAAGATTGGCGAGATCTTCGCCTTCACGACCCGCGCCTTGTCCCTCCATGGCCTGAAGAAGCCCATAGACCAGTACAGCGTTCTGGCAATCCTCATCAAAGGAAACATCGGAGCCGAAAACGTCATCCACGATCTAATGTCTCGTCTTGAGCCCAGATGCGCACCTATCCTGCTGCTAGGTCCAACCGCGCCAACGCAGCTCTCCCTTACAGAGAAAGATAAAGTGGGCTGGGTCACCACGCTCTCCGGGGTTTTGAAGCCGGAGTATTCAATCCTCTCGCCTGAGGACCCCTCGATGGTGAGTGTCTTCATTGCAAAGACTCTGAAGGCCTTGCCTGGAGACAAGAGTCCCGTCATCGTGGGAGATTTTCTCGACAGCATGATTCCCCACATGACTGAGAGCGTCTTCTACAAGTACTATTCTGATCTGGTCTCCGCCGCCAGAATCTTGGAGCATACGCTGGTCTTCGTCGTGAAGGCGGACATCCACAATGAAGTGAACATTAACGTTGTGAAACGCTTCGCGGATGTAATTATCGAGAACAGAGAACGCGAAGAGAAGGGTAGACTCGTCAGGGAAGTCCGGGTGAGCAACCGAGTGGACAACATCCACACAGACTGGCAGAAATACTGACTGCCGACGTAAGTCCCCCAAAACCCCGCTAGCAGCCCAAAAGAGAGCCAGCCGGATACCTGTAGCTCAACGCATACCCGCTGTCTTCTCCAGCCCAGTTAGAAAAAGAACCGCCCAAGAAGAGGAGCTTGTCGATTGGTTCTCGCTGTCCGCTGGCCTACGAGGCCAGCTTTCCGCAGTTAGACTTTTCTGCGTCTTCGCACACAGGTCAGAAGAGAGCGGATACCTATGCCCAAAGCCAAAAAGATGAAGGTCTACTCTCATATGGATCCAGCTGCAAAACCATTTTTGAAGAATATTTCAAAGTATACTCAACAAGCTGAGGCCTTTCGGATGCCCTATTGGGTCTTTGTTCAAGATTCAGACCCTATCGGCCTCGTCGCGGTTGGAAAGGAGCCCGTACAGCTTATAGCTTCGCCGGGAACGCCGATGGCGATAATACAGTTGCTAGACACCAACCAGCCCAAACAAACCATAGAATACGTCGCGCAAGAAGGACTAAGAATAGCCACCAGCAAGAACGTCGAGTATGCAGTGTCAGTATTTCCCTCTGACGAAGACGAGGCCATCAGCCAGTTCAAGAAGAGAGGGTTCCAAGACTTCGACGACTCTTACAAGATGATCTGTCAGCTAGACCAATCCTTCAAACCCTCAGATGGACTCCGATTTCGCCGAGTCCAGAGAGCAGAGATGCGTCAATTCATTGACATTGCAGGAAAGTTCCTGAGCGGGTCCCCAGACATCACGTTGCGGAAAGCGTTGGAGCATTTCCCTGAGCTACCTGACGAATTCTTAGACTTCTACTATCCTCAAGAAAGATTCTACTTTGCAGACAAAGATCAACAAACAATCGGCGTATTAGACTTCAGTCCTGACAAGGGGTTAATCAGCAACGTAGGGGTCGATCCGCAACAGCGAGGAAAAGGCTTCGGAAGACAGATCATGCTATTCGCTCTACAACAGCTGAAGAACAGCGGCTGCGAACAAGCATATCTCAGAGTGCACGTCGACAACGCACCAGCTATTCACCTATACGAAGCCTTCGGCTTCGAGAAAGCAGAAAGATACAAGACTCTGATGTGGAAACCAAAAGAGTGTTAGACCACGTAGAAAGCGGAGCCAACCCTAGCGAACAGGGACCCTTATATACCACGTAAAAAGCAGGTATAGTTTATGAAACCAAGAGGCACACTTTTCTTTTTGTTTCTTTTCACTCTAACATTGCTTGTACACGGTGTTTTGGCGCACACACCACTTGAGCCCCCCTTCGATAACGAGAGTCTGGCAACCGCCTATGGAGTACCTGACCCCACCAAGTCTTGGGCCATCTATGCAGAGCTTCATGAAGGCGGGGAAGCCCAATACTATCGATTAGACATGGAGCAGGGTGAAAGACTTCGACTCATGCTGTTCATCCCCATTTCTGAAAAGGAAAGCTTCACGCCGAATCTGGTGGTTATGGGTCCTGGCATAACCTCTCAAGACGCTCCGCCTGAATTTGTGGAGGTCGCGACGGGAGTTGGTGTTGCTGTGCTGGAGGGGCAGCTCTCAGCCGAGCCTGCTTATGAACCCTTCACTCCAAGCGTGTACTACTACCTCGCAGACTTAGATTCAGACGTCTCCGTGGCAGGCACCTATCACGTCGCAGTTTATGAGGCGCATCAGGGCGGTCGCTATGGCCTTGCAGTCGGCTATCGAGAAGAGTTTGGACTAGACGAGTGGCTCATGATCCCGATCGATGTTATCGGCGTCCACCAATGGGAAGGCCAGTCCATAGGCCTTATCCTTGCGCCGATGTTGGCTACTCTGGTCATTGCCTTCAGCCTCTTGATCTGGAGGCGCCCCGCCATTCTTCGAGGGATCTTTAACGTGACAGGCGTCTCCGCAGGTTTTCTATATTTGGGCAGCGGAGCAATGATGTTCACCCAGATGATCTTGGCCTTGGCAGCAACGGGACCAGACTTCTCCGCGGTTTTGACGATAGTCTTCATCTCAATGCCGATTTTATTCGGCGTCGCCATCCTACGACTAACGATGAAGGATTCGAAGAGCGTGACCAAGAGAGTCAGGGCGTTTATAGCCATCCTAGGCCTCTTAGGTTTGTTCACTTGGGCAGGATTACTGATAGGTCCCGCTCTGGCTCTACTCACAAGCATACTACCCGCCAAATCCTGAAGGTTCAGACACTCAGCAAGCACTGCATGTGTATCTCCTTAGTCCGTGAGCGCGCTTGAATAGTGTTAAATTCTAGAGCGCCTTCCAAATCGTGAAGACAGTTGCGCATCACAAGATTCAGCAGATCAGGATATCGATCTCACTCATTTCTCAACGAATACATCCTTCAGAATAAATGCAGGAAGATCATGGAAATCGGTGTCGCAGACGGCGAAAACGCGAAGAACATGGTGAGGACAGCCAGCCAACACTTCCCAGCACAAAAGGTGGAATACTATGGATTCGACACCTTTGGATGGAATGGCAATTCTCAGATGAAGAAAGTAAGGCGGAAACTGGAGAAGACCCGCTGCACGTTTAGACTATTCAAGGGAGATTCAGTGGAGACGCTCCCCCACGCCTTGAAGAACTTGCCCATGATGGACTTGATTTTCATTGATGGAGGCCATTCTTATGAAACAGTTAAGAGCGATTGGGAAAACTCAAAATCTCTCATGCACTCTGACACAGCGGTCTTCTTTCACAACTACAACTTCTCAGGTCCCAAAAGGGTCGTCGATGACATTTCCAAAGAAGAATACGAAGTGGAAATAATCCATCCTCCCATGGACTGTGCAACAGCCTTCGTCAAAAGGAGAAGTTCAGGCTAGCTAGAGGAAGACGAACCACACATTGCGTCTCTAGTCTTAGCACTTCCATAGAGGACTCTGTCAAGTTGTCGGTTGATGGGCTATCGTGTCAAAAATCGGTTGATAACGTTGACCTTAATACGGTTGCGTGCTGAATTTTGGCAAAAGAAGTATTTGAGATAGACGAAGAGAAATCTCCACGGAGATTCAAGCCTAAGTCTCATGGCACAGTAATGGAAAACTAGCTCCAATAAATTCGCAAATTCTCTCAAATAGGGTTTAGACCAATTGACCATGAATCGTCCTAACTTGACAGAGTCCCATAGAGCAATGTTTATCACTTCGACTTTGGCTAGGGTTATGATTGATATGAGTGACAGTGAACTGGCAGCCATTAGACGGAGCAAGTTGCGCGAACTCAAAAGAAGACTATCAGCAAAACAGAGGAAGACTGAAGAAATCGATGCAGACAGGATCCTCAACGAGATTTTCAAAGGCAGAGCTTGGGAAGTATTCAATGCTGCAAGCTACCAGTTTCCCAACGTTATGAAGGAGGTCAAGAAGGCACTGGTAAAACTGGCTCTGTCTGGAAGACTAAAGGCAGTAACGGGGGAACAACTTCATCTTTTCCTAAAAACTCTAGGACTAAGAGTCAGACTAGACACTAGGATTAGCTACGTAGAACACGGAAAACTGAAATCTCTAGCAGACAAAATGAAAGAAGACTTGAATAAGCATAACACGCGCCAACAGTAACTAGGCTACTTTTTTCGTCTTCGTCTCTTTCTTTTCGATCTTTTCTGTTTCTTCTTCTTTGTCTTCTTCGTCATGCCCCCATGACGCGTCATTCCACTACTCTCCTATTTACTGAACCTGACCTTTTCCTTCTTCGCAGACTTCCTTCTGACCCGTCCAGTCCACTCAAATCCACAGACCGCACACTTCTTGCTATCACGGTCTTGCTTTATCTTCTTACTTCCACATCGTGGGCATCGTTCAGCTCGTCCCATACCGATAACCCAAACCCTTTAAGAGAAGGTGATTCACGTAGTTTTAAACGTTATCGACTTACCGCAATACTCTTAAGAAATTAGACGCTGAAGACATCTGCAGTAAAGAGCGCTGATAACATCTGAATATCCACATTTGCGAGATGATACGCATGCCCACTAGTTTGTATCCGTTATGGTTTTCAGAAGGTATTCACTATGATTTTTGAAACTATCAAATCGGAAGGTTTGGCTCACCTTTCATATTTCGTCGGTTCCGACAATGAGGCAACGGTCATAGACCCACGCCGAGACTGCCAAGTCTACATTGACATTGCCCAACGAGAAGGAATGACAATCAAGAATCTCTTTGAAACACACCGCAACGAGGACTACGTCATCGGCTCTCCTGAACTGGCGCACTTCACCGGGGCGAAAATCTATCACGGCCAAGGTTTAGCCTTCAAATATGGAGACACGCTGAAAGAGAGCCAGGAATTTTACCTCGGGAAGCTGAAGCTAACCGCCATTCACACACCGGGCCACACAGACGAAAGCATGTCCTATGCCTTAGCTGACCTCGATGCAGGTGAGGAACCCGTAATGGTCTTCACGGGCGACGCCCTCTTCATAGGCGACGTAGGCCGCACAGATCTCTACGGCCCTAAGGAAGCGCCACGGATGGCGGAGAACCTGTACAACAGCATCTTCAAGAAGCTTCTTCCCCTCGGAGACGGTGTGATCCTCTGCCCTGCGCACGGTGCAGGATCCGTCTGCGGCGGAGCCATCAGCGAACGGGAACAGAGCACCCTAGGTCTGGAACGTATCCTGAATCCTATCTTGCAGAAAACGAAGAAGGAATTCATCAAATTCAAGCTCTCCGAACATCACGAGCGGCCGCCATATTTCCGTAAGATGGAGCAATACAACTTGGAAGGGCCGCCTATCCTAGGACATCTCCCGAACCCGAAGCCGCTCTCACCAAAAGAATTCCAAGAACAGATAGAACTTGGCGCCATGGTTGTGGACACCCGTACCCCACCAGCCTTCGGTGGAGCCCACATTGACGGCTCATACAGCATATGGCTCGAAAGACTGCCACTCTATGCAGGCTGGATCTTGCCCTATGACAAACCGATACTTCTGGTGCTGGAAGACATGGGAAACCTAGAGACCGCAGTTCGATATCTCATCAGATTGGGATATGATCGCATAGCAGGGTATCTCCATGATGGGATAGCGGCTTGGTACAAGAAGGCCTTCCCGCTGGACCATCTAGGGCTCTTGACAGTGCAAGAGCTGAAAACGCGATTGGACAGAGGCGACGATTTGATGGTACTGGATGTAAGAGAGGAAGACAAGTGGCATGACGGGCACATTGAAGGAGCCCTCCACATCTACGCGGGTCACCTTGCACAGCGCTTAGACGAAATTCCACATAATCGGCCCGTAGTGGTAACCTGCAATGCGGGGAACCATGCGAGCCTAGCAGCCAGTATTCTTCGCCTAGAGGGGTACACGAAAATCCATAATTTGCTGGGCGGCATGACGGCGTGGCAAAACGCCGGCTACAGCGTTACAAAGCAATAATCCTAGAAATCGACCTCCGACAATCTCTAGCCTTTGTGAGCTGGTTTGGAAAGCCAAATCGGAAGAGGCGAGCTGCTGCGGAGAATGAACAAAGACAATCACAGATTTTCTCCCCGGTCTTAATCCGAAAACAGAGATACTGTTCTGATTGAATGGTTGGCTTTTGCAGCATTCACCGGGAGAACTTTGCCATCGGCGCTAGGAAACGATTGTCCTCTGATGCAACTATTGCAGCTTTGAGTGCGCTCTTCTCCTTATCTTTTATCTCCAACATGATGTCAAAATCAAAGGGTTTCGTCTCTTCTAAGAAGCTTCTGAAGTATTCAGGATTAATAGATTCGGCATGTTTGCCTTTCAAGCTATTTTCCCGTTGGAGGCTGTAATCTACCATTGGCAAGCCGTCGTCTTCCCTCCAGGTCTCTGTGAACAGCTCAAGAGCTTTCCATGTCGTTTCACCAGAATTGTTGATTTCGTGATGGAAAACGTCGAACACGACAGGTACACTGGTTTCTTCGCTTACTTGAAGGCAATCGTCCAATGAGTAGCTCCTATCATCGTTCTCGATGACAAGTCGCCGTCTAATGATCGCGTCCAGCTTTTCGAATCGTTCCACAAACCGCTTCATGCTTTTCTCTTTGTTTCCATAGACCCCGCCAATGTGTATTTGCACTTTGGCGGTAGTATCGAGTTCCATTAAATCGAGAACGTGTGCATGATAGGCGAGCTCTCTAACGCTATTTTCGAACACGTTGCTGTCCACAGAATTAATGACAATGAATGGGTCGGGATGCATTGAGACGCGAATACCATTGCTTCGGACGAAATCTCCAATCGATTTGAAATGCGCTTCGAAGTGTTCTTGCCAGTTAAACCGGCAAACCGGGTGAGAGGCAAAGGGAACGAGGTCGGAGGTTATCCTGAAAAACAACAAGTTGTGTCTCACATTGAAGTGCAGTATTCTTGTGAGGCACGCCAGGTTGTTTTCAACTGCTTCTTTCAAGCGCTCTTCAGAGTAGGACTTTAGACGAAATGTCCGATTGCTTCGGCAGCCTATTGTCGTGTTTATGCAGGGATACCCTATTTTCATCTTACGAGCGCACGTCCATTTCGAGAATCGGGTTTCGTCTCAGGGGTTGGCTGTTTCACTAGGGTGATTTGATGCCGACTGTCTCGGCGATTTCTTCAAGCTTGACTATCACCACGGGTTTCTCTGGTGTAAACGACGCCCAGCCGTGCTCTTTCTTGAACCCATGAGCAACAAGGAAATTCGTTGAGAGGTTTTGTTTCCCTTCCTCCGCCATTTGATTGATGACCGTTGCCTTTTCCTCAGGATCTATGACCACCTTCAATTTGCCTCTAAGGACGACAAAATTGTACTCGCTCATGTCTGGCGTGTACTTTTCTATCTCGACACAGACACGCTTATCCTTCTCAAGGAGCAGCATCTTCTTGCCATAGTCAGTAAAGTGGAAATAGAGCGCCCCGTTCATGAAGACGTACTGAAAGGGAGCCATATACGGATAGTCATCCCCCTTAAAAGCGATCCGGCAAAGCATTTGCTCTCGAAGGAGTTTCTCTATCTCAGGCTTGTCCATCTTAGGCAATTTCACTATTGTCAAACTTGACACCACTTTCTACATTCTAGACTGTCTAACGCCAATTTAAATCTCCGTCGGAAGCGGTTGTCATCGTCAAGCTTGAAGGCAAGATGCTGGCCCCATGTATGCGTCTCAAGATCCGAGTTATTGTCTGAAGAAATAAGAAGCCCATCTACAAAAGCATAAGGCATTCTGTCACAAGCCATCTGTCAAGCACTAAACCGGCCTCAGGAACATACGTAAATTCTCATGTAGAGGAAACACCTTCTCCTTTTCCGATCAGGGGATGAATCCTGCAGCCGTGTAGCCTGTAATTCCTCCTGCTGCATTGAAAACCTTCTCAAACCCTTTCTGTTTGAGGAGGCTGCAACCCAAGCTTGATCGGTGGCCAGTTCGACACATTAGGATCATCCCCCTATTAGGGTCAAGCTCATCTGTGCGTGTCCTGAGATCAGGTACTGGAATGTTGAGCCCTCCAGAGACATGGGTCTCCTCGTACTCTTCAGGAGAACGGACATCTAGAAGCAGCGTCTCGCTCTTACTGATAATCATTCCGTGAACCTCTTGGGAGGACACCTGCGGCACATGATCAGTATTGAATCCCGCTAGAGTCCAAGCGTGCACCCCACCATCCAGAAAGCCCACAGTGCGGTCGAGACCCACGCGGCGGAGCCAAGTCTGAGCATTCTCTGCTTGGCAGGGATCTTCCGAGACGAGAAGGATGTCAGTGTCTGGCGGCAGCACCCATCCCGCGAATGTGGCGAAATTCCCGGCAAGGTCGATGTGGTAGCTCCCAGGGATATGTTGGCCACCATATGCGTCATAGCCGCGCACATCAAGCACCACAGCTTTCGTTTCGTTCGCAATGTCAGAGAACGCCTTAGCATCCAAAGGTTTGAGTCGCGGCAGGGAGCGGATCAACGGAGGACCCTTCCTGTTGATCGCGCTGCATCTGCTGAAGTGGTCGGGTGCGGCGGGCATGTTAGTCGTTAGAGATCTGATGAATTCTTCGCGGTCTTCGATTTGCAGTGCGGTATTGTACATTTTCTCGTAGCCGATCGTGCTCCACCGTTTTGCCCCCAACGCGCGCCCGCAGAGTGAGCCGGCCCCATGCGTCGGGTAGACCTCGCAAAAGTCCGGCAGAGTAAGCAGTCTTTCGTGGAGGCTATCATATAGCTGAGAGGCAAGATCCTTCGCCTTTCCTGGAAAAAGGTCTGGACGGCCCACATCGCCTACAAAAAGGGCATCACCAGTGAAGGCGGCTACTGGCTTTTCACCTCTCGCTAGATCTGTAACCACGTAAGAGATGGCCTCTGGTGTGTGACCAGGCGTTTCGATAACCCGGCAGGACATGTCCTCGATCCTGAAGGTGGTTCCCTCAGCAGCGGGTATATGGTCGAATCGGCAGTTTCCTGCAGCTGGAGCGTAGATTGTCGCCCCCGTTTTCTCAGCTAACTCGAGGTGTCCAGACACGAAGTCGGCGTGAAGATGCGTCTCAAGAATGTGAGTGACAGCGAGACCTAGTTCCTTGGCCGCATCAATGTAGTGCTTCACATCCCTGCTAGGGTCAACGATAGCACAGTTCTCATTTCCCCCAACCAGATAGGAACTATGGGCAATCCCTTTTATGAAAAAGTGTTGGACGATCATACCCACACCGGCATCAGTCTGCGGATACTCCCAGATATCAATTCGCTAAATAGCTTTCTGCGCGTGCACACATGCATCATTCTGCAAGCAACGCAGCATAATCTCTATCCACAGCTGACGCGCTCAAATAGGCAAGATTACTTGTAAGCTCCTTGAGCGATGAGACTCCCGTGACAGCTGTGCATACGCCACGTTGACTAAGAGTGTAGCTTAGGAGTTTAGTTGGCGTTGCGCACTCTGGTACTTTGAAAACCATTCTTTTCCACCCTGATTTGTAAGCAGGAATCTTGACTTTCTTTCCGGCTT
>Ga0209636_10008359_pt1 | contig 10537 bp, 10 predicted proteins | sample DeeMarSWOR152_54_FD_187464 | JGI IMG/M metagenome (GOLD analysis project Ga0209636, IMG submission 187464) | Marine sediment microbial communities from White Oak River estuary, North Carolina - WOR-1-52-54 (SPAdes) (version 2) | ecosystem: Environmental > Aquatic > Marine > Intertidal zone >... | reverse complement strand
ATAAATACTTATCGATAGTAGGTAGTTAAGTTACAAGAAGAACAACAACAGTAACCAACCACCCCTCGTTTTGATCTAATTAATGTTACTCTATAATTATCTGGAATTAAAGCATAAAAAACAAAACAAGCTATTTCTCAGATTCTCCCCGACAGAGAGCTTCTTTTCCTCCTTTACCTCAAACTTCCCCCAAAATCCAGCCTTTTTCATAATCCAGTAAACTACATAAGTGCCTAATGCAAAACCGATTATGCCCCAAACTTGGGGAGTTCTAATAACTATAGTACCACTGTGAACTTATACCCTGTAACGATATTCCACCTGATCAGTCCACATCATATACAAAGTTGTGGTTTTTGTAACTGTTCTCTCCTTATCCACGGTTTTGAACTTGGTTACCTCTCTAGACTTTTTTACGGTTTTGAACTCATAAACCTTCTCACAAACCTCCAATAGCTTGGTTGGGTCTCCCTCCTCTAGGACTTTATCCAAGTTACTGATACCCCTGCCGATCAGAGTAACCAGATCGTCATCGAGCTTTTGCCTACACTCCTCGACCGTTATGGGGACCTGCTCATCGTAGTACTCGATTGCTGTGTATGGAACTTGCTCAGTGTATATTTCCGTGGCGGTGTAGGTGACCGGGAAGTAGAATATTATCAGCAAAGCGACCAGCGCTATGCAACCAAACACAATGATTAGTAACAGTATTACACCTATTATACTCTTATTCTTTAGATTGGCTTTAGGTTTTGAAGTGCTTGTCGCATGACCACACTCTTTGCAGAATTTGGCATCTCCCTCCACTTCCTTACCACAACTAGGACAATAAGGCATTTCAACCACCCCATTATATCTTAAATTCTTCTGAATAAAAACCATCTCAATTAACCAAAAACCGCTATTTATTGGACTGATTCTAATATAATCTGGGGTTGGAAGAGGTTATTGAGAAATGAAGATAGGTGATATCTTTTTTGCTCTTTTTTTAATTGTATTTGTGTTAATCCCTACAATCTTAGTGCTTATTTTCGAGAAGGATCCTCAAACAGCTCTAGAAAAACTAGCAGGTCTACCCCTTACCGATAACCCTCAGTTATTTCTTTTAATACTCCTTTTATTGTTCATAACTGCCATCATAATTTACATTTGGAGAGGTGGAAAATAGATATCAACTCCCTTACACTACTGTCTTAAGAAACAGCGTGCCCTTCTTAGTAACCTTCAGAGGCATTTTCTTTCTGGCCTGGGGATCATGAGGGAGAAGGCTTAAGCCCTCCCCTCTTTTGGTCCAATTCCCTTAAGATATTTTTTATAGCCCTCGCCGGGATCTGAACCCGGGACCTCCTGCTTTCTGTCAGCCTCTGTCATCAGAGCCGATACCAAGCAGGCGCTCCACCAGGCTGAGCTACGAGGGCTTTACTGAGATAGGTTATAATTTAGAAAGTCTTCATTAAATTTCAGCTATAATACTGGCACGATATTGCCCAAGAAGAAGGCGATTAAAGCCAAAAGCATGCCAAGGACCATTACCCTCTGCCCGAGGGAGGGATGCATTGTCAATGAGATTATAAAGATTAGATCGGAGATTATTATCAAGATGCCATAGGCGTATAAATTAAAGAACGTTAATTGGATAATGAAAGGCAGGAGACTGAATGCTATAGCAGCTAATGTGAATATTGCTGCCATGTTTTTTGCTCTTTGGGCACCTATCTTTATTGGAAGGGTTATAGCGTATTTCTTTTCGTCACCCTTTATATCCTCGATATCCTTTATAATCTCTCTGGAGAGGGTCATAAGGAATGCACATGCCGTGATAATTGCAACGAGTTTTATCTCTTCCATACCTACTATGTCTGCTCCATTTTGGATCGTTGCCACAACACCAAATATGAAGATTGAAGCAACTAAGAAGCTTATCCCCAGATTTGACACAAGTAAAAGTTTTTTGGAGTACTTCGCATAGAATAGCAATATCAAAGAATTCAAAAAGGCGATACTGAGACAATAATCATTTACAGATTTAGAGAACCCCAAACCTAAAAGGAAAAGAACTATAGAAAACATAAAAGCATCGCTCTTTGATATTCTGCCAGAGGGTATTGGTCTCTCCGGTTTGTTTATCTTGTCTATCTCAAAATCGAAGTAGTCATTGAGGATATTCCCTGCACTCGTTATCAAAAAGGCGGCGAAGCCAGCCATGAGAATTTTCGTACCCGGTATTATGGTACCAGTAGTGTGAATAAAGGTGGCACCGACCAATACGCCAAAAAATGCGATTATGCCATTTCTCATCCTGAGCAATTCCCAGAGCATTACGGCAGTTTTTTTAATATTCTCGACTTTCAATTCAAGCACCAATTTTTGTATCTAGACAAGATATATTGAATACATCTAAAAATATATACTAACGATGGACAATAAGATTGCCGAGAAAATTAAGGAAAGAAAGAGACTGGGCTTTTTGGACAAGCAGCTGGGGGATGAGGATAAACTCAGAGAATTGAGAAAAAAATTTGATCTGAAGCCAAGCTATAAGATGGTAGACACCTGTGCTGCTGAGTTCGATGCGGAAACACCTTACTACTACTCAACATATGAGACTGAAGATGAAGTAGAGGTCTCTGATAGAAAGAAGATAATAATTCTTGGTTCCGGACCCATAAGAATTGGACAGGGAATTGAATTCGATTGTTGTACAGTACATGCAGTCTTTGCATTAAGAGAGATAGGGATAGAGACAATAGTGATAAACAACAATCCTGAGACGGTCTCTACAGATTTTGATATCTCAGATAAGCTATATTTTGAGCCTTTAACCCTCGAGGACGTTCTAAATATTGTAGACGAGGAATCCAGAAATCTATTGGGTGTAATGGTCCAATTTGGTGGACAAACAGCTATAAATCTGGCCATACCCTTGAAGGAGCACGGCGTAAAAATCTTAGGCACCAGACCCGAGGACATAGATTTGGCAGAGAACAGAGACCATTTTGGAAAGATATTGGATAAATTGGGAATGCCCTCTGCGGAATGGGGAACTGGCTACAGTTTTAAAGAGACAAAGGACATAGCTGCTAAAATTGGTTATCCTGTTCTCGTTAGACCGAGTTATGTTCTGGGTGGCAGGGCCATGGAGATAGTCCAGGATGAATTTGAATTAGAGGAATACATGAGAGAAGCAGTGAGAGTTTCCCCAAAACATCCAATCCTGATTGATAAATTTCTACAGGATGCCATTGAGATAGATGTTGATGCCGTCTGTGATGGAGAAACTGTTTTGATAGGGGCGGTTATGGAACACATAGAAGAGGCAGGGGTTCATTCCGGCGATTCGGCCTGTGTTATACCCCCACAAACCCTCGATGAAAAGACAGTGAATAAAGTTATGGAGTACACGAAGAGATTGGCACTGGAGCTAAATACCAAGGGTTTGATCAATATCCAATATGCAATCAAGGATGGCATCATCTATACATTGGAAGCCAATCCTAGGGCTTCTAGAACCGTGCCCTTCGTTAGTAAGGCTGTTGGTATCTCCTTGGCTAAAATTGCCGCCAAGGTCATGATCGGCAGGAAGATAAAAAGCTTAGTTGATGATCTGGAGCCGATGAAAAAAATAAGACATGTAGCCGTTAAGGAGGTTGTCTTTCCCTTCATAAAACTTCCAGGCGTCGATCCAGTTCTCGCCCCAGAGATGAAGTCAACCGGTGAGGTTATGGGGCTTGATAAGGATTTTGCCATGGCCTACTATAAGGCTCAGATAGCTGCGGGAAATGAGTTGCCCTTGGGGGGTACTCTCTTCTTGAGTGTTAAGAAAAAGGACAAACCAGAGATCTTAGAGGTTGCAAGAAAATTCTCAGACCTTAACTTTGAGATAATCTCCACATCTGGAACATCGGATTATTTAGGTGGGAATGGAATACAGAATAGGAAGATATTAAAGATCAGTGAAGGCAGTCCAAATATTCTCGATCTGATGAGTGAGAAACAGATAGACCTCATAATTAATACACCGACCGTAGGAAGAAATCCAAGGAAAGACGGGTATAGAATAAGATGCAGCGCGGTTGAGCTGGATATACCGTACATAACCACACTCGCTGGTGCACTAGCTGCAGTAAATGCGATACAGAAAGTCAGAGACAGAGAAATTGAGGTGAAATCCTGGAATGAATATTTCGGTAGATAAGGCAATAGATAACTAATAATATCTTGTGGCATAATATACGGTTTCCTTGCCTACCTTTTTCTTGTAGTAATATCCAAATAAAACCCCTGCAATCAAACCCCCCAGATGCCCCTCCCAAGCGACATTTGGGAAGAGTGAAACGATGAGGAAGATTATAACCTCGGCCATCCATATGGGCATCGGTACGGGGAAGGGAAATATTATGACCTGCATATAGGGTCTTAAAACAGCTAAAGCACCACCAACCGCAAAAAGGGCTCCGGAAGCACCCACAACTATGCTGTTTATGGGCGTAAAAGGGGAGAAAAAGGCAAAAAAGATATAAAGCAATGAACCCGCAATACCCCCGATGAAGTATATCTTTATGAGTTCCTTTTCATCAATTATCCTCTCTATATACATCCCAAAGAAATACAAAGCAAGCATATTCATAAAAAGGTGCCCAAAACCACTATGTACAAACATGCTCGTTATTATGGTCCATGGTTTTTCTAAAATTCCAGCAGGCATGAGTGCAAGGGTTGTTATTACAAAAAATGGATTTGTCAGAGTTAGTATGAATACCAATACATTTATGATGATTATGACATCTATAAACCTCATATAAGTCCCAGCAATCCTCATTTTTTACCTCTTAATTGTAACTTGCGTTTATCCTTATATAATCCGAAGTTAAATCACAACCCCAGGCCATTGCCTTCTCCTTTCCGGAGTTCAGATTTATCACTATTCTGATTTCCTTCTCCCTGAGGATGTTTCTGGCCTTATCGAGATCCATAGCTTTTCCTTTTTTGACCACATACGCTTTACTTTTTTTAGACTCAAAGAGGATATCCGTTTTTTCAAAGTCAAAGTCTATCTCTGAACCCATAGCTGCTATGATCCTGCCCCAGTTGGGGTTTTCCCCGAACACGGCAGTTTTTACTAGGGGTGATGAAATTATTGCCTTTGCGCCAGTTCTCGCATCATTAACAGTTTTAGCTCCTTGAAGCTCTACCTGCAAAAATTTTGTTGCTCCTTCACCATCCATTGCCATTAACTTCGCCATTTCCTTAGTTGTATAACTCAATAAATATTGAAAATCCTTTGAATTACAGGGTTTTCTTCGGTTGCTCATTAAAAGGACCGTATCGTTGGTACTCATGTCGCCATCTATCACCAATAAATTAAAGCTGTCTTTCACCGCTCTCTCAAGGATCCTTTGTAACGTCTCTCTATCCAACTCAGCGTTAGTCGTTAAAAAGCAGAGCATAGTCGCGAGATTTGGGGCGATCATACCCGCTCCTTTGCAAATCCCGCCGATCTTTATCCCCTTGTATTCGAAAGAAATCTGCTTTGATTTCGTATCGGTTGTCATTATAGCTTTTGCAGCGCTTTCACTCCCATCCGGGGAATTTGACAACCTTAAGGATGCTTTCTTAATTAAATTTTCAATCCTTTTGAGATCCAGTTTTCTACCAATTATTCCCGTAGAGGCCACTCCGATGTGCTTGAGATCAATATCAAGCTCTCTACCCGCTATCTCACACATCTTTTCCGCATCTCCGACGCCGGATTTAACGCAGGCATTCGCATTACCGGAGTTTATAACAATGGCCTGGAATCCATTCTTCAGCCTTTTCCTATCCACAGGGATGTGTGCCCCCTTGATGCTGTTTGTCGTAAAAACCCCTGCACTTTCACAGATTTTATCATTTACAATCAAAGCGACTCCGTATTTCCCCTCCTTAATTCCGGCCGCCTTGAACCCATCTATGCATATGCCAGAATTTATGCTTCTTACATCCATCCTTAATTATTAAATTTGGAAAGCAAATAATAATATAATGGAAGTCAAGGAGAAGTGCGCAGTATTTGGAATTTGTTCTGATGAACCCGTTTTTGATCGTATCTACTACGGACTTTATGCTATGCAGCATCGCGGTCAGGAATCTGCGGGAATCGCAACCTACACGGACAAAATTAACTTGCATAGAGATATGGGTCTCGTTTCTGAGGTATTCAGGGGAAAATACCTTGACGGTAATGTTGGGATTGGTCACGTCAGATATTCCACAACTGGAGAATCTGAGGTTGAAAATTCACAGCCGATACTCATTAACTATGCAAAGGGAAGTTTTGCAATAGCTCATAACGGAAACCTGGTAAATTCGTCAGAGCTGGCATCGATCATGGAGAGGCGTGGGAGTGTTTTTATAACCACCACCGATACGGAGATAATCGCCCAATTAATTGCACAGGAGCATTTGAGAACGGGAAACTTTATCGAGGGAATAAAAAATGCTATGAACCAGTTCAGAGGCTCTTATTCTCTGACGATCCTAAAGAATGACCAGATCATAGCCGTTCGTGATCCCTGGGCCTTCCGACCCTTAGTCTTTGGTAGATCTGATGATATGTTCGTCGTTGCATCGGAGAGCTGTGCCCTGGATGCAATAGGTGCGGAGCTCGTAAGGGACGTAAAAGGGGGGGAAATTCTCGTAATAGGCAATGGTATAAAGTCATATCTGACAAGAAAGGAGAGAGTCTCTCATTGTATGTTTGAATATGTCTATTTCGCGAGACCAGACTCGATTATTGACGGGCTGTCCGTCTATGAGATGAGGAAAAATCTGGGTGAAATTCTATACAAGAAGGCTCCGGTTGATGCAGACATGGTTACTGCAGTTCCAGATTCCGGGATTACCGCTGCAATAGGTTATTCCAGAGCCTCAGGTATCCCTTATGGAGAGGGTTTAATCAAGAATAGATATTTTGGAAGAACATTTATCCTTCCAGAGCAAAAAGAAAGGGAGAAGGGCGTTATGGTAAAATTAAATCCTATCAGGAGCGAGATAGAGGGTAAAAGATTGGTTTTGGTTGACGATTCTATCGTCAGAGGGACAACGATCAAAAGGATAATAAAACTCCTCCGTGATTTCGGAGCCTCGGAGGTGCACGTTAGAATTTCGTGTCCACCGATAAGATACCCCTGTTATTATGGGATCGATATGCAGACATATAAAGAATTTATTGCCCAGGAAAAAAATGTTGAGGATATAAGAAAAGAAATCGGTGCTGATTCATTAGCCTATAACGGCCTCGAGGGCTTGGTCGAGGCTATCGGGCTGCCGAGGGAGAAATTATGCCTCGGATGCCTAACGGGGGATTATGTAATAAAAGAAGAACAGATGAAGTTGAAGGTATAATAACTTGATGTAGATTAAATTGTACCTCATCGTGGGGATAGATCCCGGAACAACGACTGGAATTGCTGCACTGAATTTTAATGGGAAATTAATTGATTTATCCAGTTCTAAGGATCTTGGCATGGACAGGGTGATTGAGCATTTGATCAAGCTGGGAAAGGTATCAGTAATTGCTACAGACGTTACACCAACCCCGGGATTCGTTTCGAAACTGGCGGCACAACTTGGGGCTTTTGTACATACCCCTCATGAATCAATCTCTGTAACTGAGAAGATCGAGTTAACCAGAGCCTATAAAACGGAGGATTCACATCAGAGGGATGCCCTCGCAGCAGCCTTAATAACCCTGAATAAGTTCAAGAATAAATTCCAGAAGATAGATTCTCTAAAGCTTGGAGATGAGGTAAAGCATCTGGTTCTGCAGGGTTACTCAATAGATGATGCTGTTAATATGTTGGAAGAGAAAAAGAAACCGGAGGTTATCGAAAAACCGAAGCCCAGAAAGGAGGTAATTATCTCCGAAGAAGAGAGGAGGATGAGACGGCTTGAAAAACAGAATACATTGCTGAAAAAACAGCTCGAAGAAAAAGGTAACGAAATAAGAGAACTGAAAAGGAAAATCTTGGTAATAAAGAATAGGTACATGATAAAGATAAGAAAGGAACCAGAAATAAGGAAAAGGAACCAACGTATAAAAAGCCTGAAAGGTTCATTGAATGATCTAAGAGATAAGCTCAAGGATATAGATGAACTCAGAGATCTATGGAAAAGGTTATCAGAGGGAAATATAAGACCAATCGGAATCTTTCCGGAGAGATATAACGGTCTTACCCTGATAAAGAGAAAGCTCAAGAAAAAGGATTTCGAAGATTTGGAAGGCATAGAGGTGACATTTTCATCCGAACCCATCAATTACGAACCTTTGTTAGACAAGGGAATCCTCGTTACCGATACGAAATACGTGAAAGAAAAAGCAAACTTCTATTACATAACCATAGACGATCTAAAAAAGTTAAAGTCAAAAAGGGCCCCGTTGGAAAAAATCGTCGAAGACTACCGTAAAAAAAGATCCTAATCACTCAAGACCCTTAACCAGATCCATCAGAACAGCCTTTGGATCCTTTGCCTTTACAACCCCGGAGGCTAATAAAACACCGCATGTCCCAAGCTCAAGTGCCCTCTTCACATCCTCCCCCTTTGTTATCCCCGCGCCACAAAGGACTTTAACCTTCGGATTTATCTTTTTTACTATATCAACACTACCTGACACTATCTCCGGCTGCGCCTGTGAAACAGAAATCCCACTTCCAATCAGCTCTGGAGGCTCTATAGCCACAAAATCCGGATTTAGAGATGCGGCCGCTTTTGTTGTATTAACGTTATTTGTGCAGATTATGGACGTCATTCCCAGTCCCCTTAATTTTTCTATGTTAGCCTCAATATCCGCCAATTTCAGTCTCATCTCAGAATGATTTACCAAGCTTCCTGTAGCACCAGCAGCCTTCACAGTCTCTGGAAGAACATGCCCTGTATTACTCCCGTACTTTATGTTATCGATATGCTGCGCATAAACGGGAATTTCAATCTCCTTAGAAATCCTGTAGATATCGGAAACCTGCGGAACCACTATAATGTTGGCGCCGGTCTCCCCCGCAACATCATCACAGATCTTTGCGAGCTTCAATGCATTATCACCAGTCGACTCCTCGTAGGTCTTGAAGTTCAGTATTATTGCGTTATCCATTTTATCACCTTCTAATGTTTATAGATGAGAAGATAAATTTAAGAATGAAATCTATATATCTTAAAAGCCAGTAATCAGTTGGGCTCAGTTCGCGTCCATAGTCTAGGAAACTTTTAAGAAAAGTTTCATCAAAATATAAAGGAAGAGGCGGGTTGATAACATAAACATGCGTCCATAGTCTAGTCTGGTTTAGGACCTTGGCCTTCCATCAACACGAAAAAGAAAGAAAAAAAGCGAAAAAGTTGGAGGAGAGCCAATGACCCGGGTTCAAATCCCGGTGGGCGCAAACCTTTAATAAAGGTTTATCAAAGGTGCAGCATGCGCTTTGCTTAGCTGCACTGAACAAGATATTTCTCCCACTACAGCCCCGTAGGGTAGTGGACAATCCTGTCGGGCTTTGGACCCGGCGACTCAGGTTCGAATCCTGACGGGGCTAACCACGTTTCTTTCAATTTCCCGGGAAAAGTTAGGCACTACAATCAAGCTTTTCTTTCGAAAAGAAAACCTTGACCAAAAGAAAGGAACACGCAAGACCTTTGGTCTTGAGTGTGTCTGAGCGAAGCTCAGCCACATTCGCTTCGCGAATTCAATAAGCTAATTTTCCCGAAGAAAAGTTAGGCACTACATGTTGATGGATCTAGGTAGATAAGATGTTAGTTTTGCTTTCTTCCAACGCCAGGTTTTTATACTGTTATCTTATGATCTCAAAAGAATTTATCATCTCTTCGGCTGTATTGAGGAATCGAGGATAGCCTTCCAGTGTACCAGCATATGTTAATGCGTATTCTTTGCCGTTTTTTAGGATGAATATCTGTTGCGCCTTCAGGTTGTATCTACCTTGTTTGTATGTGGAGATGACTTTGTATGCTGGATTACCTCCAATTGTGGTCTTCTCTGAGCTGATGAGCTTGTGGTCTGTTAACAAAGTCTGGAGATTAACTGCCTCTATATCATAGAGTTCATCTAGGGTTATGGATTCATATCCTTCCGGTAGAGGTGCAACGATTACGTTTAAATTCTCGCTAAAGTCGTCTGTCTGGCTTTCCAGAGGCGACCCAAAAAGAACAACAGTCCCCATAAATCCTTCTTGCATTGTCCAATCAGAGGGGTACTTAATCCGTATACCGTGCTCCTGGGACTCATAAATCAAGAAACTAGAAGATTCTGTTTCGGTTAATGGAATCGTAGTGGTCGTGGTAGTTTCTTTAGTACTCAAACATCCAACAAACAAAGACGATAACAATACATATAGAACAATATATTTTGGTGATTAGGGAGTTTTCGTATCAGTTATCTATGGAAACTGGCATATATAACTGGTGTGAATGGCTAAAAAGTTTACCGTAAAGTTTTTGGAGGGTAGGAAGTGTATTTTCTGCGGTAGCTATGGTCTTTATCGACTCGCTGATA
>Ga0209636_10008358_pt1 | contig 10537 bp, 10 predicted proteins | sample DeeMarSWOR152_54_FD_187464 | JGI IMG/M metagenome (GOLD analysis project Ga0209636, IMG submission 187464) | Marine sediment microbial communities from White Oak River estuary, North Carolina - WOR-1-52-54 (SPAdes) (version 2) | ecosystem: Environmental > Aquatic > Marine > Intertidal zone >... | reverse complement strand
TATTTCTTGTGCAGCTTTCTGGGGTCGCCCATCTGTGCGTCGCTCCTAACCCTAGCTTCCCTCGATCGATCGATCCGGAAGTGATCAGCTATAAAGTTTGCAGACCCGTTAGAGGTCAAGTTCACCTGATGGACGGAACGAATAGACCGCCCTCAGGTATCTGGAGGTGAACCCGAGCGAACGATACTTTTCGCTTGTACCACTTTTGCGGGAAGCGTAGAGGTAGACGAACTTGGCTTTTGAGGTGAAGGCGTCTTGGACAGCCTGCGAAGTGAGGTTCGTGGCCACACCTTTGCCTTGGCTTTCAGGTTTTGTTGCTACTGAGTAGAGGCCCGCGGCTTGCTTCTCGATAAAGATCAGCCCCACGCCGGCCGGCTTGCCCTTGAGTGTAGCCAAATAGATCCTGAGCCTTGGATCCGAGTCGAACACAGTCGACCTCCAAAAGCGGGTGAAGGCTCCTCGGAGGTCGGCGGGTATCTTGAAGGCATTGTTGAATATGGACGAGAAGGCCTCGACCTGACCCCCCTGCACCAACCACACCTTCACGTCGGACCGGGTTGCCCGCCGAGTCACCTCACTATCAATAATCATCACGTCTGATATGGACGATTCTTTGTAGCCTCTTCTCAGAAGCCTTGACGAAAGATCTTTGGGTCGTGAAAGAGGTGTGATCGCTATCCGCGGTAGAACGTTGAGCCTCGTGTAGAAATCCTCGATCTTGTCTAGCAGCTCATCCAGATCGGCGGATCTGGTGGAGACGCCTGTTGCATAGTTCAGCATCCCGACCGGAATGTGGGAGCAAGAGAAAAGCACGGCGCCTCCGATTTCATCAACTCTGAGGCCCTGCCTCTCTCCGCTGAGAAAGAAATCTTGCTCAGTTCGCTCGACCTCGCTGCAAACGTGTATGATCGATTCAGGGCCTCTCATCTTTGGCTCAACCTCGGGTCCAACCTCATCGTGGTCCACGACTAATCACTCTTATGATCGCTGGTCCTCTGTAGATCCTCGTGCCTCACCCTGTCCTACCTCAGCCTTCTCCGATCGAGTGTCAGCCCAAACCTCGCTGAGGATCTCTTCCTTGAAGACCTGGGCCAACGACTGGATGTTCTGGAATGTGTCGTCTTGAAGCTGTGGAAAATGATTCTTCACCACACCGGTGAGCCTGGGTCTGAGACTCCTGGGAAGAGTCCCAGAGGCCTCCGTCAACCACCTAGTTGCCCTCCGCGAATATCCGAGGTCTCCTAGGAAGGGAGGCAGACAGGAGACGTTCTTCAGCCAAGAGGCGCAGAGGAGAGCAGTCGCTTCCCTGGTCCTCCCCGCCAGGTGGGCCGCGAGGTAGTCCTCCTCAGAGGGCTTGGAGAAACGTCTCGCAAATGCGGCCTGATCCTTGATGTATCCTAGCATGTGGAGAAGGCGCGTTACCTCATAGTCCTTGACCGCTGTGAAGATCAGGTACGAAGATACTTGGGAAACTCGCGAGAAGAATGGAAAGATTTCGCTCGCCTCGAGCAATGCTATCGGAAGCGGAAGAACGTAAAACTCTGGTGAACCGTGGATTGCCGAGTGCCCCGCTTCATGTCGGACGGCTGCCTGAGCCACTATCCTGGGCTCGGCCTTCATTCTCTCAATGCAGACCGTAATTCTGGGTATCCCTCGCCAAGCTTCGTGAGTGGCTAGAAAGGTAGAGTCGGCGCCCCCCGTCTCCACGCCGAGCGCCGCCTTTTCCCGGTTCAGCGAGGCATCCATGGCGGAACTAGACTTGTAGATGTTCAGCTCAACCATGGGAGGGGAAAGAGAGCCCATGCGGTTATAGCACTCGTCAAGAAGATGAACGACCCATTCCCTCTCCTTCTCCGAGATGACTCCCCTTTCCACAATGTGGATACGGGTCATCTTTGCTCTTTCCGATTCACGCCGGGAACTGAATCATGGGGCTTGGCCGTGCTACTCCTCCTTCCTCTTGGCGGCGAGTATCTGTTTCTTGGACACCCCGACGGCAGCCGATTTTCTTGCGGTTGTCCTGGTTCTCTGGCCTCTGACCTTCAGGCCCAGGCTGTGTCTGATACCTCTCCATGACTTCATTTTGATCTGCTGCTCGATATCCTGTTTCATGGCCAGGGCTAGGTCGCTTCTCGTCAGGTTCAAGTCCTTCCCGGTGGCGGGATCCCTTTGCCTGTTGACCATCCATCCCGGTATGCCTACTGCCGTTGGATCTTGGATAACTCCTTCCAGACGCTGTATTTCTTGGTCGCTGAGGAAGCCAACTCTTTTGTCGGGGTCAATTCCGGCGGCTCTGGTGACCGCGTTCCCCAGCCGGATCCCAACACCCCTGATCTTCCTTATTCCGAATGGAACTCTCAAAGATCCATCTATGTCGGTACCCATTATGCGCACGATGTGCCTGAACTCTTCGGACAATCCCGACACCGCTCACATTCACGCTTTCCGTGATCCGTTATAAACATTGATTCACCTCGGGGCCCGATCGATCGATCGGACTTGGTCTATCTTCCCCAGGCAATTAGAGGTGACCGAGAAAGGGGCAATTGTCGAAGGAGTTCGTTCGCTTTGACAAGGAGACAGAGCGATAGTTCACTCATCCATGGCTGTTCAAGGACACAAGTAGACAGTGTAGTTGTCGATCAATCAGCGCCTATTAGGTCGCCCAGTCTGATTCGGATGGTCGACGGGGGCAATATGTGCGGGTGAACGGTGACGAAAAGGTCATTCTTCATTTCTCCTCGGTCTTGACTATGTGTTCTCCGAAAAGCTTCCTGAAAGTCTCGTCACCTATCAGAGTCCCTCCATCTTTTCTGGCTACTGGTTGTTTTCCCGGTGGGTTGTCCCTATAGGTGGGGATTCTTTCGTCTATTCTGTCCTCGAAAGTTGATGTGTTTGGATTCTGGTAGAATATGCCTGTTGGTATCTTGTCGCCCCACTCTTGCGATTTCAGCCATGCTTGCATTATCTTTTTCTCTTTTTCTCCCACCCCACTTTTCTTTACAGAGGGATCCCATCCCGGCTGCTCTTCCAGTCTATAGACCCTTGTTCTGTAGAACTCCGCTGTTTGTATGTCGTTGTAGGTCACGCAGGGTTGCAATATGTCGATAAACGCAGCTCCCTTGTGTTGTATCGCCGCTTTTATCACCTCCTTGAGGGGTTCAACCATCATCGAATAGCCCCTTGCTACGAAAGTGTAGCCGGACGCTAAGGCTAGGGCTATGGGGTTGATAGCATCTTGTATGTTTGGCTTCGCCAGAGATTTGGTCTTCAGCCCACTCAACAGTGTGGGTGAGGCCTGTCCCTTTGTCAGTCCGTAGACGCCGTTGTCATGCATGATGACTGCCATGTCTATGTTTCTCCTGCCCAGAGCTACGAAGTGTCCTGCCCCTATGCCCAGTAGATCGCCGTCTCCCCCGTGGACCACGACTGTGAGTTCGGGATTTGCCAGTTTTATGCCCATGGCGAAGGGTATCGATCTTCCGTGGAGAGAGTGCACGCCGTTGACGTTTACGAAATGAGAGGTTTTCCCGGAACAACCTATGCCGGATACGACCACTGTTTTTGTCGGATCTAGTGCCATCTCCGCAAATGCCTTGTAGACAGCGGAAGTTATCCCGAAGTTTCCGCACCCTGGGCACCAATCGACCCACACGTCTGTCCTGTACGCGCCTACGTCACTCGCCATAGCTCAGCACCACCCTCTTCTCTCCGTTGATGACGCGGCGAATTGCGGCGATCAATTCACGCGTGTACATCGGCCTCCCAGTGTACTTCGTAATTGCTTTCTCTATCACGATACCTGTGTTTAGAGTCAAGACCATGCCGGCTTGAGCGAGATAATCATGCTCCACGATGATGACTCTCTCCGGGTCGAACCTCTCTATTACGGAGCGCACGTAGTCTGACGGAAAAGGTGAAAACATCTTCAAATGTAGATAGGCGCCTTTCAGGCCTTGATTACTGAGTTCCTTGAGTGCATCGAGAACAACTCCTTTCACAAAACCCCATCCTATAGCTAGGAAATCGGCGTCTTCAGGGCCAAAATACACTGCCCTCTTTTCTGGAGGGATCTCTCTGTCCGCGATCTCTAGCTTCTTCATCCTCTTATCGTACATTTTCACCCTGTTCAGGGGATCCTCATTTACGTGACCGGCCTCGTCATGTTCGTCGCCTGTATACCATGTGACCACCTTGGATCCAAGGAACGCCCTCGGGGATATGGTGTCGTTCAAATCGAACCTTTTGTAGTCTCTTGGGGGATTGTATGCTATTTTTCCTCTCTCAATTTTTAGGGCCGATAATTTTGGTACATGCAAGGTGGCTATGGAATTGGCCAGGAACTTGTCCAAGAGATGGATGACAGGCGTTTGATATTTCTCAGCCAGATTGAAGGCTTCTATGGCGTCGTAGAAAGCTTCTGAGTGATCGCCGGAGGAAAGCACTATCTTCGGAAACTCTCCGTGCGAGGCTGACAGCGCGAAGAGCAAATCACTCTGCGTGCCTCTGGTTGGCTGACCTGTGCTCGGTCCGCCTCTCTGGTAGTACGTCACTACCAGCGGCACCTCGTTTATTCCCGCCCAGCCGAGGCCTTCGACCATGAGGCTGAACCCTGGGCCGCTGGTTGCCGTTGCGCTTCTAGCGCCGGTGAGAGCCGCCCCTATCACAGAGTTTATCGCAGCTATTTCATCCTCCGTTTGTATGACGATGACGGATCCCAGGCTTTCTCCGTTGACCTCCAGCCTTTCGGAGGATTCAAGGAAGAAGCTTTCATCCGCTGCAGGGGTTATCGGATAGTAGCTCTGATACCTCATCCCACCAACAATTTTGGCCATGGCAACCACGTCGTTACCGCTAGCAACCATCAGTTCGTCGCAACCTAGCTGGGATCGACCTAATTCATGCGGCGATCCATACTTGCCTTTGACCGCATCTGACACGTAATCAGCGACGAAGCTGTTCTGTTCGATAACCTCAGGCCTTCCCGCGAACCTCCTCTCGAGGCCGTATCTCACGCTCTTTCCATCAAGGTTCACAAGTCCTGCAACGGCGCCCACAAGTATGGAGCTTATGTACCTGGATGCATAGGCGGCTCGAAGCTTGAACTTCTTCGTCACCTCTGCCAGGATATCTGGGTAGCTCAATTCTACAAGCTTGACCTTTCTCACTTCGCCTAGGAATTCAACTAAGGAAGCAATCGTACCGTCGATCTTCAACTCGGCAAATGTATTCTCAAGCCTTCTCATTAGATCAGGCTCGATGCTTGAGATGGAGCTCGGCCTCCTATCGGAAGTCGACTTGTCGAAGATCAGGTACCCTCCATCTTCGAGGTTACCATGGTGGGTGAAGATTGTTTCCGCGTCCATGGCGCCGACCACCTGCACTGGGTAAGTCAACGCCTGCGGAATTTCCGTCGTAGATATCCTAGCGTGAACGTAGCTGTGCCTGCCTTTGATGTTCGAGAAGTACTCTCTGTCAGACGTTATCCCATATCCCAGACGAGCGAAGGCGGTTGTCAGGACGTTTGCACTGGTGTCTAGACCGGCGCCTTGGGCACCACCTAGCAATAGATCCAATTCCCGTCTGGCCATTTGACCACGCGTCTCCTAATCCGCACAAGGAGCCTCTTCCCAGGCCACCTCATCCACATAAACTTCAGGTCGTATCAGTGGGCAGCGATGTGCCTTCAGTTCTCCTATGGAGTATATGGGTCTCTTGCAAGAGACGCAGTGTGCCCATCCTCTTTTCTGGATAGCCTCTTCGATCCTTTCTCGTCTCAACTCTTCAAAATCTTTGCACGCCTCGCTGCTGACGATCATCAAGTCTCCATTCCTTAAACATAGACCAAGAAAATCATAGACATCATGCAATGTGAGATGATTGCACTGGACACATGTAGCCTTCTCGTTCCTAAGATATCGGCTCAACTCGACTTTCATCACTTAGCGATGGTCAAGACAAATTCCATTTAAGCATTTATCGATCGATCTGTACACAGCCCACCAGTCCGGCGCCGTCCTGAAGGCAACCGACAGAAAGCCTCTCTTCTGGCCAGACTCGATCAATCGAATCCTACTGGTTGAAATCCTAGGGACGGTCGGAGAATGTTCAAAGCAAAAAGGGGATGGAAAAACGGTCTCACTGTTTTGAGATTGTCCGTCGCTTCTTGATTGCCTTCTTAACCTTCTCGATCGATCGCTAAACTCTGAAATATCCGAAAGGCAACTAATAGGCATGAAGCTCACCCTGACCGAGCTTTTGGTCTTGGCTATCTTCTTCGTCCTTCTCGCGCCTGTAGCCTTGGCTCACTCGCCGCTTTCCACAGGGGACAATGAGAGCCTTGCGACGGCCACCCACATCCCCGATCCCATCAAGTCATGGGCCATATACAGTGAACTGCATGAGGGGGGTGAGGCGCAGTACTATCGCTTCGAAATAGGCGGGGGGCAGAGGATACACGTCAGCTTGCTCACCTCGACGGATCCCGAGGACAGGGGATTCACACCAGGAATGGTGCTCATGGGTCTAGGATTAGTGACTCGAGGCACGGTCCCTGACTATGTGGAGGTACCGGAAGAAGCTGGGAGCGTGGCGGTGGAGGGGAAGCAGCCCACCCAGGCTACGTACGAGCCGTTCTCTCCCAGTAGCTTCTACATGTTAGCCGAAGTGGACTTGGATGCCCCTGCCTCCGGCACTTACTACATAGCGGTGTACGAACCCTCTCGGGGAGGTCACTACTCTATCGCGGTCGGGGACCTTGAGTCCTACACCCTGAGCGAGTATGTCCTCATCCCCATCAGCCTGATATCCGTGTACCAATGGGAGGGTCAGAGCCTGGCCCTGGTCTTTGCCCCAATGGGACTAGTCATTGCTGTAGGCCTAGCGTTGATGATCTGGCGGTGGAGAAAACGAGGGACTCCTCAGAGTCCTTCAGGGTGGGTGGGGGCTTTAGCGGGCCTGCTCTTCCTGGGGAGCGGCGCAACCGTTCTCTTTCAGATGGGTTTTTCGTTGACCAATGCTCCTCTGTCGTCAGAGATAGGACTCACGCTCTTGTTTGCCTTGATGCCTATCCTTCTGGGCATTGGCGCCCTTCGCATAGTTCTCAAGGCTGGAAGGAGACTGAGGACGCGGACAAGGATATACCTGGCAGTCCTAGGGGTCCTAGCCCTCTTTGCCTGGGCGGGTCTACTCGTAGGCCCGATCTTAGCACTGATAGCCAGCGTGCTACCCTCCAAAGGTTCCGAAGAAGCTCGGTGGAGCTCCAGCAGAAACTGCAACTCTGTCGTTATCTGATCTCGATCGATCAACGTGCTACTGCTTTCTCAGAAAGCCTAAGCAAATCTTCATAAGAGAATATCACGACTAGTGTGCGCCTTGACGATAGTCAAATTGCCTAGAATGCAGAAGCGCGAGATAACGAAGCTCATCCGAGAGCATATGCTCTGTCGGATCGCATTCAAGGGAGACAAGTACCCGTACGTGGCTCCGTTTCAGTACGTTCTCATGAACGGGTCCCTCTATTTTCACTTTACAGGTTACGGGAAGAAGATCAGACTGCTTGAGAGGGACAAGCGCGTGTGTGTTGAGATAGAAACGTACAGAAAGGATCTAAGCAAGTACAGCTTTGTTGTCCTAAGAGGCACCTTGAAGATGGTTACGGATCCTCAGGAAAGGGCGAATGCTATCAAGAGGATGGCGGGGGAAGGGAAACGGAGACTCTCGAGAAACTTCCTTCCCGCTCACGGTTTCAAGAGGGAGGAGGGCTGGTCTTCGTTTACGCCTGAAAAACCACTTCTTATCGTTAAGTTGGATGAGATAGCTGAAGAAATAGGCCTCAAGTCTCAATAAGTAAATCGATCGCCGTTTTCGGCAACAGTTCGGCAGCCGTGAACTCGGTGTCTGGCTGCGGCTACGCATGATCGATCCATTCCTGCGCGAAGCTAATATACACTTTGGGTATCGATCGAATGCCATCGTGTTGGTTATCCCAAGGTACCTTACTCCGTGGCTGCTAGTCGTCCTCCTTGTTTTGTTCTTGATGCGGAGCGTCCCTCATCTGAGCATGGATCGAAAACGTGGTTTGGGATTCTATCAAAGGCACTAGCTATCTATAGAAGAATTTGCGGTTTTTTCCATGTGCCTTGTCGATCGATGGGAGGTTTTTTCTTCAACGTTTCGATTCGATTGATGGTTGAACGCCATTTTCGGTCTAACCATCAATTAGTGTGAATCTTTTCCAATTGATGTGGGTCGAGGGGGTTTGTGGTGTAAAGGGAAGGAAGTTCGGGTTTACTCGAACTGAACCATTAAGAATGGGGCTTCAGCTTCTCCCGCTCGAAGACAGACATTGAGAGGAAGCAGAGTACTTGCGGTTGTGCTGCTCTTGGGCTTGCTCCTGCCGGGAGCGGGCTTCCTTAATACGGCGCTGGCGCAAGATGGTCCAACATTCGATACAGACGAAGACTTCTACATGCCTGGAGACATGGTGTGGTTTGCTGGAACAGGCCTTAGTGAAACCTGTGAATACAATGTCACCGTGGATGGTGTAGAGGTCGCACGGTTCTTTGGAACAGCCGGAGGAGGGATACCGTCAGGGTCAGACAGTTGGGAAACGTTGGACACAACGTCCACAGGGACATATGAAGCCATCATCCACAACATCACTGATCCAGGACAATACGAGCCGTTAGTCACGGCTCACTTCGGCCTATGGGGGACAGACAAGGTTGATTACACCTATCCCGATGTCGTAACGATCAGCGGAGGTGGGGTAGGTGTCACCAAACCTCTCACAATCAATATAACTAATGGAACGTGGGTTCCAACAGGCTATCCCAAAGACATCAATGCGGATGCCAACGGGGAATTCTTGGAGGCGTGGGATTTCTACGATGCGTCAACAGGAACTTACACCATCACTGTAAACGGTACGTGGACCTTTGACGGCGAAGAGAAGGAGTTCCATCTTGAGACGATTGTTGAACTGACTGTTACAGCTGCGGGCAGGGCAGAATCGATCCGCCAAGAGATTGACAACAAGATGCTAGAGATCCAAGACGCGGTCTCAACAGGGGATATTACGGACATAGATGGCGCTCTCATTGCGAAGCTGACCGTCATTTCCGACAAGATTCAGCAGGCCATCGACTGGCTGGGAACCTCCAGAGATAAGGTCGCCAGGAACATGCTAAATGCGGCCCGGAACAAGCTCAAGGCCTTCATCAACCAGGTGAGAGCGCAAAGAGGTAAGCACATCATCAACACTGATGTTGCCGACGGCCTAATCGAGCAAGCGGAGCATCTCGTCGAACTAATCGACGGTTTGATGGGATCGATCGATGCGGGGCAAACTGCACAGCCTTCCCCCATCCAGACTCAGGAAAAAGGAAACGGGAACAACGGAAAAGGCAACGGAAAAGGGAACAACGGCAAGGACAACGGTAAGGGCAAAGGCAAGGGCAAGCCGCAATAGGTAAGGGAAAGGGTTCGCCACCTTTTCCGTCCTCCATTTCTTGTGTTTCGATTTGGATATCGTCGAGCGATATTGAGGCGCATCCTTAAAATATGCCTGTCCAGGGCTTACAGCGACGTAACCCTATGAGCAGCGCTCAGGATGCCTTCGAAAGGATGATTCGTCTTGCGATAAGGCGCGAAAGGGAAGCCTACGAGTTCTACAATGAGGCGGCCAAGAACTCCCAGTTGTCTTCTTCTGCGAAGCTCCTTCTTGAGCTTGCCCAGCGAGAAGTGACTCACAGAGAGAAGCTCGAGAAGGCACTTGAGGAAGACGTCTGTGAGACCTTCAGCTGCGGCTCGGTCGATGAAGTCAACGACCTGAAGCTGAGCGACTATCTCGTGGATATCCCTTTGAGAAGCGACTCCTCCCCTCAAGAAATCCTGCAAGTCGCGATGAAACGCGAGCAGGCCTCTCACATGTTCTATAGGGCTCTGTCTGGAAAAACGACACACTTAATGTTCAGGATGGTTTTCGAAACTCTTGCAAGAGAGGAGTTAGACCACAAGAATCGCTTGGAGAAGACCTACGAAGACAATTTCATGTCTGAGATGTAAGCTCAATCGATCGGAGATTTGTGCCCAACGTTTGGTCTGGGCCTTCACGCGGGACAGATCTCGTTAGCCAGTTCCTCGATCGATCCTACCTCTTGGGTAGCTTTGGTTGACATTAGGTTTGGCTCAATGTTTTGTCTGACTTGTCTCCTTTGAGCGAGCGCATACGGATATTTATCGGACGCAACCTCGGTTTGCCTGATGAGTGGAGGCGAGGATTTTGAGAGGAGATCTAAAGACACTGTACGATAGGGGTTCTGAATACGAACAAAAGTATGGGAATTGTGCCCAGTGCACGCTTGCGACCTTGTTCGATTTTTTCGAGATTGAAGATGAAAAGTTGTTTAAGGCGGCCACGGCTCTTTCAGGGGGTACAGCCAGCATGGGGAACGGGAACTGTGGCGCGTACTCGGGGGGAGTGCTTGCGTTGGGTCTTTTGTATGGGCGTGAGAGGAAAGATTTCTCTGATCGG
>Ga0209636_10008357_pt1 | contig 10537 bp, 6 predicted proteins | sample DeeMarSWOR152_54_FD_187464 | JGI IMG/M metagenome (GOLD analysis project Ga0209636, IMG submission 187464) | Marine sediment microbial communities from White Oak River estuary, North Carolina - WOR-1-52-54 (SPAdes) (version 2) | ecosystem: Environmental > Aquatic > Marine > Intertidal zone >... | reverse complement strand
ACCTCTCCCCCTGTAACAGATTTTGCTAAAAAACGCCCAAATACGGCTATAAATGGCTAAAGCATGAAGGCTTTATAACTCAGCCCAAATCCTTGACTTACCAGGGGTGCATCTGGTATCCTGGCGATTCCCCAACCGTGCGGCGCTATCGTCTAGAGGCCTAGGACAGGTGGTTCTCAGCCATCAGACCGGGGTTCGAATCCCCGTAGCGCTGCCACCCTTAAAATCCCTTCTATCCGGCTCAGTGGAATCGGGTCTGGCCGAATCGCGGGATGACCACATTGGTGAAAAAAGGTCCAAAAGTGAAGCGCAATCTTCCAGAAAGAGAATAATAATAGCTAGAGCAAAAACAAAATGTCCTAATTCAAGGGCTGACCCCAGTTTTTTAAAAGACGAAAAAGACAAGGATCAGGACGGCGATAGTGATACACACTATCCAGCTCGCAAAGGTCCCGGGATGGGTTTTTACGAACAATCTCTTCATGATGACCTCCTCTAGGGATAATCAGCGCATTCCCGTCCATATAAACGTATTATCTAAATAAAAGTTCCCTCTCTGGGGTCAACTTGAATAAAAAGTAAGATTTGAGATTGACAGGGCTTCTTTTTTCTTGGTAAAAATGAGGCATTGATTGGAGGAAAAGAGTGAAGAGGATGAATTTACTGATTCTAGGGACTCTAATTCTCCTATTATGTTGGAATTCGACAAGATTGAGATCAAAACCGAAAAGCTTGCCGATCATATCTACATACTTTGTCATTTAGGAGAAGGAGAGAAATGAAGAAGAAGGAAACATTAAAAGATGGTACAAAAGTCACCATAAAAGAACTGACCAGCGATGACCTGGATAGATTAATGAGGTTTTACCGCAGCCTTCCTGAGGAGGACAGAAAATACCTCAGAGTGGATGTGACTGACAGAGGAGTTGTGGCCAAACGGATCAAGTTGATTAAAGAGGGAGATGTCGTCCGGATCGTTGCCTTGCATGATGATCAGATCGTTGCCGATGGGGCGCTCGAGCTCTCTGAGGAAGAATGGCGCAAGCATCAAGGCGAGCTGCGAGTCATCGTGGCCAGGGAATTTCAGCACAAGGGCCTGGGGATGATCATGATGAGAGAGCTTTATTTTATCGCCGCCCGGAAAAAGGTAGAAAAAGTCGTCGTCAAGATGATGAGGCCCCAGATTGCCGCTCGCAACATCTGCCATAAACTCGGGTTTCGTGAGGAACACATGATTCCCGATTATGTCCGGGATTTAAGCGGGCAGCTTCAGGACCTCATCATCATGACCTGTGATATGGACGAGTTCTGGAAAGAACTGGAATTTTTTTACATGGATTCTGACTGGCGGCGCTGCCGGTAGTCACTTCTTCCTGTCAGCGCACAGCTCTCCGGCGACCATAAACTCTTTGGGCGAAAATTCCTGAATCCAGACGCGGATAGAGGTGAGCGGTACGCCCAGGGAGTCGTGCACAGCTTCGGTCACCGCGTCGAGCAAAGCCTTCTTCTGTGCGTCGGTGCGGCCTTCCAGCATATGGATTTCCACGAGCGGCATATTGTCCTCCTTATCACTCTATTTATTTTTCAGTGTCATTCTCGCGGAAGCGGGAATCCAGACCTATCTGGATAAGAGTCTTTCATATCCCTGGATTCCTGCTTACGCGGGAATGACAATGGAATAACACTGAATTCCTGCTACCCGTTACCTGTTACCTGTTACCTGTTTTCACAGGCACAAGTTTTACAGGCACAAGTTCCATGGGAATAAGATTATATGTCTCTCATATTATTTTACAACTTTTTAGGAGATGATCCATTTTTATAAGGAAAGCTTGAAAATATGAGTCGTTTCTTCGCCTGATAAATATACTCCCTCGATTCATCTCTAAAGGGGATTGTGCGGCAGATGAAGAATCCCTATTCTTAGATTTAAGAAAGAGAAAAACAAATACAGAGAATGTGCTGTTTTCCTTCCTCTGGCGGGGAGGAGAATGACGTTTGTCAGGGAGGAAATGAGCATGAGATTTTTAGACCAAAAAATGCTCTATTTTTCTTTATTCATTACTTTGGCGCTTTTCTTATCTTTGAATTGCTCCCCGAGTTCGCAGCGGCTGGTCGGGCGATCATATGATGAGGGATTCTCGTTGAAACAGCCCGAGGGTTGGCAGGCCCGGATTAAGGATAAAACATATATCTGGATTTCTGCAGAGACAGAGAAGGACTCTCCTTTTCTCTTTATCTATCCCTTTTTCCTTAAGGATAAGGCACCAAGCAGCTCATGGCTTCGAAAACAAATCCCCACTCTCTCGGCATATTTCGCTGGAGTAGAATGGGATAAGATGGAGCAAATCCGGAGCCTTCCTGACGAAGCAGCCGCGAGATTCCGCTTTAAGAGAGAAGGGATTTCTTATCAAGGCTTGGCCCTTTGCTCCATTCATGAAAAGAGCGGTATTCTCTACATCATAGCTGCGCCGCTGGAATCCTTTGAACAGCATCGGAGTCAATTGATGGCCATACTCGAATCTTTCCGGTTTGAAGAGCCAAAACAGGCAGACGATCAGAGGATAGAGAAGCCAAAAATCCGTTACACAAACTGGCAGGATCCCCGGGAGAAGGCTTTCAGTCTGGAAATTCCCCAGGGCTGGTCAGTCGAAGGAGGGACATTCCGGAGGGCTTCTGTGGATGTGATCCATGTTCTCCGTGGCTGTTCTCCGGATGGGAAAATAGTCATTCAATTCAACGACAGCAATATCCCGGTCTTTGTTTTGCCCAGTCCTATACTGACCATGGGGGGATTCGTGGAGGGGTCCTGGTATTCGCCCGGGTATGGTGTCCGGATGATGGTCAAAAGATACACTCCGGGGGGATACTTCATAACCGAATATCTCAACAGCCGTTACCGCCCTCACCTCAGGAATTTTCAGATTGTCAGCCAGAAAGACAGGCCTGATATCGTTTCTTCATTCAACAGGATTTACAGCCAATACCTATCCTCTGGAGTCTCTTTTACTCTTCATGCTGGAGAATCAGCTTTTCAGTTTGATCAGGATTCGCAACCCTTTGTCGGTTATGGTCTGGCGCTGACCCAGATTGTCCAGTCCATGGCGATGCAAGGCGGTAACTGGTCTCTGGCGCTGATGGTCGTTTACAGCTGTCCGTCTTCGGAAACCGAGGCGGTTCATGAGATGGCTCATCATATGTTCCAGAGCGTGAGGATGAATCCCCAGTGGGTCGCCTCCCAGCAGCAGCTTGCTGTCAATGTCTCCCAGATTGTGACTCAGACGAATCAGGAGATATCGAGAATCATCGATGAATCCTACTGGTCGAGACAGGCCACACTGGATAACATAAACCGAAGGTTCTCGAATTACATTCTTGGGGTGACGGATGTGGTAGACCCTGAAACGGGGGAAAAGTGGAAAGTGGAGGCTGGCCATAATTATTACTGGCGGAGAGAGCATACCGGTCAAATCATAGGCACAGATATCTATATCCGGCCGGATATCGATTTTTCGCCCCTTAAAGAGTTTTGAAAATTCGTCTTCGGAGAGCGAATCTCCTAGAATGAAAGTGGGCAAAGTCCCCCTGAGGAAGGGCTAGATTTTGGCGTTCTTGAAGCCGAAAAAGGACTTGACTCTGGTGGTCACCGAATCTGAGATCGAGTAAAAGGTCGGAAGAAAGATCAAGGTGAAAAAGGTCGATGTAGTCAGCCCGCCGATGATGGCTACAGAGATAGGCGCCCACATCTGGGCTCTCCGTCCTGCGGCCTGGAAGAACTGAGGCAGCAGGAAGGGAAGAGCCAGGGGCAGCACACCGAAAATGGTGGTGATAGCTGTCATGATGATCGGCCGCATCCGGTCTTTACCTCCCTGGACGATGGATTCGTTCTTGCCCATCCCGGATTTGCGCAGCGTCCGGATGTGATCGATCAGGATGATTCCATTGTTTACCACAATCCCAAACAAAACCAATAGTCCTAAATAAGAAGTTGTATTCAGCGTGATTCGCGTCAGGGAGAAAAAGATGGCGACGCCGAACAAGGCCAGGGGCACGGTCAGAAGAATCGTGAAAGGATGGACGAAGGACTCGAAGAGCGAGGCCATGATGATATAGATAAAGATGAGGGCGAGAATGATGGCCATGTACGATTCTCCCTCAGATTCCTGAAAGCGCCTCCACCCGCCCCCCAGGCTCCAGGTGTAGCCCTCAGGGAACTGGATGGTGTTCATGACCTGGCTTATATCGTTGGATATGCCTATCATCCCTTGTGATTTGGTGTTGATTGTGATGTTTAATTTGGATTTTTTGTTTTCCTTCCGGATAGAGGTCGATCCCATCCGATAGGAGATATTCGAGACAGCAGAGAGGGGAATCCTTGTGCCCTGGGTTGGCAGGCTGATGTTCCGTAAATCTTCCTGGGTGAATCCGTCGTCCCCTTGGATTTTGAGGATGATGTCGATCTCGCGGTTTTCGGTCTTGAACTTTCCGATCGGCCGCTCGGAGAGAGAGGAGGAGATGGTTCGGGCCACCATCTGGCTGCTCACTCCAGAACTCTCCGCCTTCTGACGGTCGACTTCGACCATAAGCTGCGTGTCTCCACCCTCCAGGTCGCTGGTGATGTCCTCCACATCCTTGACTGTTCGCAGCTTTTCGATGACCATCGGGGCCAGTTCGGTCAGTTTGGTGTAGTCCAAACCGATGAGTTCCACGGAGATACCGCTGAAATGGCCGCCGCGGCCGAAGCGCTGTCCGTATTCGTATTGAACACCGGCTCGTCTGGGCAGCAGTTGGTTGAGTCTTTCCTTGATCTCCGTCACTGATGGTCCTTCTTCTTCCAGTTCCAGCTCGAGTCTTCCCCGGAAGCGTCCCTGCCGCATGTTCCTCGTGCCGAAATCGGTTGTTAGATACTTGATGGCCAATTCTTCCTTCCTTGACAGGAGCAGCACCTCGAAATTCTGGAAAAGGGCCTTCATCTCTTCCAGGGTAAAACTGCCCGGCATGTAGACGGAGATGTCGATCTCCCGCTCGTCGCTGCTGAACATGAACTCCCGTTCGATGCTTTTGATGATCTGGTATGAGGAGAAAAAGACTCCACAAGCCAGGCCGACCACCAGGAGTTTAGTTTTCCAGTTCTTGATAGTGAAGCTGATGATCCGTTCGTAAAACGAAGTCAGCTTGACCAGCCAACGAGCTTTTTCCCTCGCTCGACCGGCGAGAAGACGGCTTCCGGCCAGTGGGATGAATGTCAGGGCTACGATCAGCGAAGCGATCAAGGCCAGAGAAATGGTCAAGGCAAAGTCCTTCATGAAGCGCGCAAATTCAGATTGAGACATGAAGGTCAGCGAGATAAACACGACGAGGGTTGTCAAGGTGGAAGCTGTCACAGCCAGAGCTACTTCACTGGCCCCAGTCATGGATGCTTTCAGAGGGGAATAATTCTTCTCCTGCCGCAGGCGGAAGATATTCTCCAGGACAACGACACTGTTATCCACCAGCATACCCACGGCCATCATCAGACCGCTCAAGGAGATGATGTTGATGGAGATGTTAGCACTGAAGATAGCTCGGTAGAGGTACATGAAGCTGAAGGTGAAGACCATGGCCATCGGGATGGCGACGGCGATGATGATCGTCGACCGGAATTTTCTCAAGAAAAAGAGCAGGACAAAAACCGCCAGTAGACCACCGATAATCCCCGAAAGGGTCAAGGACTTAAGGCTTTGGAGGATATCATCCGATTGGTCGTGATAGAAGATGGAGGTCATATTCTTGAGTTCAGGCTGAGTGTTATTAATCCGGGCCATGGTGGATTTGACCGCGTTGCAGACCTCCACGATGTTGGCATTGGAGGCTCGGTAGATCTGGAAGCGCACGGTCTCGGCGCCATTGAGACGGTTAAAATCATCTTTCTCGGGATAGTCGTAGGTCACCCGGGCCACGTCGGCGATGGTCAGTCCTTTGTCGCTGACAGGCAGGGTCTTGACCTCTTCCAGAATTTTCAGCTCTCCGGGGATGCGCGTCGCATAACGCATCGAGCCTTCTTCTACGTACCCGGCTGAGATGTTGATGTTGTTGTTGCGGATGGTGTCGATCAGGTCTGTGATCCGGATCGAGGATGAGTAGAAGACCTCAGGCTTGAGGTAGATGGTCAGAACCTTGTTCCGGATTCCTCGGATGTCAACACTGGCCACGCCTTCGATCCGCTCCAGCTGCTGCATGATGTAGTTTTCCGACCAGTAGTACAGGTTTTCCAGGTCTCCGGGTAAGGCCACGCTGAAGTTGATCACCGGGCGGTCGTTAAAGGAGAAGCGGCGGATGCGGATGTTTTCGATGTCATCAGGCAACTGATCACGGATTTGATCGATCTTGTCTCGGATCTGCATCGTAGCCAGATCCATGTTGGTCCCTCCTTTGAACTGCAAATGGATAGACGAAGAGGATGAAGAGGAGGTGGAGCTGAGGGTATCCAGGTTGTTGATGGTGGCCAGGATGTCTTCCAGAGGCCGGGTGATCGTCCGTTCTACCTCTTCGGGAGAAGAGGAAGGATAGGGAATCTGCACCATGAGTCCGGGGAACGAGGTGTCTGGCATCATCTCCAGGGGCAGCTTGAGGATGGAAATCACTCCGATGGTGATGAAGATGAGCATGGCGACGATGACAGAAACGGGCTTTCGTATCGAATATTCTGGTAAATTCATGATTTTTTTGCGTTGGCTCTTTTGAGAGTTAATGCCATTTTGGCATTTTTCAACAGGTCCATCAGGCGGCCTTCTTCCTCTGCTTTTGTCTCTTTAACAACCCAATTGTAGATCAGAGGGATAAAGATCAGGGTCAGGAATGTTCCGAAGATCAATCCCCCGATCAAGGTCAAGGCCAGGGGGATGCGAATCTCGAACCCCTCGTTGAAGTCCAAGGCCATGGGCAGGAGGGCCAGAACCGTGGTGGTTGTGGTCATCAGGATCGGCCGCCACCTGATCTGGGCAGCCGTTTTAATGGCCTCCAGCTTGGCCACTCCCTGTTTTTGAAGCTGACCGATGTAGTCCACCAGGACAATGGCATTGTTGACGATGATTCCGGAAAGGATGATCAAGCCGATGAGGACGATCACGTTGATGGACATACTAAATATCAGGCCGATGACAACCACCCCGATAATCCCGAGGGGGATGGTGAACATGATGATGAACGGCTTTTTGAAGGACTCAAACTGGGAGGCCATGACGAGATAGACGAGGAACACAGCGAGAAAGATGGCAAAGATCATCGAGGAGAAAGCCACGTCCTGCTCCATGCTCTGTCCGGCGAGGTAGATCGAGCATTCGGGTCCGCAGTCTATGGCCGCCGCTGCGGCCAGGACCTTTTCCTTAGCCGTGTCCAGAGGTATTCCTGAGATATTCCCGGTGATGACCGCGGATTTTTGCTGGAGGATACGGCGGATTTCGGCCGGGCCCTCTTTGATGCGGATGTCAGCCAACGCTTTGAGCGGCACCATGGCGCCCAAACCATTCCGGATGTTGATTCGGTTGACCTTCTCCACCCTGTCGCGAAAATCCTCCGAAAGACGAACCCGGATGTCCACCTCTCTGTCGCTCTCGATGAAGCGGGTGGCCACTTCGCCTTCTATTTTATTCCTGATCTGGGCTCCCACCGCATTTATGGTCATGTCCTGAGAAGCCAGGACGGCCCGGTTGAAGATGATCTGGATTTCCGGATAGCCTTCCTCCATACTGGATTTGAGGTCGATAATTCCCTCCACACCGCGGAGCTTCTCCAGGAGTTCGTCAGAGACCTGTTTGATGGCATCCAGGTCGTTGCCGGAGACGACGACTTCTAGCGGGGCCTTGAAGGAGAAAAGACGGGGTTTGTAAACCTTGGCTTTGATGGTTGAGAACTCGTCCAGGTCGGACCGAACCTTATCCATGATCCTGTCTTCCCTTTTTCCCAGGATGCCCGGTTTGAGCCGGATGGTTAGCTCAGAAAGGTTTTCTCTCTCTTCCTGGAAGGAGATGCCGCCTCGCGATCCTTTCCCGATCAGCTCGTAGATGCTGTCGATTTCCTTGTATTTTTTAAGAGTATCCGTTATATCCGCGATGACAGCTGTGTTTTCTTTGAGGGCGGTTCCGGGCTTAAACTCGACGTTGACTATGAATTCTCCCTGGGAAATGACTGGGATCAGTTCCTGTCCCATAAAACGGATCATAAAAATTGCCAAGACAAACAGGGCGATAACAGTGGCAAAGACGATCTTTCGGCGCATAAAAGAGACATCCTGGACTTTTTTGTAGCCGAGATAGACCTGATCGTACAGCTTATCTACTGGCTTGAACAGGAATTTCAGCCATTTAGTCAACAACTCTCGGGTGTTTTCCCGGCGCAGGACCGCGTTGAGCATAGGGACTAGCGTCAGGGAAACAAAGAGAGAGGCCAACAGGGAGTAAGTCACAGTCAGGGCCATGTCCTTGAAAAGCTGGCCCGCGATTCCCTCCACGAACACGATCGGGAAAAAGACGGCCACTGTGGTGAAGGTGGAAGCGGTCACAGCTCCGGCCACTTCGGATGTCCCTTTTAGGGCCGCATTGTAGAGGTTCTCTCCCTTTTCCCGGTAACGCTGGATAGACTCCAGCACCACGATAGAGTTATCCACCAGCATTCCAATCCCGAGGGCCAGACCACCGAGGGAGATGATGTTCAAGGATATGTTGGAGGAATACATGCAGAAGAAGGTGATAATGACGGAGATTGGAATGGCGGCCCCGATGATCAGAGTGCTCCGTAGGTTTTTTAAAAAATAGAGCAGGACCAAGATGGCCAGGATACCTCCGATGAGAGCGGTGTATTTGACTTCTTGGATGGTGTTCTTGATGAATTTGGATTGGTTGGTGATGACCAGATAATCCATGTTCCTCGGTTTGAGGATGTTCGCCTGGATGGCCTGAAGTTTCTCCGTTACAGCGTTGGCCACTGAAACTGTGTTGGCATCCGCAGCCCGGTAAATGGCGCCTTCGATGCACTCGCGGCCGTTGATGCGGGAGATGACTTTACGCTCTTTGTAGCCGCGGTAGACGTCCGCCAGGCTGCCCAAGGTGATCTGGACATTTCCCCGCTTTTCGATGATGATGCTCTTGATCTCGTCGACGGTTTTGAATTGATTGACTGTCCGGACCAGAAACTGACTGTCCTTTTGTTTGAGAATCCCGGCGGAGAGGTTCACGTTTTCCTGGGCCAGACGGTTAGCTACAGTCGTGATGGGAATATTGAGGAGGCTGAGCTGTTGTTCGTTAATGTCGATATGGATCTCATCTTCCAGGCCACCGGATATGGAGCAGGCCGCAACACCTTCGATACTCTCCAGCGCCTGTTTGACTTCCCTCTCTGCGATGTAACGGATGCGACCCAAATCATCATCACCCGTAAAACCCAATTTCATGATCGGTTCTTGGTTGGGATCGTACCGAAGGATGACCGGTTTGGTGGCCCCGACCGGAAGGCGGAGGAGGTCCAGTTTTTCCCTGAGTTTCAGGGTGGCGAAATCCATGTTGGTGTGCCAGGCGAACTCGACTGTGACCTCGGAGAGTTCGGCCCGGGAGACCGATGAGATGCGGACGACATTGTCCACAACACCGCACGTCTCCTCGATCGGCTTGGAGATGATATTCTCGATCTCTGAAGGGGCTGTTCCGGGGTATTCTGTCTTGATGGTCAGGGTGGGATAGGAGATCTTGGGCAGGAGATTCAGGTTCAGTTTGGAATAGGCAATAAAACCGAAGATGATCGCAGCTGCGGTGAACATGAAGATAGAGACGGGATGGTTGATGGAAAACTTGACGATCTTCATTGCACGACGTCAACTCTTTGGCCGTCTTTAAGACCTTCGACTCCGACAATGACGATAACTTCGCCCTGCTCCAACCCGCTGGTCACTTCCACGTAATCTTCTTCTGTCAAGCCGAGAAGGACCTCGCGCTGGGAGACTTGCATCCGGTTCATGACAAAAACATAGGTTTTGTTTTGCTTATACAGGATGGCCTTCCGGGGGATGACGAGGACGTTCTCTTTCGCTCCGATAGCGATCCGGACCTCGACGAACATCCCCGGTTTCAGCCGGAGGGATTCGTCGACGACTTCGACGGTGACTTTGACCGTTCCAGTCTGGACATCGATCCGGGGATTGATGAGTTTGACGTTGCCTTCGAACAAGGTTCCCTTCAAGATCTCCGTCATCACCTCTGCCGGCATTTTGGTCTTGAGTTTGATGGCGTCGGATGTGGGAACAGAGACACGAATCAGCAAAGGTTTGAAATCCTCTATGGTGTAGACCTGCTGGTTGGCATTAACCCGGTCTCCCACTTCTATCAACCGCTCTGTGATGTAGCCTTCGGAGAGGGCCCGGATCTTGGTCCAGTTCAGCTGGAGCTGGAGGTTCTTGAAACTCTCTAAGCGGTTTTCGTGGTCGAGCTGCCGTTGTTTGTACTGAGCCTCCTGAGTCTGGAAATCCTGTTCGGATATGAGATCCTTTTTGATCAGTTCTTGGTAACGG
>Ga0209636_10008356_pt1 | contig 10538 bp, 9 predicted proteins | sample DeeMarSWOR152_54_FD_187464 | JGI IMG/M metagenome (GOLD analysis project Ga0209636, IMG submission 187464) | Marine sediment microbial communities from White Oak River estuary, North Carolina - WOR-1-52-54 (SPAdes) (version 2) | ecosystem: Environmental > Aquatic > Marine > Intertidal zone >... | reverse complement strand
GCTTGCAGAGGGCAAGCACAAGGTGCTCTATATCTCCGGCGAGGAATCCCTTGAGCAGATCAAGCTTCGAAGTGACCGCCTCGGTACTGGTTCGGACGATCTATGGGTCGTATCAGAGGTCGCGCTCGAATCAATAAGAGCCGTGGCCGATGAAATAGTTCCGAGTGTAATGGTTGTGGATTCGATTCAAACCGTGTTTACCCCTGAATTGACCTCTGCACCCGGAAGCGTCAGCCAGGTGCGGGAGGCGACAATGCACCTCATGCACCTGGCAAAGCGGACCGGCATTCCGATTTTCTTGGTAGGACATGTCACCAAAGACGGCGCCATTGCAGGACCCAGGCTCCTGGAACACATGGTCGATACAGTGCTGTATTTTGAGGGTGATCAGAATAACATCTTCCGCATACTTCGTGCAGTCAAGAATCGCTTTGGTTCCACCAACGAGATAGGCGTGTTTGAGATGAGGGATAATGGACTATGTGAAGTAGTGAATCCTTCTGCAATATTCGTGTCTCAACGTCCATCTCTTGTCCCTGGTTCTGTGGTAACAGCCAGCATCGAAGGCTCCAGACCCATATTGCTTGAGCTCCAGGCCCTTGTCGGCCGAGCCAGCTTTGGCACCCCACGACGAACAGTCCTGGGTGTGGACTACAACAGAGTTTCTCTGCTTGTCGCTGTCATGGAAAAGAAACTCGGTCTGGAGTTAATGAATCAAGACATCTTTGTCAATGTGACCGGTGGCGTAAAGGTGGATGAGCCTGCCGTAGATCTTGGGATTGTCTCAGCCATTGCTTCGAGTTTCTTTGATAAACCTGTCAAGGAGTCTACTCTGGTCTTTGGGGAAGTCGGGCTAACCGGGGAAGTTCGCGGAATTAGTCAAGCCGAGCCGAGGGTGCACGAGGCACAAAAGATGGGTTTTGGGCGGTGCCTCCTTCCCGGAAACAATCTGAAGCACTTCAAAAGGCTGGCCGATGTCGAGATGGTCGGGGTGCAGACAATCACAGAGCTGGTCGATTTGTTGTTCTGATAAAATCGCAAATGGATTTTATGACTTGAAAAAGCTATATTTGCTGCTATATATCCCCTGGTGAAACCTGATCCATGGCATGATTATTATGCAAGACGTGCTCGTGAGGAACGATATCCGGCGCGATCCGTTTTTAAGCTTGAGGAGATTCAAAAGAAGTTTGGCGTCCTGAAAAGAGGGGGCAGAGTACTTGATCTGGGCTGTTGCCCGGGCTCCTGGCTGCTATTTGCCTCAAGGGTCGTGGGAGATAGAGGCTTCGCTGTCGGAGTGGATATAACCCCGCTTACCCTTCGGCTCCCGCCCAATGTCCGCTTCGTAGAGCATGATGTCCTAGCCTGGGACGAGTCGTTTCTGGATGCCATTGGGACAGATTTTCAAACAGTTCTGAGCGATATGGCCCCAGCTACCACAGGGAATAAGTTTGTGGATGCGCAGAGGTCGCTTCAACTGAGTGAATCCGCCTTAGCCGTTTCGGCCCGTGTGTTGAGGCCAGGGGGGGCCTTTGTCTGCAAGATTTTTCACGGTTCTGACTTCAACGGGTTTTCAGATAGGGTCAGAAGATGTTTTGGCCGAGTTGTGCACTTCAAGCCAAAATCGAGCAGAAAGGCAAGCAAGGAGATCTATATTGTTGGATTGGGAAGAACTTAGGGGCTTCGCCCCGGGGGAGTGTTGGAGTACTGGAGTGATGGAGTGATGGGTTAGAAGCAGCTGGCGTAAGGCACAGGGCACAGGGCGTAAGGGAAAAACATCTTGCTTTGAGCCTTACGCCTTGCGCCTTATATCGATTTTAGTACCCACTACTCCAGTACTCCAACACTCCAATATTCCACGTAAGTCTCCTGAACTCTAACGGAAAGAGAGGCAAGGACAAGATACAACAGGGAAATGAGGAGGGAAGATGTCTGGACATTCAAAGTGGAGCACAATCAAGCGTAAGAAAGGTGCGACAGACGCCAGACGGGGCAAAGTTTTTACGAAGCTGATCAAAGAGATCACCGCGGCTGCACGCCTGGGGGGAGGCGATCCGGATGCCAACCCGCGTCTGCGCACATCCATTGCCGCGGCCAAGGCAGAGAATATGCCCAAGGACAACATTGAAAGGGCAATAAAGAAGGGGACTGGAGAGCTAGAGGGGGTTACCTACGAAGAGGTCTATTATGAAGGATACGGTCCTGGTGGGGCGGCGATTTTAGTGGAATCCTTGACCGATAACAAAAAGCGCACGGTGGCTGATATCCGTTACATTTTTAGCAAATCTGGTGGGGGGCTGGGTGAGGCCGGCTGCGTGGCCTGGATCTTTGAGAAAAAAGGCCTCTTTGTATTTGAAAAGGGTGAGACAGATGAAGAGACGCTCATGGAGGCTGTCCTGGATGCGGGGGCAGAGGACATCCGGGATGAAGAAAGCACCTTGGAGGTCATCACGTCCATAGAAGATTTCGAAGCGGTAAAAAAGGCGCTGGATGAAAGGAACATGCGCTACTTGCTTGCCGAGATCACCATGGTACCCAAGAGTACAGTCAAACTGGAAAACAAGCAGGCCGAACAGATGCTTCGGCTCATGGACAGCTTAGAAGACTCAGACGATGTCCAGAAGGTCCATTCGAATTTTGACATTGCTGACAAGACACTTGAGCAAATAGGTAGGGCATAGGTTTACCGTGTGGGTTGTCTGACCTTTTTTGTGAAAAAATACTTGCAAAAGGATTTATTTTGTAATATAGGCACGCCAGCTCAAGATAGTTGGGCAGTTGACACCATACGGGCAAGTAGGAAAGCGAGGCTGCTTTGCTGGTAGTGGATGAACTAGGGTACTCTGAGGACCATGTGTGGGTCCGATATGAAGAGAATCACACAGTCACCCTCGGCATAACCGATTTTGCCCAGTTACAACTTGGAAAACTCAATTATGTGGAACTCCCTAACGAGGGTGATGAGATTGTCACCTGTGAGTGCTTTGGAAGTGTGGAGTGTGGGAGGCTCTTTAACGATCTTTACGCCCCAGTCTGTGGCCAGGTTGTTTCAGTCAACAGGGAGATTATTGACAACCCCTCATTGATCAATTACTCGCCTTACAACCAAGGCTGGATCATCAGGGCCAAGCTCTATTCCTTAGATGAACTGGATATGCTCATGTCCTCCGATGATTATGAAGAATATATCCTAACCAATTACCTGCCAATATAACCCCTCGTCCTCTTTACCTGCCTGTAATCTCCAGCATGCGTTCCACCGCTTTGGAGGCGGGTGTGCGCACCTTTTCGGTCACCTTCACCTCATAGGTCATGGTCCGTATGGCTCTGAGGACATCCCCAAGTGTGGTTCGCTTCATGTCTTCACATACCATGGATTCAGAGGCCCTGTAGAACGACTTGTTCGGGTTTGCCTTCTGAAGCGGATAGACAAGTCCCTCCTCGGTGCCCACGATAAAAGATCCCTTATCAGAGTGTTTGGCAAAATTGAGCATCCCGGATGTACTGAGTACCGCAGCGGCCAAAGTCAACACCTCGGGCCGACATTCCGGGTGGGCCATAAAAAGGGCATCAGGATGCGCGGCCTTTGCATTCAGTACCTCTTCGGCACTTAACTGATCGTGTATCGGGCAATACCCATCCCAGCAGTGAATCGTTTTGGCACTTTTGGAAGCTGCATATTGACAAAGGTTCCGATCCGGAGTCATCAAGATTTCGTCTTCTGCTAAGCTCTTCACCACAGCTACCGCATTGGCAGAAGTGCAGCAGATCGTAGAATGCGCCTTGACCGAGGCAGTGGAATTCACATAGGTAACCACAGGCATCTCGCCCAATTCAGCCAGCCTAGCCTTGAGGGCTTCAGGTGTGATCATGTCAGCCATGGGACATCCGGTGTCCCGGCGAGGCATGAGCACTGTTTTGTCTGGTGATACGATGGAAGCGGTCTCGGCCATGAACCGCACCCCGCAAAAGACAATCACATCAGCATCGGTCTTGGCTGCCTTGATGCTCAGATCAAGGGAATCCCCTGTCAGGTCGGCAATGTCCTGAATCTCTGGTCGTTGATAGTTATGGGCCAGTAAAATCGCATTACGCTCTTTTAGAAGCGCCCTTATCTCCTGTGCATCGAATTTGTCATTTGTCACGGTTGATACCTGCCTTGCTCGCCTTGAAGCTGCAGCACTTCTGCACCATTCGGGATCTCCAATACAAACAAGGATGAATCTAGCCCCTGGTCAAACCTATAGCTGTCAAACCGGATGGTCGTTTTGTCTCCAAAGGCATTGTAGGTAACCGATTTTACGATGTCAAAAGTCTCTTTTGAGACGAACAAATAAAGTTCGGCCAGGCTGGGCCGCCCTGTCTTCGGAACAAGCCTCAAGACATAACGGTCCTTTTCCTGAAGCTCCTTGGGCGCGAGTTCCAGGATGAATTCCTCGGAAAGTTCCCCGGGCTTGGTAAAGAAGTCTGTACCCTTCTTGCTGCCAAAATAGTCGACAGCCCGACCCAGCATAACCTGGTTTTCTGCTGGCCTGTAAATCCAGACCGCGTCTCCGTCCGTTATAATGAGATATTCCTCTGGCGTCTTATAGTGCCAACGCATCATGCCAGGACGCCCAAAATAGAGGTGACCCTTGGCTGTGTCAACTATGCCCATCGCTTTCAAATGCGACTCCTGGACGAAATCGGCCTCAAAATCGCCTGCTGCATATCGGTGTTGGACCCGGTCCAGGATGTCGGCCGCACCCAGGCCCCAGCATGTGTTATGCGCGCAACCGAATAAGAAAATACAAATGAAGAGATATCGAATCATAATGCTTGTCGTATCGAGTGCCTAAAGTGAGCTAAAGTGAACTAAAGTTTAGGGACCAGAAGCTCATGACTTATATGTCTAATGCCTCTATCTAACTTTAGGCACTTTACACATTTTAGGCACTTTAGCTCACTCTTTGCCTACGAATCGCTATATCCCTTAACCAGCACATCTCGAGGCTTGCTTCCGTCAGAGGGCCCCACCACGCCATCACGTTCCATCACTTCGATCATTCGGGCTGCTCGATTATACCCTACCCTCAGACGACGCTGAATCATTGAGATGGAAGCCTGTCCGGTCTCGGTGACCAGAGCAACAGCCTCATCGTATTTTTCGTCGTATTCATCTTCACCCTTCTTATCCTCGTCCTCAGACCTGGCCTTCAGGATGTCTTCGTCATAAATTGGTTTTTGTTGGTTCTTCAAAAATCCTATGATTCGCCGAATCTCGGCCTCCGAAACATAGGCCCCGTGGATACGCTGCAGCCTGGCAGTACCAGGAGGGAGCAAGAGCATATCACCCTTTCCAAGGAGAGTCTCGGCACCATTGGCATCCAAGATAGTCCTGGAATCCGTTCGCGAAGAAACCTGAAAAGAAATCCTAGTCGGGAAGTTGGCCTTGATGATGCCGGTCAAGACATCCACTGAAGGCCTCTGCGTGGCGATCAACAGGTGAATGCCGGCCGCACGGGCCATCTGGGCCAGGCGCGTCAGGGCTAACTCTACATCCCTGGAACCTACCAGCATGAGATCGGCCAGCTCGTCAATGACAATCACAATAAAGGGGAGCCCTTCAGATGTACTTTCAGTCTCAGGCGCCGGTCTATCCCCTGACCCTTCGGTCTGCCTGAGGATGTCCTTCTCTTTGGCCAGCTTTTGATGGTACTGGTATATGTTACGCACGCTCTTTTCGGCCATAAGGGTATAGCGGCGCTCCATCTCATGAACTGCCCAATGCAGGGTCCGGGTTGCCTTCCTGCCGTCCACAATCACGGGTGATATCATGTGCGGGATACCTTCGTAGGCAGATAGCTCAATGCGCTTTGGGTCGATCAACAGAAGCTTTGTCTCATCAGGGGTTGCCTTGTACAGGATACTGCAGATCATGGCGTTTAAGGCCACGCTCTTGCCAGATCCCGTGGCCCCAGCAATCAAAAGGTGGGGCATTTTTGCCAAATCGGTTATGACCGGATTTCCCATGATGTCCTTGCCTAGAGCCACGGTCAGCTTGGAATTCGAACGTTCAAAGGCCTCAGAGGCAATGATATCTTCCAACCTTACGGGTTCCCTGCTTACATTTGCAACCTCTATCCCGATAACTGATTTGCCGGGAACTGGCGCAATGATACGAATGCTGGTAGCCCGAAGGGCCATGGCCAGATCATCCGCCAAGCTCACCACCTTGTTGATCTTAACACCCGGTGCAGGCTCGTATTCGTACATGGTAACCACCGGCCCGGGGTACACAGCCACGACTTTGCCCGATACATCAAAATCGCTCAGCTTCTTTTCTAAGAGTTTTGACTGCATCTGGAGGCTTTCGTGATCCACTGGTTTGACCTCTGCCTTAGAGTCCTCCAGCAGGTCTATGGGCGGGAGCCTAAACCCCTGGCCCGCAGCCATAAATTCAAAAACTTGCTGTCTGCCAGCCGGGACCTCCTTGACTTGTTTCCGGCGGGGTCCTATGACTTTTACAGAAGCTTTCTTTCTGAGTGAATGCTTATGTCTTGCCTCAGTGCGTCTCTTGGCCTTGTTGCGGCGCTCCCTCCAGATGATCCAGGCAGTAGTTGCCCGGTTGAATACCCCGGTACAGACCCTGGTAAGCGATTTAAACAGAGCAATAAGTGATAGCCGGGTAGTCATGACGAAAGCAATGGTCCAGATAGTGAGAAGAAAAATGAGTCCCCCCGTCCTGTTGGAATACTTCACCACAATCTTGGCCAAGGGAATTCCCACAATCCCACCGCTCGAGAATCGCTTTCCAAAGACCAGATAGTGGCTTTGATGCATCGACAAAAGCCCCCCGGTCGTAACCGCTAACAGCAGGCCACCCACAACGGCCAGTATAATTAACCCCTTGGCGTACGCCTTGAAGGTATACAAACTGATAATGAGCAAGAGGACGGGTATCCAGAAGGCGCCCAGCCCAAAGAGGTAGATGAGAAAACCAGCTACGTGAGCACCTACTGGTCCAAACAGGTTCTGGACACCGGCTGAAGCCCCGGCACGGTTAATGGAAGGATCCGACGGGTGATAAGAAAGGAGGCTTACGGCCGTAAATATGAGCGCAAATACGAACGCAACTCCCAAGATTTCCTTGCGCATCCCTTACCCTCATACAATCGGTGATGGTCTCATCATGACACCACCGGAAAACATCCTCTTTTGCCAAGTCTTATTAAAGCTCAGGGTTCAAAGCTGAAGGCTCAAAGGCAAAAAAGATCAACGATAGGCAAATTTCATTGAAAGATGCCTTTTCGGCTTTCAGCTTTGAGCTTTCAGCTATCATCACATAAGACAGCACTACCGGCCTGCTTTTATCCTTTCCAGGTCTCTTTTCATTGTGGACCTGACCGATTCCATCAGGATTTCCTTGGTACTGTTGTTGTAATGTGTCGTCTCAATAGGCGGGTTGATATTGAGAATAATTTGACCGTGTCTTATACGGAGCCTCCCCTTTGGCATGACATGATGACTCCCAATAATGACAACAGGGACAATGGGGCGTCCCGAGCGAATGGCTAAGTAAAAACCGCCCCCTTTAAATGGCTTGATCTGACCATCTCTGCTCCGCGTCCCCTCTGGAAAGACCACTACCGAAACCCCCTGGGCAATCTTTTGGGCTGCCTCCTGAAGGCTTTTGTAGGCCGACTTTCGATTAGACCGGTCAATACTGATATAGCCCACGCGCGCCATTGAATACCCGAAAACAGGGATCTGGAAGAGTTCCATCTTGGCCAGCCATCGGAACTGAACCGGCAGATACCCGAGGAGTGTCAGGATATCGAACATGCTCTGGTGATTGGCCATATAAACGTAGGCGGCACCGGGATCGATATGTTCCAATCCTTGAACGGATACCTTGACACGGCTCACAAAAACAATGGACCTTGCCCAGAACCTTCCCACCAAGTGAGCGAAGTTACCACCCTTTCTTAAAAATGATACAACAATAGCAGCCGTAGCACAAATGAGGGTAATCAAAACCACCCAGACTGAGATCAGAGCTGTTCGTATCATATTTCAGATCTTTCAGGTCAGAATCTTCAGTCTCTCAAAAATCGAATCTGCAAAAACAATAATGCTGTCTCTTTGTGCCTCATTAGCATAGTGAATACAGTCACACCGAACCCGGTTCCGCGTTCGGATCAAGAACTCAAACGAGATCATCGTTCCCTCCAGTGCAACAGCAAAATAGAATGGCTGGCAGTCGGCATGGGCGGCCTGAACCTCATCCAATAGATCAGCATCCAGAGGGACCCAGTAAACACCCTCCATCTGGGAAGAACCAAAACGCTCATCCAAATATGCCTTGATCTTCTCATAGTCCCTGGGCCGAAGCTCATCAATGCGGTACTGTTTCATAAAGTTAGCTCCGTTTCGCTCCGTCCGCCTGAGGCGCTAATATTAGAATAGTGCATATATTCGTATGCGTTTTCTATCACACATCTTGGCCATAATAAAGAGAAAATCCCGCAGCACCTTGGGTACTGCGGGACTTTCTTCGTTTTGCGGCTCGGATCTTATGCGATTATTTATTATCCTTGACCTCCTCAAAATCGGCATCCACCACATCTTCGTCTTTGGAGGCCTTAGCTTCGGCCTGTGCAGAAGGCCCACCAGCTTGCTCACCTGCCTGAGCAGCACCAGAGGCCTTGGCATACATGGCTTCTGCCAATTTGTGAGAAGTTTGCATCAGTTCTTCACTGAGACGCTTGATCTCATCGGTATCGGTCCCTTCCATGGCCTTCTTGAGACGCTCAATGGCCCCTTCGACATTTGACTTGAGACTCGGATCTACCTTGTCACCCACTTCTCGCATTGACTTTTCAGTCTGATAGATAAGACTGTCAGCGTGGTTCCGGGCGTCCACCAGGGCTCTTTTCTTTTTGTCCTCCTCAGCATGCAGTTCGGCGTCCTTTGTCAGCCTCTGGATCTCCTCTTCCGAAAGTCCGCTGGATGCCGTGATCTGGATCGATTGTTCCTTTCCGGTTCCCAGATCTTTGGCGGACACATGGACAATCCCATTGGCATCGATGTCAAAGGTAACCTCAATCTGCGGCATGCCCCGAGGCGCCGGGGGTATGCCAACCAGTTCAAAGCGGCCCAGAGTCTTGTTGTATTCGGCCATTTCACGTTCGCCCTGAAGCACATGGATCGAGACCGCAGGCTGATTATCAGCCGCGGTGGAAAATATCTGACTCTTCTTGGTGGGAATAGTGGTATTCTTTTCGATCAATTTTGTAAATACGCCGCCAAGGGTTTCAATCCCAAGGGAAAGCGGGGTCACATCCAGCAGAAGCACATCATGGACTTCACCTTTTAAGACCCCGGCCTGGATGGCTGCTCCAAGGGCCACCACCTCGTCGGGATTCACCCCCTTATGAGGCTCTTTGCCAAAGATCTCTTTCACCCTCTGCTGAACGGCCGGCATCCGGGTCATACCACCCACCAAGATGACCTCGTTGATGTCTGAAGGGCTTAATCCTGCATCCTTTAGCGCCGTCTGACAAGGCCCCACCAGCTTTTGCAACAAGTCATCAACCAAACCTTCCAGCTTGGCTCGAGTCAGCCTTATATTCAGATGCTTCGGTCCGCCGGCATCAGCCGTGATAAATGGGAGGTTGATGTCAGTTTCCATGGAGGTGGAGAGCTCCATCCTGGCCTTTTCAGCAGCTTCCTTTAGACGCTGCAAGGCCATCTTGTCCTTGCGGATGTCAATCCCCTGGTCTTTCTTGAATTCAGTAGCAATGTAATCGATAACCCTTTGATCAAAATCCTCACCACCCAGGTGGGTATCGCCATTGGTAGACTTTACCTCAAAAACCCCTTCACCGATCTCCAGCAAGGAGATATCAAAGGTTCCCCCGCCCAGGTCGAAGACCGCAATTTTCTCGTCTTTTCTCTTTTCAAGACCATAGGCCAGAGAGGCTGCCGTCGGCTCATTAATGATCCTCAAGACGTTTAGGCCGGCGATCCGACCCGCATCCTTGGTCGCCTGACGTTGGCTGTCGTCAAAATAGGCCGGGACCGTGATGACCGCCTCGACAACCTTCTCACCAAGGTATTCCTCGGCCGTCTTTTTCATACTTTGCAGGATATGCGACGAAATTTCGGCCGGGCTGTAAGCCTTCCCCTGGATCTCAACCTGTACGTCGCCATTTGGGGCCTGGGTAATCTTGTAAGGACAGATCTCTTTGTCCCGCTGAGCTTCCGGCGAAGCATACTTTCGTCCAATTAGGCGCTTGACCGCAAAAACCGTATTCTCTGGATTGGTCACAGCCTGTCGCTTGGCCACCTGGCCCACAAGGCGCTCCCCACTGTCGGTCGAAGCCACCATGGACGGCGTGGTACGTGCCCCTTCAGGGTTAGTAATCACTTTGGGATCCTTCCCTTCCATAATAGCCACACACGAGTTGGTTGTGCCAAGATCAATACCTATGACTTTACTCATTCCTCTCCTCCTTGTACTCAAGTTACTGAATAGTTATGTCAACTTTATGTTC
>Ga0209636_10008354_pt1 | contig 10540 bp, 8 predicted proteins | sample DeeMarSWOR152_54_FD_187464 | JGI IMG/M metagenome (GOLD analysis project Ga0209636, IMG submission 187464) | Marine sediment microbial communities from White Oak River estuary, North Carolina - WOR-1-52-54 (SPAdes) (version 2) | ecosystem: Environmental > Aquatic > Marine > Intertidal zone >... | reverse complement strand
CACATGGACCAGGCTTTCAGGAGGACTGGACTGCAGGTTAACCGAAGCCAAACAGGGATTCGTATCCACGGGACATCAGATAAAAGCGGCGCAACCATACCTTGGACAGAAGGATTTGACCGTAATGTGTACATCACTTTGGAAGACGGCACACTGAAAAAGTTCCGCCAACTGGTGGAACAGAATTTCACCGAACATGGATCGCATCGTGAGATTTTCAATTCCTGTGCCTGGCTGTGGATGTTGATTAGCTTGGGGAATGAAAAAGCCCAAAAATACCGTGAGGATATCCGTCGTCTGTATATGGACTACGAGGACAGGGAGGGTATCAAGCGCATCGCAGAGGAGGTCGCAGACAAATTCAATGATGTGGTCATTGAAGACGAAGACAAGTCCTTTTTCTCCGAGATCGTGACCAAAGACATCACCAAGCTGGTGAACATCGCTGTTCTCAAGCATAACGAGGACAGCGGCGTAACATGGGCCACCAAGAATATCGCCTTGGGGATGACCACCAACAAGATCCGATTCCACATCGATTACTGTACGAAATCTATTGCCGAGATCCTCCATAATCCATGTATCAGAGACAAGATGGTGCTCCACATCGGCGAAGCGGCCAAAATTTCTACGGTGAGTGTGGCTGGAGCACAGATGGCACTGGATAACCGGATATTCTTCAGTCAGGATCCAGTGGCCATGGACCGTATCGGACTCGATATCCTTGAAGAGAAACGTCAGGAGATGGGGTTGGAATCCATCCGGAATATTTCCACCCATGTGGCAGCCTGTGCAAAAAAAGGTCTGGGTACAGATGATCTGATAAAGATCGATCTGAGAGCTCTGCAGGTGTGATCCTGTCAGTCAGTCCATTTGAACAAGCTTTAACCAAACCGTTCTCTCTTCCTGGCCGCGGCGCACGGTCAGATTTACGGTATCGCCGATTTTGTAATCGTCAAGAGTGTTATAAAGATCGTCATAAGACTCGATCTCCATATCGTCAATTTTGGTAATGATGTCTCTGATATAAATGCGGCCCCGCTCATCCCGCGCCAGGCCTCTCAAACCGGCACTGTAGGCTTCTGAGTCTCGGGGCACATTCATGATCACCACACCTTCGATGTCCAGGCGCCGGGCGTAGGAATCGGGCAGGATCTCGATGCCGAGCCCTGGACGGATCACTCGGCCGTAGCGGATGATTTGCGGGACAATTTTTTTAATAGTATCCACAGGAATAGCAAATCCAACTCCACTATACTGGCCGGTCTTCGAGGCGATTACGGTATTCATCCCGATCAAAAGGCCGCGGGAATCGAGCAAAGGACCGCCTGAGTTCCCTGGATTGATGGAAGCATCGGTCTGGATCATGTCGCGAATACTGACGCCGCTGGCCCCGAGAATACGCCGTCCAAGTGCGCTGACAATACCGGTGGTCACGGTATGGTCAAATCCGAAGGGATTTCCTATAGCGATCACCTTTTGTCCCACCCTCAATCCTGTGGAGGACCCTGCGGCTAAAGGTTCTAGGCCGCGGAGGCTTCCCTCGACCTTCAGTACGGCAATATCTTTGTTTTCTTCCTTGCCGATAAGCCGGGCCTGCCGCTGTTCCTGATTAGGAAGGGTGATGTTGAAGACATCCCCGTCCTCGATGACATGGTAATTCGTGACGATGTGGCCCTGGTTATCCCAGACAAATCCCGAACCAGTCCCGCGGGGTACTGCTTCCTCATCGAAAGAAAAAAAATCGCGAACCAATTGGATGTTGGTGACAAAAACCACTGAGTTCTTGGTCCGTTCCACAACATCCGTGGTGTTCTTTTCGTCCTCGGTCAACTGCGGGTGTAAAGGAAGAAATCCTAGGATTATAAATGCGCCAATGAAACAAAGCCTCTGCAAAACTTTCTCATTCATGACTGATTCCTTTCACCAAAATATCGCGCAAAGGGATTTGATCACCGGGTTGAATCTATCTGGAACTCATATTCTTTGGGCGGTTCTGCCCCCATCAAGTGTTTGACAAAATAATCCCACCGGCGCCTGATCATGTAGGATTCCCGGCCGAATCCATGTCCTCGGTTGGGGAACAGGATGAGATCGAAATCCTTGTTGGCTGCAATAAGTTCATTCACCACAAGAAGTGTATTGGACATGGGTACATTGGAATCCATAGTGCCATGAGCCAGCAGGAGTTTGCCCTTCAAGTTCTTGGCAAGAAGTTGGTTCGCCTGGTTATCATAATTGGTGGTGCCGTCAGGGTATGTCTCCAGGAGGCCCTGCCACTTCTCTCCCCAGTCGTCCTCATAGTTCCGGTTGTCGTGATTTCCAGCTCCGCTCACTGCTACCTTGAAGAAATCAGGATAGCGGAGAATGGCATCTGTGGATGCAAATCCTCCCCCTGAATGTCCATAGATCCCTACCTTGTCGATGTCGATCCAGGAAAATCGCTCGGCGAGCTGTTTCATGCCGGTGATCTGATCCGGCAGTCCGTTGTCACCCATGTTGCCGTAATAGGCGGCGTGGAATGATTTGGACCGCATGGGTGTTCCCATCGCATCGATAGCAACAACGATGAATCCCAACTCCGCCAGAGCCTGGGTATCACCGCGTGATGCGGAGAAACTGCGTCTGCCCACACTTCCTGTCTGAGGACCGGGATAAATGTAGTTGATGATGGGGTATCTCTTGGCTGGATCAAAGTCTGTGGGTTTAAACATGAGCCCGTAGAGGTCGGTCTTCCCGTCCCGGGCTTTGACAGTGAAAGGAATTGGCGGTGTCCATCCTGCCTCCAGGAGAAGTGAGATATCGGCTTTCTCTACGGTAAGGAGTTTATGGCCATCGAGATCTCGAAGTACGGTGACTGGTGATTCTACTGGAGTCGAGCAGATGTCCACAAAATAAGGACCTGACGGAGAGAGCGAGATGTCATGGTTTACAGAATCAGAGGTGAGGAGCTCCACATCTTCCAAACTATCCATACTGACACGATAGAGATACTGGAAGTAGGGATCTCCGGATTCCCTGCCTGCTCCCGTAAAGTAAAGGGTGCGGTTCTTCTTGTCGACTCGAAGCACCTGGAGCACGTTCCATGCGCCGCTGGTTATTTGCTTTTTCAACTGGCCGGTCTTCAGGTCATACAGGTAGAGATGTCCCCAGTCATCGCGCTGTGAGAACCAGATCACTTCATTCGACTCGGGGAGCACATGCCAGTTCACCTCATTGAATCCCGATTCAAAAAAGGTCTCCACTTTCTCCTCCAGAACGTCCTGCACTTCCCCTGTTTCCGGATCGGCTATCCGGAGTATGACATGCTTGTGGTCGCGTGAAACAGAGACAAAGGCAAGCTGGGAGGAATCTGCGCTCCATTCTGCATCGGCCAATTCTCCTGTCCGTATGGCGATGTGGTCGGTGATGGTGGAACGGTGCTGATCAGGAGGCATTTGGAGACGCACCACCCGGGGACCGTCCAGATGGATCACCACCCGGTGGATCTGGAAAATAACCTTATCCTCTGGCAACGGGTACTTCCATGCCTCCAATTTGGGATGGCCCACGTTGGTGGTCACCAGATACATCTCTCCCACCTCTCTTCCATCATGCTGAAAGGTGGCGATCTTCTTCGAGTCAGGGGACCAGAGCAGCACAGGCCGGTCGCTTTTAGTCCATCCGGCGTTGTTGGTGGCATAGCCGAAATTCTTGATCCCATCCGTGGTCAGTTGGATCTCTTTTCCTGTGGCAAGATCCCGAACCCAGAGATTGTGCTTACGGATGAAGGCAGCACGCGTGCCATCCGGAGAAACGGCTGCATTGCGGTCGTCCCTTTTTTCCGTCTTCCCCGCTGTACAGCGATCTTGTCGGATATCATAGGTGTATTGGCGTGATTCAACCGTAAAAGTCAAAGAATCCCGGTCATCGGAAAATTCAATACTCCGAAATGGGAGTTTAAAGGGTTCATACGTTTTTCCCGCTGCTTCGGATAAAGCTCGGGCCAGTTTCTCATGGTCAAAAGCCCTTTTCCTTTGTTTCTTCTCTGCATCCACCAGCACAAACTCATATCCTTCAGGGATATCGTTTCTGAACCAAAAAAGATGCTCGTCGATCCAGTTTGGACGCACATTGGCGCCGAACACAAGAAGATCCGTATGCTGGCGCAGGAATTTCTCAGCACGCGCATAATCTTCCTTGGTCAGAATCCGTTTTTCCTGCTGCTGTGCCGCTGCCGGATTTAGGATGGCCAGCAATAAAAACAATAAAACCATACATGAAAGGAATGCGCAGAATTTTTTCAAGACATCCTCCTCAATCTGTTTTTTTCTTCATTATTTTCTTTAAAAGCGACGAACGCCAAAATTTCCTTATCCCAGGGTTCTTTGCATCAGCCGGATCCAAAGGAGTATCCTTTTCGAAATGAGGATAAAAATTTTTACAAAGAACCAAAAGTAAAACCAATGCCCAATCCTACATTCCACCGGCTCGCATGGTAAGTTGCGGAAAACTCAGGGAGTTCTGATGTGCTGTTCGGAGAAAATCCATACTGAAAAAACACATCCAGAGAAATCCCTCCAATGCTTTCTTCATAGTCCCAAATCGAGAATGCTGGACCATCATATCCTATGCCAAAGGACAATATGTTGGTTCCTAAATCGGGAAAAACAGGATGGATCATTTGGCCATTGACAGCACTTTTTTGATAAGTGTAACCTCCTCTTATCACAACAAAATTTTCAAGCCGATACTCAACACCTAACATGATGCGGGAGACGTCTCTCAAGTTGAGATCAACTCCCTGCTTGATGTCATCTGGTCTTGTTCCATAGTAATTTTCGATTTCCTCATAGAACTCGGGATCGAGATCGAATTTCCATTGTTTGATCTCGCTCATCCCAGTTCTTTGAAAGTCCAACTGAAGAGTCAGATTCTTCCAAGGTGAACACATCATCCCCAAAACATATTCCTGAGGTATAGTAAGGGATGAAGTAGCTCCATGGCTGATACCATAAATCCTGTAATAATACGGTAAAAAAATGAAGGAGTGCGGTCCTGCTAAGTCCAATTTGACCTTTGGCTGGTATCTTCCTCCGATCCGGAGATTGTCGCTAATCCTTATCAATATCCCAGCCACAGAGCCTGTGCCTCTTGCGCTGACATCTGAATCGCTGGTTGTGCCTAAAGAATCTCCAGATCCACTCTCCTGAAAAGTAAAAATTCTCTCGTATTTCCAGGTAACATCAGAGGAAATGAAATCCAACCCTACTCCTACCGAGAGAAACCTTGAGATCTTAACCGCAACAACAGGTCGGACATACAAAGTATTCAATTTTGAATGAATCGACAAAGCGCGCCCTATCCAGTTTTCCGGCCACTTGGTTTCCATCGAGTTGGGAGAAAACACTCCAATTCCAATACCGATTCTGTCTTTGATACTGGCGGAAATAAAGCTGGACGTACGGAGCTTCCCGAGAGAGCTCTGAGAAGGTGTTGGAAATCCAGGATCTTCTGCCGTCACTGTCATTTTCGGATAACAAATGTTTGCTCTGAGCATGATTCCTGATGAGAAAGCCAGCGCAGCAGGATTATAATAGACAGCCGAAGCATCATCTGTGAGTGCAACGAAGGCTCCTCCCATAGCAGCCGCTCTTGCGCTGAGTTCAAACGGCCTTAATCCAGAGGCATCAAGATAGCATGTGTTTGAAATGATAAAGAGTGATATGAACAGCACAAATGTCTTTTTTCCCATAAATGTCTCCTTGAAAAACATTATTCCCATAGGTACTTTCTATCTTATTATATATTAACAGCTAAAGGTGGGATGATCTACTAAATTCAATAAAAGAACGAAATATCTTGATCCTTCCTGTCGGCAAGCTTCTCATTGCGTTCCGAACATCTGACAACGACACTATTAATTCAAAATTAAACTCCAAGAATACTAAACATTGAGTGGATATCCGATTGAATAATTCAGGCTCATCATTTTTTTTTGATCCTGAGTGATTGTTCAAGCTGTGTTTTACAGGATGGGCAAAACTCAGTGCTTTTTTGGTCAGTATCATGAAGGCTGTTTGAAAAATACATCACACAATCAGAATGTCGACAGTGAGAAAGCCCGAATGTATGACCCAGCTCATGGACAGCTTCCTTTGTAACCCGTTTTAAAAAAAGAAGGTGATCTTCAGGCAAGCCATAAAAACTTTGATGAAGCCGGGCAAGGGAAATCACCGCAAAAGAACCCAGGAGCTCCGCCTGGCCGAACACAAAATTCAGGCCTTCCACGTAGAGATCTTTATCTGTAACACCCAAGACCTTATCGTTCTTTTCCGGGTCCATGAAGCGATGCAGAGTTCTTAGAAAAAGAGGAGCTTGATATTGATTCCTAGAGGGATTATATGAATCAGCGAGAATCTCCAGGGGATTGGCTATTCGAACTTGACACGCGAACGCTTCTTCTAAATCCTTACCAATAGCTCCTAGGACATCCTCTTTGCCTAGCCCGATCGGAACAAGTGTTATAACGCTTTGCTCCTGAGCTATTTTCTTGTTCTTCATATCAAAATCTTGAATTCTTCAATATATAGCAGATGAATTCTATAAGCAACCTCAGTTGCGTAAGCATCCTTCTTTCCATTTTGTTTTTTGCTTATGACCACAACAATGTCTTCCCTCTTTTGCACAAAGCTAATTTTTAGTATAAAATAAAAAAAAGATTTTGAAAGGGGATCTGATTCATGAAACTTTATCTTATTCAACACGGTTTGGCCCTCCCAAAAGAGAAAAATCCGGAAAGGCCATTGAGCACCCAGGGAGAAACCCAAACCCAAAGAACCGCAGAGTATTTGATGTCCAGGAGTCTCAAAGTTGATGCCATCTGGCACAGCAAAAAATTACGGGCCGCACAGACCGCAGATATTATCGCTGAGATCCTCTCCTGTGGAAAGATACAGGGAAGAGAGGACTTGAATCCACTCGACTCTGTGGAAAAACTTCCTGAAGAGATATTAGCCTCCAAAATGGACATCATGATCATAGGCCATTTGCCTTTCCTGCAGAAACTAGCCGGCCGCCTACTCACTGGTTCAGAAGAAAGTGAGATCATCGTATTTAAGAATTCAGGAGTTGTCTCTCTGGATTATGATGAAAAGTGGAAAATCGATTGGCTGGTATCACCTGAGCACATGTAAAAGTCATACCTGTAATGTATCTTCAAAATGGATAGTGGTACGCCAAGCATGTTGTGTTTATGAACAACTGGATGAGTAAATACGTCGGCTGTGTCAGCAAAAGGAGGATTGATGATGGGAACCAAAAAGGTGGGTGCTCTCTCCAGCCGACACAAGAGAGCCAAGGCTATTATAGTGTACTTGACAAGACATTTTATATATTGTCAAGCTCAGCAAAGGAAAATTAAAATGAATAAAATCCTAATCCCTTCAATTACAATTATTTTAGCCCTAATTTCTTCTTCATGTTCCTTTATGAAGCGGGCGATTGGCATTCCTCTTAAATCAGAAACTATATTAGTTACTCAAGAATGGCCACATGCCAAAGGCGTGGCAATATTTCTTAATAACGAAGTGTTTAATCATTATTTCTCGGAGGATTTACTAAGTCGAGTACCTTGGAAAGTAGTTACAAGAAAACAGTTTGAAAAAGTCATAAAAGAACATGATATCGATTCAAAATCTGCCTGTGAATTTGGCAAATCCGCCAATATAGATGCAGTATTTATAGGTCGTGTTCAGACAAAGAGATACCCAGTGAAATATGGAGCTGACTACATTTCAGTATGTGAGATACACTTGATAGATTGCCAAAGTGGTTCGACCCTCTATTCAGGCAAATGGCAGGATGCCGGACACTACAATAGCAATAATGCCATCAAGAATCTGGCACTTTATGCGTCAAAACATTTCAGGTAATAGAATATAAAAAGTAGTATCAAAGGAGAAAAAAATTAAAATTAGGGAAGAATTGATATGTCTATCATTTAAAGAATGCAAATTTAGTTGATTTGAAGTAGGCTCAAATCCCTCAAGAGTACTCATCTTGAATTTTTCATTTCCTGAGTATTATTGAAGTAATATATGTCATATATTTAGGACAAAGCAAAAACTGATTGTTTCAATAATGCCCTTATTCTATGTTGGCACATTATTTGCTGATAAAAAATAGAGAAAAAATGCCATTTCCAAGCTTTGAAGTTTAAAACATCAATTAGCGGTACAATTAAAAACAAGTAGGATAAATACTGAAGAGGGAAAGGACAGATTTGAAAAAGGTCAGCATACTTACCAGCTGGGATTTGGCTATAAAAACATGAGGGAAGCCGAACCATCTTATAGACCCTATGCTGTGATTGTGCCTGAAGAAGCGAAAATCGTAAAAAAGATTTTTACCCTATTTGCTACTGGGAAATATTCGCTCGATACTTTGGCAAGGAAGCTCGAAGCAGATGGGATTAAAAAACTGACCAAAAAAAGAACAGGAAAAAATGCAGGGAAAATAGTACTTGAACCTTTCTCCAAAAATTACCTTTACTTTATGCTGACAAATGAAACCTATTTAGGAAAGGTGAAGTGGCACGGTCAAACAAAGGATTTCGCCGGGGATGAGAATCTGGCTATTATTGATGAAAAGCTTTTCAACAAAGTTCAAGCAGTCCTTAAATCTCAGACTCCTTATTACCACAAGAAAAAAGTAAAGGGACGATATGCCAGCCCGCTTGCTCAAATTACAAAATGCTCCTTTTGTGGCTGTAGCATCACAACTGACTTTACTCGAAACCGCTATGGAAAAGAGTATGTTTTTATCAGGTGCACCAGTGGGAAAATTCACAGGAATACTCATTATTACGAAGAAAGATTTGGAAGGAAAACATGCCCGCAACCTTATAACAGGGAAGAGCTTGTAATGGCTGAGATTGATAAGGAAATTTCTAAAATCTGGATTGACCCTAATCTTTTGGCTTGGCTCGAAGGACAGTTGCTGGTTGTAAAAGGCACTGAGGGAAAAGCAATTGGTAAAATGATTGATAAGCTGAAAAGGGAAAGGGATGATGTTGGCAGAAAAAAGAACAGGCTTCAAGATGGTTGGGAAAGAGAAATCATTTCTGATTCAACCTATCAAGAAAGGATGCCTGAACTCGAACAAAGGTTTAAGGAAATCAACCTAGAAATTGCCAACCTAAGAAATCAAAATACTGGCTATGAACAGGAAGTTGAAGCTATGGTAAATATGGTTGGACAGCTCGAGAGCAGGTGGGAAAAATTAAGCCTTGAGAAAAAATGTGAAATGCTCAGAGTCATGACTAAAGAAATCATCCTAGGCAAGGATGGGAAAAAGAATTCTCCGACCATAAAGTGGGAAAAACCCTGGGATATGCTCATTGCATTTGGTGCTAAATTAGAGGGGAATAAAAATCCTTTAGCTGAAAACTGGTACGCCCGGAGGGATTTGAACCCCCGGCTTAATGAAGAAATATTTTCATTCTTTTTTTATCTTTTTAACTACATACAATGCATCGGAATATTGATGTGCATAGATGTATTCAACGTGTTTCATAATCCTATACACTACCCTTTTTATCCCATCGATATCCGAAACGTCACAATCGGAAAAAGCATAATATCTTATTACTCTTGGGAACAAAACAAACACTATGCTAATTGCTGCGGTTGGATTATCATTTTTATCTTCATCAATCACATTCTTAACATATCTTGTGGATAATATTATTTCTAAATCCGGAATTCTGCCTTCACCTAATAATTGATACTTACCTGAATGTTCGATAGCTTTGTCTAATTCATCATGAATTATAGGCCCTATATAATCACCTGCATCAATCGTGGCCATAGTGTGAATAACATAGCGATCTTCTTCGCCAATGCTTGAATCCGCAAATACATTAAAAAGTAAAAAGAATGCCAAGATTATGTTCATTTTATATCCCCCTATCGTCTAATAATATAAATCATTTTTTTTAAATAAACAATGAAAATTCTTTTGGCCAAATTTTGACTAAAATTGTCAAAAATTAGCCAATATCATACGAAATCATACGAAATAGAGAATTTTAAAAATCTTCCGTAATTTATTGATTTTTCACGCTATTAGGGAGGAATTTATGGCACGCCCAAAGGTTCGACATTGGAACTTTTCTGACCGTTTCTGGGAAGAGAGCAAAACTCCAAGAATTAAAGCTTTCTTTAGCAGAATAGAAATTTCAGCACGAATAGGCTTTGGTGCCTGAATCCATTGCGATGTTGACATTACATCGGTGGGCCATCACATTATAAGCTTGCAAAATCTGTAAATCCGATGGAGACTAACATAACCGAAGCCCGACTTGAAAAAATATTTTCTTCTTTCTACTCCCTGTGTTTTAGCGAAGTTTTTCATATAATCAGAAGAGGTTGTGCTTGGTTGAACAAATTATAGAATAGATTTCTTCGAACTTTTTCTCTCCCATTGTAGACCGGGCACAGTAAAAAAACGTTCCTTACCATGAATGATGAGCTGAAAGCACCGCATATCATGAACGAAG
>Ga0209636_10008352_pt1 | contig 10542 bp, 10 predicted proteins | sample DeeMarSWOR152_54_FD_187464 | JGI IMG/M metagenome (GOLD analysis project Ga0209636, IMG submission 187464) | Marine sediment microbial communities from White Oak River estuary, North Carolina - WOR-1-52-54 (SPAdes) (version 2) | ecosystem: Environmental > Aquatic > Marine > Intertidal zone >... | reverse complement strand
CATGGCAGGTTTGGGTAACTATTATTCTCGAATGTAGAAAATACGGGGTAAACCGTGATGATTTAAGGAAGTATCGAGAGGCACGACAAAAGGAACTTGAAGAAAATGCTGAAAAATCTGGAAAGGCTGATGAATTATTCATAGGAGACTCTCAAGAAATTCCTGACTTGAAAGAGTGGGATCCGTGGACGCTATTCGGTTTAGATAGGGACAGATGGCCTGAAGATGTGCTCAGAGGTCTCTTTGGTTTTACTGAGAAACTTATGGAGATTACAAAAGCTGAACGTATGAAGGCAGCCAAACACATTATTCAAAAGATACAAAAATTGTTTGCCAACCTTCCTCGCTGGGAAGGAAAAAGAGAAGTGCTCATAAAAGAATTCTTAGAACTACTGAACCTTCCAGTCTGGAATAGACGTCATGAACTTTATCAAACATGGGTTCTAACGCAGATGGACGAAGCATTAAACGACTATCAACATACTATTCATCATGTAAATGGCGAGCTAATTCTCAGGTTTTCAGGCACGCATGTGGGAATTATAGAAACAAAGAAAGGGAGAATTCATATTTGGAGTGAATTGCGTTCACCATTAGCCAACCCCCTTGGAAAAGGACGCAAAGGGAATATTCAACCTGACTACTCACTAACTTTTGAACCTGTGACTGCTCCTTCTCAAACGGTTGTAGCAATAGAATGCAAACAGTATCGCAAAGCACATCCCAAGAATTTTGCTCATGCACTCATAGATTATGCAAGAGGGCGTCCTAATGCTAAAGTCCTTCTAGTAAATTATGGTGATATACCCGAAAAGATTCTGGGTCGAATTGACAACGACTTGAGAGCTCGAACCTTAACAATTGGCAATTTTGTGCCGGGTAAATTAGAAGAAATGGAGAATTTTAGACAAGTATTGCTTGAATCCCTTCGAGAATCTATAATGGAAAGAGAGGTTAGGAAGGCTGTTGGGAAAATACAATTCAATCTCATAGGTGTCGATATTTCAGGTTCCATGAAAAAGCCACTTGAGGAGGAAAGGATTGTCGAGATTCTCCAAATGACAGTCTATTTTTCTCCTCATGCCAAGTTGTTAGCGATTGATACAGTAGTTAAGAAGGAATGGGCAAAAGCTGAAATTGGGCTTCGCGAATTGCTTGATTTACCCCGAAATGGGGGAACGGATCTTCCTAAAGCTCTTTCTGCTTACGACTTAGAAAAAGCTGTAATACTCACTGATAATGATGGATTTAATCAATTGAGTAAAACTCAGAATTGTCCTCATCTGGTAATAGAAGTAGGAACTGATAAAACTTCGTATTTTCATTTTAGAGATTGAGTGCACGCACGCAGTACAACAAAGAAGACTACTTTTCAAAAATAGCGCGCGCAGATCCATGTCTCTGTCTCTACACTATCCGTGTCATTGCAGATTGCGATTTCTCTGAAACTCCGGGATAAATTCCTCAATTATTGGTGTGTGTCCTACATTGATAAGAACTGTTTGTATATTCCGCACTAATTGTTCATCACGTTTACTATGAGAAATAAAAATGACCGCCATAGTTACCAAAAAATAAATGGGTTGCCGCGCAGTTACCTTCGACATGCAACTTTGGTCCTGCGCCTAACTTCTTTTCACGATATGACGAAATAGTGTGACCTACAGATAGTGCCCAAACTAGTAGTCTAGGCAACCTATGTGTATGGTTGGTTCTTTGTCGCATTTTGGACAGTAGGGAATAACAATTTCTTTTGTTTCGCCCATTCCAGCATGCTTTCCTAATCGGCTATAATCTTCATGTATCGAAACTATCTCTCCTCTACCCATTAACCGACCGTGACACCTTCTACAGATCCAACCTTCATCGGTTTTTTCCGCGTTTTTCTCAAGCCAATGATCTATCAACCTCTGAGCGTCTTCCGCCTTCATTCCTTTTTCACACCTTATTCATATATTTCAGTTCTTTTCAAACTTTCTACGGCTCGCGCATGACACTTTTGCTTTATTTTGCTCAATTTTTTATCTCTTTTCTCTGTGTCTTGTTTACTACTTAGAAATATTTAAATCAAGTTAGTGCAAATTAATCCCTCCGGTATGAGTCGCAAACAATTTAAGAGAGTGCACGCGCGGAAATTTGTTGCGAAAACCTTATGAAAAGAGAATGAAACTAAATATTGTCTGAAAAGAGAAAGGGAGGGAAGACTTTGGGGAATGTAATTTTGGTGCAGAATGTGATCAGCAGGATCGCCCACGGGTTGATAGGTCTAGATCTATTTACGCAGAAGAAAGAAGGAAATGACTATTTACGTGATTTTCTGACGTTAAGCCCAATGGAACTACAGGAAGCATTCACTGTGTCTCCTGGAACAAAGTTAGTCCCTAACTCGGGAAGGAATTCTTTGGAAGAATGGACGATGTTTATTAATAAGATTCAGGGTGCCCAGGAAGTCATTAAAAGCATTGAAAACGCAGATGAACATGAGATAAAACGTGTAGCCGGTGATCTGCAAGAAGCTGTCGGATTTTTCTACAGTTATACTCGGTGATAGAAAGGGGCCCTTCTTTACTTTGTCTTTTGATGCGGTATTGAAAAAATACGATCGAATACGACAACGCATAGCCGAAGAATCAACTGAGGCGGCCTACAGCTTTGTTTCTAAAAGACTGAAAGCAGCTCAAGCTCTTTTTAATAAATGGCTTGACATTTATGAGTTATACGCAAGGGGATACGCCACAGAACTGTTAACTTTCTCATATCCAGCGGCCATACTCAGTCTCGACGAGTTCGACCGAGTGCTGGAAGATCGGCGTCCTAAAGTGTTCGGGGCTAACATATCCTCAGAAGCATACGTTCTCGTTGATGATCTGTTTGCTAACCTCGGATATGACTCGGATTTATACGTGCTTGCTGAGGGCGACTCATTTGAGAAGAAAAGCGTGTATACTGAGGTAAACACCGAATCGCTAAAGAATTTGACAAAACCGGTGAGCAAAAAGACTGAAATTGAGAAGACTCTAAAACACATCCAGAATCGCGACATTAGTTTCTTTTACTATGATGGTAAAGAATACGATAACGCTCTTGCTTGGCCGTTATTACTACACGAATGTCTTCATTATCTCTATTACACTCAGGGTCTTCATCAACTTCAAAAGCGTTTTGCTTCGGTGTCTTGGGCGCAGGAAGCCCTCATTGACATTTACGTGACAAACTTTTTCGGTCCGGCTTACGCCGTGTCATTAGCTAACTATCTTTATCGACGTCCTCATGAGGCGGCCATTTCTTACCCGGATTTTGCCGTAAGACTATACATATCCTCTCTTTACCTTTCTAAATTGGAAGAAATGGAAAAACTGCCAGAGTCGACAAAACACCCAGTGAAAGAAGCTTCAGATTATATTAAAAAAGTCTTGAACCAGTATGAAGGACGAGTAAGTGCCTTCAAAAAAGATGCAGATGAAATTGTAGAGGAAACCAATCGTCCTATTAATGAAATCATATCCAAAAAGACACAACCGTTCGTGGATTTTGTGAGACAAACAGAATTTGAAAGAAAAGAAGCATATAAGGTGCTAGAAAAAAAGTATTTGCGAAAGGAAGTGCTGTCGATTAGCGATGTTTTGGAATATTATGAAAACGGACTTCCAGTAGCCGCTGACCCACGTATACTGTTCAACTCATTTATCTCAAGGAAATATTTGATGGACGAGTTGAGCATGCTTTTTTTCAAGGAGTCTTTGAAAAAGTGGTATGTGAAAAAAGCTTGGGTTAGATCAGAACTAGACGTTAAGTCGAAATCATAGATAGAACTTGTTTTTTGCTGTTCGTATAATCTTTAAGTCTAAGTCTTTATGCAACTTTGACTGCACTCCAAAATGTGGAGCGATGCTTCCATATTTTCCTTTGTATTTGTCTACATGATCTGTCAGTTTTAAAAGCATAAGGGTTGCTATACGCATTAAAGGATACAATCCAACTGGTAGCATACCATGGTTCATTAGTTCCATAATTAGTGGACCAGAATATCCTGGGTCTACAGAGCCTGCTGTGGAGTGGACAACAACTCCTAGCCTACCCAGAGAACTGCGCCCGTCTAATCGCCCAATGATGTTAGTCGGGATCCTCACAAACTCGAAAAGAGGAGCCAATGCGTAATCACCGGGATGCAGCACGATTCTGTCACCATAAGGTCTTATTTGCTCTTCTACATATAGCTCAGGCTCTTTTTCCGGTTCTATGTGATCCATGGGGTCATAGAAGGGTTTTTCAACTCTTTTGATGAAATACAAAACGTTGTCTAAACGAAGGTCAATTCTTCCACCAGATATCTGTTTTGGATCCAATATTGGGTGAACTATCATTTCTTTGGATCTTAGTAGTTGCAGGATGCTTTTGTCAGATAGTGCTGGCATTGATTCACTTTCTTTTGTATTGAATGACTTGGTTATCAGACTTGGTTATGCGAATCAGATGTGAGGCCCCGGTTTCTTCTTTAAAGATGAAAAATACATACAACCCCTTGTCTTGTTTTTGAAAGAGGTGACAATGGGCTACTCCTAGATGTCTAAGATACTCTTCAGCTGCCATTTGGGCCGAGTCCAAACTTGGCAATGAGGGGCGAATTTCCGCACTCGTTAGAGCGTCCCATAGCCTGTCTAGGAACTTGAGTAGGATTACCGAAGCTACGCTGGCGCCCACGTCTATGGCTATTAATAAAACGACTTCATATGGAGTGAGCTTTTCACTCAGAACTCGGATGTGGGTGTCGATTTCAGGAAAAGCAGTTCGCAGACTCTGCAGAGTTTTGGCAATAATTTTCTGTTGACTTGGGTCTCTGGCTTTAACTTGAAAAGAATAGGCTGCACCTTCATTTTCTAACACTGATCTACACCACGCTTTATTTGGTGTATCATTAATTTGATACTTGACTATTTATGGTTTATTATCTACTAAGATGAAGTCTTCGCCGAAGACATTTTGCCCTGCGCCACAATTGCTATGCATGCATTCATCCCCAATGTTAGAGGCGAGTTAGCTCCAAAGCGTGCGCGCAAAACGGCATTTCACAGATTTTTAACTATTTTCTGTGATCTAACATTTAGAATCTTTCTTTCCAGAGTATGAGAAATTGAGGATGCGTAAATGCGCATGCATGCATGCATGCATTATTGGCTTAATTCAGAGAGCGCTTTTATTGCCAAACAAATGGAGGAACCCGGCTTCCTATATCATGATCTTGATGCTCATAATTGGATGGATCCTCCTATTGTATGTTCTCTACATCCTCTTCACAGAGACCCTTTAAGTTATCGAGTGGTATTTGATCACGCTCGCGCGCGAAAAAGCCTAAGAAAGAGAAGCCCAAGCTACTGTGTCCTCAATGTGGCTCAGAAGTAGACCCTTCAGATGAATTCTGTCTCGAATGTGGTAAGCTTCTGTTATTAGATGAAGACTATGATGCTTATGCTGACGCACAAGACCTAGAGGAAGACAACTAATTTCCCATTTTTCTCTAAGTTTCTCATCGAGTCTTTGATGTGACCTCTTCTGTCTTGAGCATTTCTGAAAGACGTTTTTCATATTCAAGGTGTGGGTTCTCTGCATAGAATACAGGAACGATTCCTGTTTCTGTTGATGGAGCGGGTTTTGGTTTTGGAAGCAGACGTAAACTTTTTAGGATTTTTTGCTTTATTCCAACTTTCAATTCTTTATGTTTCTTTTCCTTGATTGCTCCTAGATGAAAAAAGCTGAGTTGAGGTTTAGATGCTAAGATGTGCCCTGCAAAGAGAACTAAGCGATAGTGCTTATTTACAAAATGCATGTATGCATTCAGAAACTTTCACGTTTTCTCATCCTATTTCTTAGAATTTGAACGTCCTCAAGTCTTCTGCAACTAGCACACCTCGTGAAATACGCGATATTTCTCCAAGATGTGTAATAACTAATTTAGTGTGCTTTGAAATCCTCTTTCTCAATTCATTTATCTCGTCGATACTCAAATGTCCTTCATGTCTTCCTGTTGGAAACGAGGCCTCTAGGATAAGTACATCGACATTACGTGCCAGTTCATAAAGCCCTTCACAAACTTCGGTATCTCCAGAGTAGGCTACGGTCTTACCACCGATACGAATTTTATATCCAAAAGTAGGAATGAAATGTTTCATTTCTAGCGCTTCAAACGCCACATCTCCAACCTCATTTTTCCCTGGATGTGGAACTTCGAAGTATCTAACTTGAAATGGTCTATTAACTTTTTCAGCAACATCTGGATAACACAATCTAAAGGATTCTTCTATTTTCAATTCAAGACCCAGTGGCCCGATTATAGTTAAAGGAGTAACACGAAGGGTTCTGAAGTAGTACTCAAGATACAAGAAGGGTACACCAAGAAAATGATCTCCATGTAAATGAGTGATGAATATGTACTCAATTCTGTCTAGCCGCTTGTTTAGCTTTTTTAACTGTGGTAATACAATGGGTGATACGTCCAAAAGAATAGATTCTTCCAAAAGAATTGAATTCCAATATCTCTTAGGAGCGAAGGCGTTTCCACTTCCGAGAAATGTTATGGTAATTTCAGCCAAAAGAACCACCAATTTGGGAGCGCTGTGGTAGAGAAAGTGAGCGCTGAAACGCTTATTAATTTATGGTAGCGCGTGCTACACTACAATTAGATGCTTAGTTTAGTGAAATGAGAAAATAGTTTATGGGAATAAACGGCAACTTGCATGCTCATAATATATTTTTCGTTTTGGCTCCGTTCCAAATGAACTCGCAAATGATTATCAATCCAGAAGTATTGCCACAATATTACATTCCTGAGAAACTTCTGCATCGAGAGGAAGAGCCCACTCAACTCTCTAAAGCCTCAACTTCGTCAACACTTTGCTTATGGCGCGAATGGTTCTGGCAAAACTCTTATGATTAAACGTGCTATCGAGTATTACAACATAACAAAGAATGGAATGGCCGTATACTTCGATTGTTCTCTCTATCAAAGACCGAGCTTCTTTAACTGTCTTAGCTACTTTGGAGATGAACTTGTCTCCTTCAGTTTTGATTAGTTGAGTGTATCTCAGCGTGTTGGTGATACTTCGGTGTCCGAGGAAGTTCATGACATGGAGAATGTCCTTCGTCCTGTTGTATTCTATGGTGGCTTTCCAGTGTCTGAATGTATGAAAACATGGTTGTTATCTACAAGATAACGCGCACAAACTGATTTACCTGAAGACAAAAATATTTTAGGATAATTTCGATTTTTAGTATGGGGACTTTAATATGACATATTCAGCGACCTTAACTAACGAGGAAAGAAAGGAGTTTAAACACTCAAAACAAGTTTTTGAAGAGCTGTTAGATGACTTCAATGCCAGAGGATTGCTTCGAAAAGGTATTCCTCGCGATCAAAGAGAGAGACTCGCTAGAATGTGGGCTCAAAGCCGTCAATTCGCGCAAGCGTTCAATACGATATTCAAAATTTTTGATACTAAAGGTAAAGTCAAGGCTTTTGCTGCCAGAAACAAGGTTGATAGGGTAAATGAAGAAGTTTTGACGGGTTCTCTTTTGAATCAAACGATGGGGCTTTTCCTTTATAACATTGAGACGGTCTTTAGGACTTCACTTATTTTCTTCCTTGAAGATAAGCAAGGTCTAAAGAAGCGAATGGAGCTTGGAAAATTACTTAATACCATTAAAAGGATATCACCAAATATCGGATCAAAGCTTGAACAATTGATAGACCTAGAACTTCGAAACGCCCTAGCGCATGGAGCTTTTTGGTTTGAAGCCGGTGGAGAAGGATATTTAACCCAAAATAGCCATCTGGAAAACCCTAAGAATTTAAAGTTTTATGAGTTCTTGATACGAGGTAAAAAACAAAACATTGTTGCACATGCCTTTATAGAAGTTCTAATGGAAAGGGTCAAACAGGATTACTTCAAATAGCGCTCAGTTTTTGTTACTATTTTATTTTCCTTTTTGAACTACGACCAGGGATTCTTCTTATTCGTAGAAAGTAAGGGAAAAAACCTAATGGTTACATTTTCACCTTTTCCGTGTTCTTAGATAACGAAGTATGGCTAATACGGCAGCTACGGCAGACAATATTGCGAAGAGTGGTGTTGCGTATGACCATTTTGAAGCAATCCATGACCAACCGGTCAATAGAAAATCTAAGTTAGTTACTGTAAGTATAGCGGCCAAGACAACCAGCGCAATCAAAAGTATATTCCTTGTTCTTTTGATTTTGTCAACTCTTTCCTCACATTTTTCTATTCTTTTCTTATACCTCTCTGAATTGATCTCCTCGATGCTCGATGGCCTGAAGATTTGATCTAACATTTTATCTCTGTCTATGTCTCTTAAAACTTCACGTAACCTCGCTAAGCTGATTAATCCATACCCAGTTGCCCAGAGAAGAATTTTATTTGGACTGTTGGTTGGAGTACCTTTCCAACCACAGAAGGGCCCCTCTTTTATGTAGTTATTTTTTAACCATAGAAGCATTTCAAAGCAAAGGTCATCCCAAGGATCAATACCTAATTCTAAAATCACATATAACGATGCAGGAGGGTGGAAATACACCACAAACGCGGGTACTGTTTCTCTAATTTCTGGCCAAGCTGAACCGGCTTTGTACTCTTTAAAGGTAGAAATAATCGGCTTCAACTGATCAAAATAGACTTTCTCTACATCTTCTTTTCTTAAAACTGGTTTGAAAAGGTTTCCATATTTTGCTAACGCTAACAAACTCATTAGAGTTGAGGCTATGCAAGCGTCTGACATCTTCAAGTTCTGAGACCATATCGGTAAGGAACCTAATCGTTGGCTGAGGAGGTATTTCTTGGCCTTTTTTATCGACTTTTTTATCATTCGTTCCAAGGTTTTGAGCGTTGCAACTTGAAGATTATTTAAATCTAGTTTTTTTGCCTCACGTACACTTTCATAGGCTTGAAGCATAGCTAAAAGACCATGTGCTGTATAGAAGGGACGAGTTGGAGTTTCCCTTACCACTCCCCAACCACCCTTCTTCTTTTGCACTTTAGTTAGCCAAGATATGCACAATTCTATGCGATTATCCAATATGAGAGAAGGATCGGTCAATAAAGAAACTCTGAGTGCGTTAATAGTTGCCCACGTACTGGCATGTGACTTAGAACCAAAACCTGGGAAGGCTCCTTCATCTTCTCCGGAAGTAATTTGATGCTGCAAGAATTTATTGACAATTTGCTTTGCAACAGTTTTCTCACCGCTTTCCCATAAGCCATAAGCAACAGTAGAAGAAACTGTAACTGAACCGACAGCATCACTGATTGTTTGACCTAACAGATTAGTTTTTCCAAGATTGCACAAAGTTTTCGTAATCATTTTTTCAATTTGAGGATCAAAAAACCATTCTTTCAGTTTGTGTCCTTCCTCTCCATTGGTCAAAGCTATCAACTTATGCATAAATATGGAGTAGGTCTGACTACTAAATTATTCTGTGACGCAAACCTCTTCAAGAAATGTAGATGCGTATTTGAATCACAGTTCTTGCAATTAGACTTCGCCTTCGATCTCATATTTCAGCTCTTTCAAAAACATATGGACGAATTTCATCCTATTCTCCGCTATCTCTCTTCCTATTTTTGTGTGCATAGTTTTAGGAAGGTGGAGCAGTTTGGTGTAGAAATGGTCTAGTGAATATTTCTCATCGTCAAGATCTCTACTTGTAGCAAATGGATCGTTAGGATCATACAGCCCGTAGTTATGAGCCCCACCGTAGGCAAATGTAGTAGCTATCCCTGTTGCCCCTGAAATGTCAATTCTATCAGCGTCTTGAAGAATCTTAGCCTCCTGTGTGGTTGGAGTTACTCCTTTGCTAAACCTATGAACCTTTATCGCGTAAACTACTGCAGGAATCTTCTCGGATGGGAAACTCACTTTACGTAGAATCCCCTCAGCAATCTCAGCAGACTTCTCAGCATGGTCAATAGCAGGATTTTTTCTCTCATGATCTCTCCCCAGATCGTGTAACAATGCAGATGCAAGTAAGACCACCATATCCGCATTTTCCTTCTCACCTATAGCTTTGCAGAACCTTTGTACTCTTAGAACATGTGCGAAGTCATGACCACTAAAATGATGCTCTTCCATGTATCGTTTTGCTTCCCTTTCAACCTCCGTCAAGATACGCATCATGCCAGGTTCAACAAGTATTCCCTTTTCCGTCTGCCCCTTAACGTCCATCGCTACTTCTGCATTGATACCATCAACTAGAAAAGAGCTAATCTGTAAGGACTCATCTTTTGTCAACTCAATAGTGCGAACAGGTTTGTCAAAGAACAGAAATTTCGAAGGGCCGGAATTACCTACAATTATACATATTCCTGATCTAGTCTTTGTCTTCATCGTAGGTCAATTGATACTTTCTTTTAAAAAATAACAGTATTTCACCTCCTTTTTTCGAAAATTAGATAAACACTCGAAGCGTCTGCCGCGTTCCCAGAAAGCTATATAGACCATTTATAGACTTACTCTATATCAGATTGCGTGGTATAA
>Ga0209636_10008351_pt1 | contig 10542 bp, 10 predicted proteins | sample DeeMarSWOR152_54_FD_187464 | JGI IMG/M metagenome (GOLD analysis project Ga0209636, IMG submission 187464) | Marine sediment microbial communities from White Oak River estuary, North Carolina - WOR-1-52-54 (SPAdes) (version 2) | ecosystem: Environmental > Aquatic > Marine > Intertidal zone >... | reverse complement strand
GTTGAGCAGGGCTCTATAGGATATTTCATTCCTGTAGATGAGGGCCTTGTTGTAATACATAATGAGCAGATTAAATATTTTCCTCAGACACGCGCCAATCGAATACAAGTCCTCCCAGTAGAAGGGCACGTAAAACCTGTTCTTGAGTTGATCGGTGAACTCCTGAAAGGCGTTCTCGAAATCAACTTCCAAACCGAGGACCATGTCGAATTTTTTTTCGAGCTCTTTATAGCCGTTGACTGACAGGAGAACAGTGGTGTAGCTGTACAAGACCTCGAGGATGAACTGTAGAGCCTTTTCAACTACGCCCTTTTTCTTGTTGAGAATTTTAAGAATCACTGCACTCCTAAAATATGTTCAAATGATAATAAGCATGAATCATGCCGAAGGGATTGTAATGTGTGATTTAGTTTGATAAAAATTAATTAGTTGTTGGTGATAACTAATTATATAGATAATAATATGTTACTGGTATGATAATAGAAGGTGGAATGACTACAGTATGAGCTGTTTGTTTCTGTGTAAAGATTCTGTGCAGAGCTTGGAAAGAAACTGTACACAATATATCTGTCTTAGATCTTACGGGATGGTAAAACTTTCCCATTTACGTATCACAGGAGAGTTCCCGGAGCTTTTTCTGCAGTGTCACTCTGCTGATTCCCAATATCTTTGCCATCTCGGACTTGTTGCCTTTTGTCATTTGGGCGACCTTCTTGATGAGCCTTTCCTGCAGGCAGCGGGTCATGTTTTTCAGAAGATTTTTTTCCATTCCATGGATTTGTAGAATAGTTCTTATGAAATCATCGTACAAGTCAGCCTCTTCATTTTCCTGCATACCAAAGGATGGTATGCTGAGAGTGTGTATATAGTTGTCCTGCAGATGAATGCAGACATTTGTCAGAACGTTTTCCAGCTCTCTTACGTTGCCAGGCCAGTCATAATCGACAAGGGTTTTGTTCGCACTGTCCGATATTCCGCTGATACTTTTCTTCATCTTTTTATTATTCTTTTTTATGAAATAATCAACGAGGAGAGGGATGTCTTCCTTCCTTTCCCGCAGAGGGGGGAGGTCGATGGAAACGACATTTACCCTGTAGTAGAGGTCCTGCCGGAATCGATTTTTTCTGACTTCATCCAGGAGATTCTTATTTGTGGCAGCAATGATGCGTGCTTTCAGTCGAATAGTCTGAGTGCTGCCCAGCCTGGTGAACTCTCTTTCCTGCAATACCCTGAGTAATGTGCTCTGCGTGGAGATGGGCATATCACCTATCTCATCGAGAAATATTGTTCCATCACCCGCTGCTTCGAACTTCCCCTTTTTCTGGGAGTCGGCCCCCGTAAATGCCTGGGCTTCGTGTCCAAACAACTCATTGTTGAGAAGGGTTTCCGTGAGCCCTGAGCAGGTCACTGCGATGAAGGGATCATTCTTACGGGCGCTGTTGTAGTGTATCGCCTTTGCGATGAGTTCCTTACCGGTGCCACTTTCACCTGTGATCAGCACCGGCACGTCATTGTTCACCAATCTTCCGACGGTTTTGAACACTTCTTGCATCTTTTCCGATTTACCGATTATGTGACTGAGGCTGTAATTCTCGATTTCCATATCCTTGATGTGCTTCACATAGGAGCTCATTTTTTTCGATTCAAGCGCCCTGGTGATAGTGATACGGACTTTTTCTGCATCTAGCGGCTTTTCAATGTAGTCATACGCTCCGAGGGAAATCGACTGAATGATCGTTTCAAAGTTACCGTACCCGGTTATTATGATCACATAGGCATCAGGGTCTTTACTCAGTATCGTTTTCAATACCTCGAGACCATCCTGACCAGGCAGCCGGTAATCAAGGAAAATCAGATCGACTTTATGCTTCGAGAGCTCCTGGAGTGCTTCGGGTCCATTGTATGCCCCAATTACCGTGTGGTTTCCCTCAAAGAGGATGCGGAAGCTTTCGATGATGCTCCTGTCATCGTCGATCACAAGTAGCAGGGCCATTTCTGTCACCTCACACAATTGGTAGGACTGGTGATGATTCGAGTGGGAGAAGGATATGGACACGGGTGAATCCATCAGCGCTCATGACACGGACCTTTCCACCATGACGTTCAACGATCATCTTCACCAGAGGAAGCCCCAATCCGGTGCCCTCTTTCTTGGTGGTGAAAAATGGCTCAAACACATTTTTCAGATCTTCCTTGGGAATTCCCACCCCTGTATCAGTAACTGCTATACTGAGGGTCTGCTTTTCCCCTCTTTCTGTTTCAATGGTTAGCATACCGCCTTGAGGCATTGCCTGGATCGCATTCATGATCAGGTTTATGAGCACAAGGCTTATCTTTTCCGGGTCAACGGTCACATAAGGCACATCGTCCCCAAGCCGTTCTTCCACTTCGATATGCTGGTGCTGCAGATTGTATGTGAAAATACCCATTATGTTTTTTATCAGGTCATTCATGTTCTGTTTTGAGAAGTTCATCGGGCTTGGCTTGGAGTATTCGAGCAGGTCCTTTACGAGCTTGTTGATACGCTCGATCTCGTTCAGAATGATATGAATCTCCCTGCGGTCTGTGTCATGCTCACACCTACGCTGAAGGACTTGCACCATCATTCTGATTGCACTCAGCGGGTTCCTAATTTCATGGGCAATCCCTGCAGCGAGCTGGCCCACGGTGGTCAGTTTCGCCGACCTGACCATTTCGTCCTGAAGGCTCTGAATGCGCGCACTGTACCGGCGAAGTTTCTTCACCATTCTGTTGACGCTTTCAGCAATCCTGCTGAACTCGTCTTTTCCGGAGAGCGATATGCGAGTGGTGAAGTCATTCAAATTAATGTTGTTTATACCGTACACGATTTTCTTTAGAGAATGGTTGATATTTCTTCCGAGGAGAACGAAAATGATGACTGCCACCGCTATACCGATTGAGATGGTGAGAAAGAGTATGTTTCTCGAATAGCCCAGGTATAGTATTCCTTCTTTCTGAGATATTGCCATTGCCAGGCTTCCCCAGTATGCACCATCTGCAAGAAACATTGGCTTCAAAACCAGATGATAGACCTCTCCATTTATTCTGACCCTGTCGCTGGTTACTATTTCATCGTTTTTCAGCTCATTCAGTGTTCGGTCGTCGATGAGATCATACCCCGTGTAGGTGGCAATGATTTTATGGCGGTCTCTGTAAATCCCGTTTTCCATGCCGGTCAAAAGTTTCATCCGGTTGACAAACTTATCCGAAAACAGAGAGCCCGCCATGATGAGTCCTATCGTATGGCCTTCTGATGTAATCGGGGATACTGCCCGTATCGCGATCCCGGATTTTCCCTTTTCGTAGCTGACCGTACTCCTTCCTTTAAGTCCCTCCTGTACAATGTGCTGCTCCAGCTTGAGATCCCCTGAAAGCTCCGGATTATGCCCCCGCAGGACCACTTTTCCGGCAGTATCTTCGATTTCCAAGATGTCCACATCGACGAGGCTGCGGGTCTGGACAAGTTTTTCTTCGAGGCTCTGGAAGTCACCTAAGAGAAACATACGTGCGATGTCGTGGTCTGTGGCAAGCTCCCGTGCGATGTGCTGGCATTTTCTTTCTGTAAATTGTATTTCCTGGTCGAACCCGAGGATACCGTCGTTTAAACGGAGAGAGGTTTCATATTTGATTGTATTTCGTATGAGCCTGTAGCTGATGAGCATGGAGATAGAGCTGGGTAAAAGAATGATGAGTATAAAAGAAAGAAATATTTTTGAGGTCAGCTTGAAACGGAAAATATGTAACATGGTAATAACAATATAGGAGTATTCATTGCGGTTGATCAATAATGTTGATCAATAATATGAAAAAATGCTGAAAGCACGTATGATAACTATTGAGAGATGGTTCAGGGCTCCCCATCCGGGTGTAGTATCCTTAGTACATCTTCCCCGGAATGACACTCACCTGGTTACAGAACACTTACTGCGCAGGCAGGTTCTCACGCATCTTTTTCACAAGGTCCAGGTCCCTGTCCACGAGGATGATTTCGATTCTCCTGTTTTTTGATTTTCCCGCTTCAGTTCTGTTCGAGGCCCGCGGACGGTACTGGCCGTATGAAACTGCACTGAGCCTGAGCGGATCGATCTTTACCTCCTCCTGAAGAAATCGCACTACATTTACCGCGCGAGTTGAACCAAGCTCCCAGTTTGTAGGATACACCGCGCGCAGAGAGGGTCCGATCCGTACATTGTCTGTGTGTCCCTCCACACGTATGTTTTTTTCGGGTATCTTTTTCAAGATGCTTCCAATTTTCCGCAGCACAACCTTTCCTTCCGGTTTTATTTCCGCTTTTCCACTCTCAAAAAAGAGCTCCTCGGCGATGCGCATGGAGAGCTTGTCTCGTATCTGCTCGATTTCAATTTTTCCACTGGAGATTTCTTTCTTCAAGTTTGCTAAAAGCTCCTCGTTCGTCTTCTTCACAAGGGCGATTTCTCGCTCTGAGACGATTATCTGCTCTTCAAGTTGTTTCTGCAAATCGCTGATCTGTGAATCCTTCTCGTCGAGCTGTTGCATTGCCCCATCGTATCCCCTTTGCAACTCCTGGAAGTCGGACTGCAACTTTTGATGCTTTTTGTTTGACACACATCCGGCTTCCATAAGGAGAACCAGGGAAAATAGTATTAAAATAGGTATACCCATTTTTCCCATCTTCTCCTCCTTTCGTAAAGATATTTATATGGATTTGATAAAATGTATAGAATAAAAATAATCCCTTTGCAGGTGAAGGAAAACAGCAAAACTTCAGGGCAATCCACAGGATTGAATGTTAAAAGATGGATAACCAGTATCTACTTCATCGTGTCGGTACCTTGCCAAGATCAGTGATTTGAGCTTTCCATGTCGTAAATCTTCCACACACCGTTCTCAATTTTCAGTGTCACTTTCGTTGTGTAGGCATCCCAGGTGACCGGTCCCTCCGGATTTGCATCGTATTTCAGCAGTGCTACCGCCGTATCGCCGGTTTTACTTTTCACCTCCAGATAATCCGGTAAAAATAAAATAGGGTCGGCCGCCCTCAGCATTCCGGTCTCTTTGCCGCTGTCGCCCGGCTCCCCCATCCACAAATAATCGGTAATCTTTTCTGCCATTTTTTCGCTGAACCCCTGTCTGAATATTTCCATCACGTCATATCGGGTCTTAATACGCTCTTCATTTTTCCAGAGGGCATCCTCGAGACCGAAGGCAGATTCGATGGCCTTGATTATCTCTTCGTCCCCCTGATATTTCGGTCCATTGATGACTGTGTCTTCAGATCTGCGGGATTTTTCACATCCAAAAACAACAATAACAATGAGTAATAAAAATAGAAAAATCGTTAAGTACCTTGTGGACATAAAAAATGACTCTTATTAAGGGTTTGTTTTGTGCTTTTTCTCCGCTTCCATCTTCAAAACGCATTCAATCTTTTATTCTTCAGAAGCAAAGAAATGTCAATTATTTTACCTATTTTCAATTTAATGAGTATTAAAAGGTAAGTCAATTATATTATTACCTCATCGGCTGGCATCAAGAAAGAGCCGACCATAGAATTGTTCCCACTTATAAGAAAATCAATTATACCCTGCAGTGAGCTATAGAATTAGTTTAAGATGCATACCAATAAAATTGCGGTTATAGGAGGTGTACAGAATGACGAACTTTGATGAGCTTCTCACATTTGTGAATGAATTTCCAGTGCGAAAGGTCGCGGTTGCCGTTGCCCAGGATGCCATGGCCATCGAGGCAGTCTATGAGGCTCGAATGAAAAACATTGCTGATGCCGTCCTCGTAGGCGATGAAACCGAGATCAAATCCCTTGCCCAAACTGCAGGTGTCTCTCTTGAGGGATTCCGTATCATTGATGAACACGACCCGATCCGTGCGGTGTTAATTGCGGTGGATATGGTGACCACAGGGGAAGCGGACATTCTCATGAAAGGGTATATTCACACGGATGACTTTTTACGAGGGGTACTTCACAGGGAGAAGGGTTTGAGAACGGGCTCCATCATGAGCCATGTGTTTATTGCAGAGGTACGCAGCCTCAACAAGCTCCTTTTCATAACGGACGGAGCCATGAATATCATGCCGACTCTCGAGCAGAAAGCCGCAATCCTTCTGAACGCGGTGCACCTTGCAAACATCTTCGGACTGAACAACCCGAAGGTGGCGGTACTGGCAGCAGTGGAACTGGTCAATCCCGCTATGCCCGCAACGGTTGAAGCCGCCTGCCTTGCCAAGATGTCAGAGCGAGGTCAGTATGTTCCGGCATGCACCGTTGAAGGACCACTTGCAATGGACAATGCGGTTTCTCTCATTGCGGCCCGTCACAAGAAGATCACCGGTCCGGTGGCAGGAGAAGCGGATATTCTCCTCGTTCCCAACATTGAAGCAGGGAATATACTGGTAAAATCGCTGGTTTATCTCGGCGTTCATCGTACGATCGGATTACTAATCGGCGCAAAAGCACCGGTGGTGCTCACGAGTAGGGCTGATACCAGGGAATCAAAGATGCTTTCGATCGCCGGTGCATGTTTGATGGTGAACATCACCAGGGCGCTCAGGTTAAAAATAGGAAAGGTGCACTATTAGTCGGCCGTGCTGTTTGAGACAGCAATCAAAAGAAATGAAAATGATCCTTACGATCTCGCTCTGGCTTTGTTATACGGGCGACACAAATGTGTTGCAAGGTACCGCCAAGCGATTCATGAGCAATTCTCGATGATGTTCTATCAATCTTTTAAAGAGCCCATTTCACTATTAAAAAATTTTCTGTAAGAAAAGAGGTGGGTGAATAGAAAAGACCATTTGCACAAATGGACAATATTGGGTAAGATAATCCTGATACCCGTGGGTAGTTTGCGCAATGGGAAAAGGAGGCATGTTTCTCATGATTGTGTTCGATCAGGAAAAGCTTAACCAATTGCTCAAGGCCATGTCGCGCGGTTTTAGCAGGGATCCACGACAGCTCATAGTCTTCTCTGTGATCGTTGTCATCTTCATCGGTCTTTTACTGTTTTTTGGTGTGTACCAGGCGAGAAAAAGCAGGATAAAAAGACTGCAGAGAGTACGGGATCGCTTCGAGGGCATGCTTCAAAGATATCGCCTTTCCGCATTCGAGCGAGACCTCCTCGAGCGGATGTCTTCTTACTTGAGGAAAGAGACAGACAAACCACTCCTCCTCCAGCACGCTGCTACCTTCGACTGGGCAGCGGATAAGCTCCGTCAAGCGGACAAAATACCGGATGCGGCTATTGCGGCGCTGCGGTTGAAGCTTGGATTGAATAGTCAGAGCAGGGAGAAGGTACCTCATTCCAGCACTGAACTTCCCCGTGGAATGCCCCTGGTGATCGTGCAGAAAGGGAGGAAAAACATGAGCGGGAGGATAATTAAGCAGGAACCCTACTCGCTCATAATCGAATTGGATCCCGGTTCCCTCCCTCCTGAAAAAGGGATGCCCATTCACGTCTACTTCAACAACCTCTCTGGTCTTTTCGGTTTTTCTACAGTTCTGCTTGGATCAAAGAACATCATCGTAAGACTGAGACACTCGGAAAACATCAAGAGGATACAGAGGCGAGAGTTCTACCGTAAGAAAATCAAGCTTCCGGTCTATGTAAAGCCCGCCGGCTCACAGGAACGTCCCACGGTATCCATGTTTATCGACCTTGGAGGGGGTGGTGCAAGCCTACTTAACCCGGGGTCTCGGTATAAGCCTGGTGAAAAGGTCCTGCTCAACTTCTTTCCCTCTCATGATTCTGAGATAGACCTTATTGCACAAGTGGTACGACTGTCGGGGAAGGGCAGGGTCATGCACCTTGAGTTTGTCTCAATTTCGGAGATTAACAGGGATCATATACTGGGTCTCCTCTTTAAAAGTACCGAGTGATCGTCCACGGGGATTGAGCAAACCGGTTGTTGCTCTTCTTTTCCGACTTTTTATATGGGCAGTACGCTTCTTGGCAGGGGTAAATTGAGAGTCAAAAGGAAGGAATCATGAAATATCGCTACATTGGAAAAACCGGTCTTCTCGTTTCCAGGATGTGCCTTGGCGCGATGACCTTCGGAAACAGAGAATGGGGGTGTGACAGGCGAACATCTGTAGAGATCACCCATCGATTTCTCGATTCTGGAGGAAATTTCATCGATACTGCGGACATGTACAGCAATGGCGCCTCAGAGGAGATCCTCGGCGAGGCGATCAAAGGAAGAAAGAGAAGTGAACTTGTTCTTGCGACAAAATGTTTTTTCCGCATGGGCAATACACCGAATGCAAAAGGATTATCCCGAAAGCACATCATTGACGCCTGTGACGCAAGCCTCAAGCGGCTTCAGGTAGATTACATCGATCTCTATCAGATCCACGGACCGGACCCCCATACGCCCTTTGAGGAAACGATGAGTGCTATGGACGATCTCGTCCGCCATGGGAAAGTGCGGTATGTCGGGTGCAGTAATCTCTTTGCGTGGCAGATAATGAAGGCAAACTGGGTAAGTGACCGGAGCGGTTTTTCGCGACTCTCATGCGGACAGTATCTATATAATTTGATCCTCAGGGATGTTGAAAGGGAGATACTCCCCGCCTGTGCTGACCAGGGAATGGGATTCATATGCTGGAGTCCTCTTGGGAGTGGGATGCTGACGGGAAAATATCGGAAGTCCGCGGAGCCTGAAGGGGGGACAAGAATAGGACTCACCGCCGAGTTCAACGTACCCCGTTACTGGCATGATCGTGGCTTTCGAATTGTGGAGGAGTTGAATAAGGTAGCGACGAAACTTGGCAAAACTCCTGCCCAGGTGGCACTCGCATGGCTTCTCTACGACAGAAGGGTAACTGCGGTCATAATGGGTGTACGGACAGCAGCTCAACTCGAAGATGATATGTTGGTGGGTGACTGGGACATTTCACAGGATGACTGGAAGCTGCTGGATGAGGCGGCGAGTTTCGATCACGGCTATCCAAAGCAGTGGATGGACCTGGTGTATCCGCGTACATTCGGCGATGAGGAGTTTTAAGCTCCTTTTATGCATAGTGCCCGCAAGTGATCCTCCCAAGAACGGAGAATCGTCGACTATTTAATCTCATCGAAAGAGAACATACTTTCTGGTGAAGAAGTTGAAGAAGAAAACGGTGCTTCCCGAAATAATCTTTGAGATAAGGTAAAAAACGTGTATGTACTCCGTAAAGAACCAGATGAGAATTTCGTTCATTCCGGCACCGGTGAGCCCGATGAGGATGAAGATCCAGTACTCCAGCGGCTTGTTCTGCATCCTTCTCTTGTTGAATACCCATAAAATGCTCAGGATGTAGCTGACCGTGGTTCCGATGATGAATCCGATTCCTGCTGAAATGAGATAGTGGACATGGAAGACTTCCGTTAAAAGGGCGAGGAGACCGAAATCCACGGAAAATGCGATATTGCTTGAGAAAATTGAACGGAGCAGATGCACCAGAGTTCTATCGGACTTCTGGAAGAAGAGTTTACGGATCATTATTCTGCACGTGCACCATTCAATATCAGTGAAAAAAAGTTCTGGCTTCAGGATTCCAGGTTATCAAATTATCCGATGGAATCCTCTTCTCGTCAACATCAATCAATCTGAGTGGGTTAAAAAAACCGACTTTTACAAGATCCCCAAAGTCGAGAATGCGCATCGATGCGAGTACGTTCATGCAAGCCGGAGGAGGTCATGCTCGGTTGCGAGGTGGTGACCGAGACGTTTACCTGGAGGTCCACGAAACCGGGAAATCTCAGAGTGTGCACGGGATCTGATGCCTCCACCTTACTTATTGATTGAAGAGGGTAATGTTACGCTTATCTCCACAACTGGCGTATATTCTATGCTAATAATACTCACTTATGGGTTGGCTGATCAAGTAACTGGCATTTAGACTATAGGAGAATTGCTGGATTATTTCAGGCAAATGAGCTGAGTGGTGTACGCCTTCGACGACTCAAGTGTGAGCATCTTGATTTCTGCGGTAATGGTCTTCCCTTTGAATTTCATGAGCACAGCCTTTTCTTCTTTTTTCAGGCCGACGAGGCGGTACCATACACCTTTTTCTGGAGGAACAATGTAAAAATGGTTTTTCTCGACGGTCAGTATGCCTGCAACGACGAGCTGGTCGCCCTCCTTCAGAACGTGAGACTTCTCTTTCTGTGCTGGTTCTTCCACGGCATCCTTTTCCGATGTTTCGATCTGGGCCTGTTCCTGTGAGCCCTTATCCGGTCCAGCAGTTTCCTTTGCTTGTTTTTGCTCGGGTGTGGGCTGCTTCAACAGTCCCACGGACGGTTTTTCGGGAGTTTCCTTTTTCTCAGAGGGCTGTGGAACCTGTTCTTTGGCAGTTCGAGAATCTGCATGATCCTTTTCTTCGGAGCCATGCCTGAGAATACCAAGCCTTTCTTCTCCAGGACGTCTATGTACTTCGTATTAACGTTGAACCTGTGCCTGAACCTTTCCCTCACCAGGACTTTCCCGTACAATTTATGAGCATGGGTTTTTTTCTTGACCACAACATCATGACCGCCAAGCCTCATC
>Ga0209636_10008350_pt1 | contig 10543 bp, 10 predicted proteins | sample DeeMarSWOR152_54_FD_187464 | JGI IMG/M metagenome (GOLD analysis project Ga0209636, IMG submission 187464) | Marine sediment microbial communities from White Oak River estuary, North Carolina - WOR-1-52-54 (SPAdes) (version 2) | ecosystem: Environmental > Aquatic > Marine > Intertidal zone >... | reverse complement strand
GACATCATCCTCGCTCAAGGGGACGAGAATCTCTCCCCACGGGCCCGTGCGTTCTCTGACGGTAAGAACATCTCTCCTTGGCACGATCAGTTCCGGAGGGTCCCAGTCCAGCTCAAATGCGGAGATCCTCTCGGCACGTCCTCCGCCCAGCACATCTCGGAACCCCTCGGTAGTCACCAGCGCCGTTTCGACCCCTTTTCTCTCAAGGATCGCATTGGTCGAGACCGTCGCTCCATGCCGGAAAGACTCCGTCTCCTCTCCTTTGAGGCTGGCCTTTTCAAGGCCGTTGATCACTCCATCGAAATACGTGGGAGGGGTGGATGGGACCTTGCCGATTCTCTGCTCACCGGTCTCCATATTGATCCCGATGACATCGGTAAAGGTCCCTCCGATATCCGTACCGACGACCCATTTCCCTTTAACCATCAGAAAACCTCCTTGTCTTTTTTATGGCCTTCAGTTCTTAGAAAGAATTTTTGTCCAGTCAATTTCCATGGGAACACGGTCCCCCTGTCCGCAGGGTCACATGACGCTTGGTAACCACGTTGCTAGTGGAGGGCAAAGCATAACCAGCAGAATCACCAGAAACTCCATAATGATGAAAGGGATTGAGGCTTGATAGACATCACCCATTGTTGTGTCAGGTGACGATACACCTTTCATAACAAATAGTTCAATGCCGAAAGGTGGTGATAGATTTGCTATGGACATGTTAACCAGCATCATCAGTCCAAACCATAACGGGTCCCAACCTAATGCATGGGTAATAGGCATGAAAATGGGAAGAGTGATCATCAGTATACTCAATTGATCCATAAACATGCCTAAGAACATGACCACGAGCATCATACAAACCAGGAGGGCGATAGGCGGTACGGGGAGATTCACGGCCACGTTGACCATGCCTCTCGTGGCCCCGGAATAGGCCAGAATCTGGCTAAAGGCGGTTGAACCGCAGAAGATCATGTATATCATGCTGGTCGTTCTCATCGTGCTGGTGAAGGCTTTTCGTATCACCTGCCAGTTCAGACTCTTATATTGCGCAGACAGAACAATGGTGGCCAGAGCACCGAAGGCAGCAGACTCTGATGGAGTGGCAAGACCTAGCAACATGAGACCGATGACAGCAAAGACAATAACTCCCAAGGGTAAGACGTTCCTTATGAAGGGTACGAGCCTATCAGAGAAAGAGACGCGGCGTACCGCATAAGAGGGTGCTACGTCGGGCTGGAGTTTGCACCTCCCAACGATGTAGATGGTGAAAAAAGCAGCCATCACCAGACCCGGAATAAGACCTGCGATCAAGAGCCCACCGACAGAAATGCCAGCCAGGGTGGCGAGCACGACAGCCATGCCGCTGGGAGGGATAATAATAGCCAGGGCGCCGCCACCCATAATGGGTCCCAGAGCCATGGCTTTTTTGTAGCCCCGCTTCTCCATGTCCGGCACCAGCATCGACCCCAGCATGGCTGTTGAAGCCCAGGTATTACCACACAAGACCGCGATCAAAACCCCTCCTGCCACGGCTATCAAACTTAACCTGCCCGGCAGGCGTCCGAGCAGGGTATCCAAGGCATCAAGCATGCGTGTACCCATTCCCGACTGGAACAGGACCTCGCCCATGAGAATGAAGAGGGGAACAGGTAGGAGGGCAAAGAAGGTAACCGATTCATAGATGCTTAGGATGAGCTGGTGGAGCCCGGGCAGGCCACCCCAAAGAACGAAAACGCCTACTAAATTGATTGCCATGAAGGAAAAAGCAACGGGCAATGCCGTCGACATCAGGATCAGGAGGCTGCCAAAAATAATCAGCAGAATCCACCACCATTCCACAGGACTTATCCTCTCGCTATCTTATTGGCCTCCAAGCGCATGGGTCGCGCCCCCAGCCCGTGTTGTTTTCCATTTCCCCAGATGGTTGTGCGCCCTTCTCAGGAACTGAATGGAGAGCAGGAAAAAGCCTATCGGAATAATGACGAAGATAGGAAAATCAGGAGGCTGTATTGGTGTAGGCTGGTAGGCTCCACTTTGCAGTTTCTCCCAGCTGACATGGGCACCAAACCAAGTAAGAAATAGGCATATGACAGCACCCAGAACTGAAGTGACCATATTGAGCAAGGCCTGGGTTTTCCTATTTAACCGAGCAAAAAATACATCGTTGGTTACATGTCCTTCATTCTTCAAGACCCAAGCAGCGCTGAGAAACGTCATATACAGTAGACTGTACTCGGTGAATTCCAACACCCATGTCAGCGGTCGACCTGCAAAGGTCCTGGCGATAACATCCCAGCAAACGGCTAACATGAAAAAGCCGAGAATAGCTGCTGCCAAAAAGATCAGAGACCCGATGATGCGATCAAAGACCAAGGATGCCTTTGTCAGCAGCTTTTGGGGTGACTGCATGGGCGCTCTCCAGGTCTCAGCAGGTAACTCTATTCAGTTTCGAAACAGCTATGCTGATAGAAAGAGACGAAAAACTACCCACCTCTGTCTCATACCCCCTCATCAGAATTCTGATAAGGGGGTATGACTCAAGGAAGAAAGGAATTTCCCCGACGCTTAGCTGGCCTACTTGACAAGCATTTGCTTCAATCTGGGCCCAAGTTCTGGCGACTTGCTAATAACGTAATCCCAGGCGGAATCGTAGGCCATCTTGAGGAAGGTCTCGCCGTCGGCCTGTGAGAATTTGATGGGTTTCACCCCTTTGTCCATCATGAGTTGCCAATCCTTATCGCTCAGGTCAGCATAATAGTTATGAATGGCCGGATCAACTGTGCTTTTCTTGAACCCGATGATCTCCTCCTGCACATCTGGCGGTATCTCGTTCCATTTTTTCGGATTGACCAGAATGACAGCGGTCCCCTGGTAGAGCGGGTAATCGATGGCATGCTTTGTCACTTCGTGCCAGCTGAAGTCCTTGACAAAACCGAAGTGTGTCATGACAAACCCATCAACGGCCCCTCGTTCCATGGCTGTGTAAATGTCTCCCATGGGTAGGTTAATGGGCACGGCCCCAAGAGATTCTATTAGCGGGATAAACGGCGGAAATATGCGAATCTTCTTGCCGGCAAAATCTTTCGATGTTTTGACCTCTGGATTGGTGTAAAGGTGGAATGCCATGTTGAGAGTGCCCGCACCCAACCAGATCAGCCCGACATCCTTATGGAGCTTGCCCATAACCTCGAAATAGTCGGTCTGGGCGATTTCGTTGTAGTCCTTGTTCGTAAACATGGCCGATTGCGCTTCCCAGAGCAGCGAGGGATAATAGCCGCATGAAGTCAGGCACATATGAATGACCCCACTCTTTACTGCCTCATGAAGTTGAAACGGGGGGGTCACCTCCGGTCCTCCGATAAGTTCTATCTTGAGGCTATCCTTGAATTTTGCATTCACCTTTTCAACAAAGATATTGAAGCCGGCAACATTCGCATTATTCACGGGCAAAAAGGCAACCGCTTTGAAGATCACCGGTTTACCGGTCGCTGGAGTTACGGCTGAAAACCCGAACACCAGTCCCCCCACTACCACTAATGTCACCAGGGTGTATATAACCTTTTTCATTTTTCACCTCCTGTGTCCTCGTTTTTGACTGTTGCTGCTTGCTAACCCAGATCTGCAATGGCAACCCACTATTTCATGGTAGTTCACCTCCTCTTCAACTGAATTCATGCCTCTTTCAGCTACCGGAGCCACTTGCCCCAGAGCAAGCACTAAGCTATGAACTGTCCACAAGTTATGTTTTACGAGGCCTGCCTAGTTTCCCCTAGGCCATATCTCTTGTCTAGGTGCAAGGCGGTTCATTACTTGCAGTTTTACAGGTCTTTCGGAAGATCCCCACAAATTTTGAGGAGTAACTTGGCCATCATCAGTCGTTTGGCGAAGCCCAGAGATCTCCTCTGTGGCACCATCTTCGCCAGGAGCAATACCGAAACGATCCGATACTCAGAATCCTCGTTGCCCCAACCTCCTCACTGTGGATTTCAGGGCATAGGCCTGCCCCCTTTGTAAAACAGGAATGTCATTTTGTCAAGGGATTTCGGAGGAAGGAGTTCCCCCATTTTGAGGGGGCCTCTCGTCTCTGAGCGACATTGCGGAAGCGGTGGGAGCCCCATCGAGGTTGAGCAGGAAGGGGAAAGCCCCGCCTTTAGAGCGGGGAAGGGGAAAGAATTCCCCACCTGCGAATCCCGATAGGGTCACCGCGTGAGCTCCGGAGCGAAGGGACAAGAGGCTCCCGCTTGAGAATTCAGAAATACCTTCAAAAATCGAAAGCTTGTAAGAGATATCCCTTGAGAGATGGGGGAACTCCTCATTTCGGAGGATAGTGTCTTGATTGGAAATTTCTAATTTTTCTGATAGAGAAGCCATTGCTCTGACTTAGGTTTATGTCTCCTTTCGCTTTTCCCTCATCCGATTGTGATTCGAATACGCTTCGAATCCCTACAGCCTTTCAGCGTTGACACCATCGCCCGAACCGTTGTCATCAAGAAGGTTTTGATGAACGGGGTTAAGGTAACGGGTCTTCCATCCACCACAAGAGAGAGCTCATCCTCGCCCTTTTGACGAAGAAAGGTCTCCTCAATGACATCCACCACCCCTTTTGTATCATCCAGGTCGAGAGTGGGAGCAGGAATGTCAAATTTCTGATTGGTTACGAGTGCGACGAGATTATCATCTCTGGAGCAGAGAAGCTCGCGGTGCGTCTCCTTTCTGAATACCTCGATCTTTGGTTGTGTATCCTTCTTGAACCCCTCTGAAATGATGATATCAACGTCATCGACAAACCGGTTCCTCAGTTCTGCAAGCGTCATGTCTCGGTCAACGTTTGTGATCAGGGCAACCTGTTCTGACGAGGAGATGATTACCGCATTGGCACCGGCCTTTCGGTGTCGCCAGCTGTCCTTGCCCTCTCTGTCCACTTCGAAGCCGTGGATGTCGTGTTTGATGGTAGCCACTCGGTAGCCCCTTCGGACGAGCTCGGGAACAATCTTTTCGATCAATGTCGTTTTTCCACTGTCAGACTTGCCCACGATAGAGACAATTGGAATCATTTCTATGACCTCTTTAGAGTTGTCGACCAGGATTCAAAGTCGTGTAGAGAGACGTCTCATGTTTGCTCTATAGGTTCAAATCAAAGATCTTCACGTCAACTTCCTCATTCGCTTGCACCTCAGAACGGTATTCAGGAAGGACGACCATACCATTGGTTTGGATCATCGGGGTGAGAGCTCCACGATGTTTCCTGCTGACGGGAATGGCTCTGAGTAGCCCATCCTGGAGAACAACTCTCACAAGAATATATTTGCGCAGTCCTCGCGCGCCGCGGATCCTTTTCTCCAGACTCATCCTTATGGTCGGGAGTGACCAGCTTTGGTCCTGTGCTCTTCCTTTCATTTTCATCAGGGCAGGTTTCACCAATTCCTCAAAAGCCACTAAGCAAGCCGTAGGGCTTCCCGGCAGACTGAAAACAGGCTTTTCTTTCAGAAGGCCAAAGAGAAAAGACCTGCCGGGGCTCATGGCGACACCATCGACTTTTGAGTGGATCTCCATCTGGCCATACACATCCCTTACCCAGTCTGAATCTCCAGACCGGGTGCCTCCAATGGTGATGATCGCATCGGCTGCCATCCCGGACCGAATCCGTTCTTCGATCTCGGCTGTATTATCACCAACGACGCCAAGGACGAGAGGAACACAGCCGCATTCCCTGAGCTGGGCGAGGAGAACATAGAGAGAACTCGCAAAGATCGTTCCCGGTCTTAGGTCCTCTCCTAGATTGACTAGTTCATCTCCCGTGGAAAGGAGAGCGACCTCAGGTAGCCGGAAGACCTCTGCCTGTTGAATACCGAGAGAGGCCAAGATCCCGATGTCTCCCGGCCGGATCGTCATTCCGGTTTCCAGGACGACCTCTCCTCTTCGCAAATCTTCCCCAGGAGAAGCCACGTTTTCCATTCGAACGGCTGATTTTTCAACCTGAATAGAATCGGTCCCGTTTTCTGCTGGGGAGGTGTCTTCCTCTTTTACAACCGCATCTGCCCCAGGGGGCAGTGGGGTACCGGTCATGACACGGACCGCCCATCCTGATTTCATAGCCTTTTTGGCCAGGAACCCCGCACTAATCGTTTCCACGACTCGAAGGCGAACACCCTTTCCTTTCGATGCGTGTTCCACATCGTGATAGCAGATGGCATATCCGTCCACGGTTGCGTGACTAAAGAGAGGTAAGTCCACTGGAGAAATCACATCGGTGGCCAGAATTCGATCCAACGAATCAACAAGAGGGACGGTCTCGATGCCCATAACCTCCACGCATTCGAAAATGCGACGAACAGCCTCGTCAACCGGAAGCATTTTCATTTTCTTAGCCCTTGGTGATTGGATCGATACGAATAGGAGTAGACGCCATCTTCTCCGCTCCTATTGTAAAAGAAAATACCGTCCTGAGGCAAATACAAACACACGTCCTTTCCGTCTTGGGATTTTGCGGGATGAAACCGTGTGGGGTTCAGAGAAGTAATTCCAACTGTTTGAGTCCACAGGGTAAGTTTTGAGATCGCCTGAAGCGAGTCCTAGATTCATGAGCAGAAAACATCTGAAGGAACGCTCAAAGGGATTTGGGCCCCAGGTCCTCCAAGGGAGAGCAGGAACTCAGGAAACTCCCCGTAAGGATTCATTGATAATCAGTAAGGGGCAGGCTATAATGGGGCAGAGGGATCCCATGAAGGAAGCAAGATTCTACGAAAGAGGCGAGGACGGAAGAGTCAGGTGTCATCTCTGTTTTCATGAATGTTTGATAAAAGATGGCAACCGCGGTATCTGTGGCGTCCGAGAGAACCGTGGGGGGACCTTGTTCAGCCTTGTATACGGAAGATCGATTTCAGAAGCCGTGGACCCAATAGAGAAGAAGCCACTCTTCCACTTTCTGCCAGGTACAAAGACATTCAGTATTGCCACAGTGGGATGTAATTTCAAGTGTTTACACTGCCAGAACTACAGTATTTCGCAGGTGTCTGGCGATCAGGGACAGATTCCTGGCGACACACTGCCGCCAGAGCGAATCGTCTTGCTGGCTCAGCAGACCGGATGCCAGAGCATTGCCTACACATACACAGAGCCAACAATCTTCCTTGAGTATGCAATGGATACAGCCAAGCTTGCCAGCCTGGCAGGTCTCAAAAATGTTTTTGTAACCAACGGATATATCACACCCGAAGCCCTCAGGGCCATGAGCCCCTACCTGGATGGAGCCAACATTGACCTTAAGGCTTTTAGCGAGGATTTCTATCGGAAGGTTTGCGGGGCAAGACTCAAACCGGTCCTCGATTCGATTCGGCTCTACAAGGAGCTTGACACCTGGATTGAAGTCACCACACTGGTTATTCCTAACCATAATGATTCTGACGAGGAGCTCAGGAATATTGCCTGCTTCGTTGCGGATATCGATCGAACCATACCGTGGCACGTGACCCAATTCTACCCCACCTACAGACTTCAGGATCAACCTCGGACACCGCTTAAAACCTTGGAGAGGGCCAGAGAGATCGGGACGGAAGCGGGGCTGAAATACGTTTACCAGGGGAACGTTCCGGGAGCTGGTGGCGAAAATACCTATTGTCCTGGGTGCGGTAGGCTCCTGGTTGAGAGGCTTGGATACACGATCCAAAACTTCTCGATTGTCGGAGGGAAATGTCCGGCCTGCGGAGAGACAATCAGCGGGATTGGTCTGTGAAAACCACATCCCGTGAAGAGAATCGACATCTCAAAGCGATTATCTGCGAACGGATCCGCCAGAGGGGTAAAATCCCGTTCTCGGAGTTCATGGAACTCTGTCTCTACCATCCCATTCACGGCTATTATCAGACAGGAAGAGAAAAGATAGGGAAAAAGGGGGACTACTACACGAGTGCGAGTGTTCACCCCGTTTTCGGTCGTCTTCTTGGAAGGCAATTGAGGGAGATGGGGGGCTTCTTGGAGGAGCGGCCGTTCTGGCTTGTCGAGGCTGGAGCAGGAAGGGGCAGCCTGGCCGCAGACATCCTTGCAGACCTGGCTCAAGATTCGCCGGTTCTTTTTGACCGAGTGCGATATGGCATCCTTGAGAGGAGCCCCAGTTTCATCGAAGAACAGAAGGCGAGACTGGAACCCTATCGAGGCAAGGTGGAGTGGCTCGACCTCCAAGAGGTTCAGGAGGGAGGTCTTCAGGGGTGTTTCTTTGCCAATGAGTTCATCGATGCTTTTCCGGTCCACCGGGTTATGGTTAAGGGTGGAAGAATCCGGGAGGTTTATGTCACCGAAGAGGATGGCGCTTTTTGTGAGGTTCTGGGGGAGCCTTGTTCGGAGGAGATTTCTCGATATCTCGACGGCATGGCGATTCGATTGGAGGAGGGCCAGCAGGCCGAGGTCAATCTGGAGATTGCCAGGTGGTATGATCAGGTCGGGAGGGTACTAAGACGAGGATTTATCCTGATTATCGACTACGGCTATCTGGCTCAGGACCTCTATGTTTCTGATCGGCCGTCAGGAACCCTGCTATGCTACTACCGGCATACGTGCTCCAGCGACCCATACACCCACATTGGTTTCCAAGATATCACAAGTCACGTTAACTTCACTGATCTCATCAAAAAGGGGGAATCTCTGGGATTCCAATTGACGGGTTTTGTCCCACAGTATCAGTTTCTTCTCTCCCTCGGGTTTCTCGGCCAGATAAGCAGGCAGAAAGACAAAGGCCTATCTTCGGACGAGTCGCTCATGGAACGTCTCACCATGAAGCATCTCATCCTTCCCGATGGCGGCATGGGGGACACGTTCAAGGTCCTGATCCAACATAGGGGAATCGATCATGTCCGCCTGACCGGCCTTCAGCCTCTAGGGTAAGGCTAGGCGTCGGTCTTTAGCCCCTCCCATCGTTTGAATGGGTGTTGAATGTCGAAGAGATCGAGGATGTTGCCGATAGTGTGATTGATGAGGTCATCCATCGATTCAGGTCGATGATAGAAGGCCGGGACTGGAGGGAATATGACGGCCCCCGTTTCTGAGGCTCGAAGCATCAATCTGAGATGGCCCGAATGGAGGGGAGTTTCTCGAACGGCCAGGATCAGTCTTCGTCTCTCCTTCAGCGTTACGTCGGCCGCCCGGGCGATGAGGTTCTCGGTATAGGAGTTTGCCACGGCAGATAGAGTTTTTATGGAACATGGGATGATGATCATCCCATCCGTTCGGAAAGAGCCGCTGGAAATCGGTGCGGCGAGGTCGTCGAACCTATGGACGCTGGTGGCCATAGCCTCGATTTCGCGGATCTTATAGGAGGTTTCCAAGGATATGGTTTCTCGGGCGGCGGAAGAGATGATCAGGTGGCACTCCGCATGGCTCCTCAGGGCTTCGATCATCCGAATGCCGTAGATGGCTCCTGACGCCCCAGAGATACCGACGACGATCCGTTTCATTTTTCTCTCCTCTGTATTTGGTGGATCAGTTTATGAACGAGCTCATCGCAAGCCAACTGGACAATCTCGATATCTTGGTCCGGTATCCGGTCCCAATGTAATCCGGCAGCAACCGTGACCACCTTGTTCAAGGCTGCGGAGATTCTCTCGGAAACCTTTTTGACAACCTCATCTTCTTTGTGGCCAGTTCGCGCCAGTACAGAGGCGGTTGAGCTGGTGACGGCCGGATCTTTCAGGCTTGGCCGGGGAATGGCCAGGGCTACGGCACCGACATGGGGTTCGGTTCCACCCCAGATGGAAAGGATGAGATCTTCCCCCACCTGGAGGACTTGTGCCTCAATTCTGTAAGGTCCCTTCTGGTGGGAAATTCTGATTGGGTCTGTCATAGGTGTGCCACGAGTGTGATCGGGTTTGGCGAATGTAGCTTCAAAGGCTTTTCCAGATGAATATGGAATCAGAAGAGGGGGAGCTCTTTGCCATCCCCCCGAGATTTTAGGCTTTTCCGAGTTTTGCTTTGAGTTCTTCGGTCAGTTTCGGAAGTACCTGGAAGAGATCTCCCACAATGCCGTAGGTAGCGATCTTAAAAATGGGAGCCTCGGAGTCTTTGTTGATGGCCACAATGATATCGGAGGTTTTCATGCCGGCCTGATGCTGGATGGCGCCACTGATGCCACAGGCAAAATAGATCTTGGGACGGACTGTTTTTCCCGTCTGGCCCACCTGATGCTCGTAAGGAATCCAGCCTGAGTCTACTGCTGCCCTGGATGCTCCTACCGCTGCGCGCAGAACGTCGGCAAATTCCCGGATGACCTGAAATTTCTCAGGAGCTCCCAAACCTCTTCCTCCGGACACGATGATCTCAGCGTCCATCAGATTGACCGTTTCGGCCCCCTTCACAAAATCCAGGACTTTGGTATGGACTTGGTCCTCCGACATGTCGAGGGGCTCCCGAATAATCTCACCGGCTCTCGATTCGTCCTTTGGCGGCATAGGGAAGACCTTGGGTCGGACAGTAGACATCTGAGGCCGATGGGTCTCGCAAAGAATCGTGGCCATGATGTTGCCCCCAAATGCAGGTCTTGTTTGTCTAAGAACCTTCTTCT
>Ga0209636_10008349_pt1 | contig 10543 bp, 10 predicted proteins | sample DeeMarSWOR152_54_FD_187464 | JGI IMG/M metagenome (GOLD analysis project Ga0209636, IMG submission 187464) | Marine sediment microbial communities from White Oak River estuary, North Carolina - WOR-1-52-54 (SPAdes) (version 2) | ecosystem: Environmental > Aquatic > Marine > Intertidal zone >... | reverse complement strand
TATGGAGACTGTTAAGCTTATTGCTGGGATGGGTAAGCCGCTTGTTGGACGAATGCTGTTTGCAAACGGAGGAGAAATGGTATTCGAAACCGTAGAGGTTAAGAGAAACGTTGAATGCCCTGTCTGCGGCAATCTGTAGAAAGAAGGACAGACTCATCTGCTTGCATGCCATTAAAAAACGTTATCCAACAGGCGGTACTATTGCCAAAACACCAGCATCTTTTCACTACTGAGAATTTTATTTTAGATGTTCTTAATGCGAACTCGATGGATAATATAGGCAACACTCCAACAGAAAAACATGCTAATCACAAAGGAAAAGCCATAAATAATCATCCAAACTTCAGGAGCAGTTACATCTGTAAACATCATTGATGAAAGTGTAAGCGGGAAAAAAACCACATGAAAAATCCAAGTAAACGTTTCTAGAAAACCACTAAAAAATCCCTGAAAAATTGTAATTATAAAAGGAGCGGAAAACATCCATAGAAGCCCGGCAGTTAAACTCAACCAAACATAACGTTGACTCAAAAAACCTTTAGCTTTACGCACAGTACTCACCAACATTTTAAGCTTTCCGTTTTCCCCGATCTTTCCTTGAGCCTTTTTAGATTTCTTAGACATTAGATACACCCCTCTAAATTCAAGTGTGAAGAAATATAAAGACATATGCTTCTTAGCCATATCAGAGGTAAAGGTTTATATTTTAGTGGATTTTTGCTTATTCAGAATTAATATTTTAGCTTAAATGGAGAGGAGTTGTATGGCTTACTTAACAACAACCGCGTCGGGACAACCAGTCTTAATCCTTAAAGAAGGTACAACAAGAAGCAGAGGAAGGGAAGCCCAAAGAAACAACATAATGGCAGCCCGAGTAATAGGCGAAGTATTAAAGACCACGCTTGGACCACGCGGCATGGACAAGATGCTTATAGACAGTCTAGGAGACATAACAATAACCAACGACGGAGCAGCAATCCTAGACGAAATAGAAGTGGAACACCCAGCAGGCAAGATGATGGTGGAAGTTGCAAAAACGCAAGACGACATGGTGGGTGACGGAACAACAACTGCAGTAGTCTTTGCAGGTGAACTCCTGAAAAAGGCTGAAGAACTTCTAGACCAGAATATACACCCAACAGTAATAGTGAGCGGCTACCGAAAGGCAGTACAAAAAGCAGTTGGAACCATAAACAATATTGCAGTACCAGTAAACATAGAAGATCGTGAAACACTGAGGAAAGTTGCGTTAACATCCATGGGAAGCAAAGCCGTGGGTCCAGCAAAGGAACACTTCGCAGAAATAGCAATAGACGCTGTAAAACAAATCGTTGAGCAACGCGGAGAAAGAAGAGTAGCAGACATAGACAACATACAAATCATAAAGAAGGAAGGAAAAAGTCTATTCGAATCCGAACTCGTCAAAGGTATAATAATAGACAAAGAAGCCGTCCACTCAGGCATGCCCAAAAAACTAGAAAACGCAAAAATAGCATTACTAGACTGCCCATTAGAAATCGAAAAAACAGAAACCAGCGCCGAAATAAGGATACGCGACCCAACACAAATGAAAGCCTTTCTAGATCAAGAAACCCGAATGCTAAAAGAAATGGTTGAAAAAGTCAAGGCTACAGGAGCAAGGGTTCTCTTTTGCCAGAAAGGCATAGATGATATGGTACAGCACTTCCTAGCAAAACAGGGAATACTAGCAGCAAGAAGAGTGAAACAATCGGACATGGAAAAGCTTGCAAGAGCAACAGGTGGAAGAATAGTTACAGACTTAGACGACTTGAAGCTCGAAGACTTAGGTAAGGCAGGCATCGTTGAAGAACGCAAAATAGGTGAAGACAAGATGATTTTCGTTGAGAAATGTAAAGACCCCCGCTCAGTAGCAGTTCTCATCCGCGCTGGACTGGAAAGAATGATAGATGAGGCCGAGAGAGCCATGAACGATGCCCTATCAGTCGTTTCAGACGTAATAGAAACCAACAAGATAGTTCCAGGAGGCGGTGCAGTAGAAGTTGAAATAGCTAAAGAACTACGAAAACACGCTACAAAAGTTGGAGGAAGAGAACAACTAGCAATAGAAGCCTTTGCTGACGCCGTTGAAATCATACCGAAAACCCTTGCTGAAAACGCTGGACTGGAATCAATAGACATACTCGTAGAACTGAGGGCTGCTCACGAAAAAACAGACGGCCAACCCATGGGCATAAACGTCTTCAAAGGAAAAATTGAGAACATGCTTGAGAACGGAGTGATCGAACCACTAGTGGTTAAAGAACAGGCAGCAAAATCAGCCGCAGAATCAGCATCAATGATACTGCGCATAGACGACGTAATAGCATCAACAAAACCAAAAGAACCAGAGAAACCGCCAAGCGGACCCGAAAGCGAAGAATACTAAAACATATCCTATTTTTCTTTACTTACCATTATTTTTACTTGTGGCTTTCGTTTGGATAGAAGCTGACGAAAAAAGGGAAAGATAATGGAATAAAAATGGGATTACGGTGCAATATAGACTTCTATCAATAACGTTTCGGCGAAATCGTTTGGATCACAATATCTGAAGTTGAACAAAGATTTTAGAAGAAATCTTCTGTAGATATCTCTTCTCTAAAAGATCAAAAAAACCTGCAATGTGTTTATAAATGAAAATTTCCTGAACAGCCCAAGCGTCATCTCTTATCTTTAATCTCTTAAGATATTTCCTTATAGAAGAGAACTTGTCTTCTTCCTAAAGGAGTTCGGACTTCATCTCAAGCCAACCAGAAATGCTAATGCACCTTTTTTCATTTTAATTTTCCAACAGCAGTTCACATGTACTCATACATTAACACGATAAAATGCACCAATACCCATAGAAGTTTTCTCCGTAAAACATATTAGATAATTCAACTACTGATAATAAGGAGGAAGGAAGTGCTGAAGAGAATTATTTCAGGAATAATGTTGACCCTGCTTCTGGCAAGCATATTAACATTCTTGTTTAACGTTCACCCTGTAAAATCTGGAGATAATTTGTTGTTGGAAATGCAAGTCAGTAAAACTACTATAACTGTAGGTGAGAGTATTAACATTACATTAACCTTGAAAAATACTGGAACAACCAGTGTAAAAATTACTTTTGGTCCGCCATTTTTTGATGTGTATTATTGCACTCATGAAGGATGCTTCCGATGGTCAGCTGACAAATACTTTATTCAAGTGATATTGGACTTGATACTTGAGCCTGGAGAAACCTATGCTGAAACACTGCAGTGGAACCTGTACAAGTATGTAAGTGGAGAATATTATCCACCGGAGCTTGGAACTTATGTTTTATTTGGAGTATGCTATTGGGTAGGTCTAGGTGATTCTGTGGAGGTTACAGTGGTTGAGCGAATCACTGCTACCGCGGCTATTCATCCTTATGTTTTGAGTTCGTGGAGTAAAGGCGTATGGATTTCAGCTTATATCGAACTTCCTGAAGGATATAATGTAAATGGCATTAATGTTTCCACAACAATGTTAAATGATGCTGTTCCAGTAGATCTAGAGGCTCCTACTGCAATTGGTGACTATGATGAAGATGGCATTCTTGATTTGATGATAAAGTTTGATCGAGCCTTAGTCATTGACTATATCGGAGACCACGTGGACTGGTGGAACCCTGAAAGAACCAAACCATTAGTATATAAAGTGACTCTGACAGTAACAGGCATGTTGCTCGATGGTACATCTTTCGAAGGAGACAGCATCATAAGAATTTTGAAGTTCCTCAAAGGATACCCAACACCAAAATAGATAACTGACAATATTCTTTCTCTTAGTTGAATATCACCAGTGAAATCTTTTACTTTCCAGTTTTCACTATTGGATGTCCGCACTATTGTTGTCAAAAGAAGTGAAACATTTTATGCTCGTTGGACAAAGTAACCCTTTATTATGTGTAAGTATGAATCCTTAGACGAGTGCGATGTATCATGGAAGAGGGGCACACACCAGCCATATCGTAAGCGCAAATGAAAAAGTAGTACTATTTGAGCTCCGGTAGTATAGTCCGGTCAAGTATAGCGGCCTCTCGACACAAAACAGTGAAATTTACTAGTAAATTCGTGTTCCAATCCCGGCCGGAGCACCATTAAACCCTAATCAGGTCGAGGTTCAAATTCTCGACTTCACCCTGTAGATATGCGCACGCATTTTGGAATTTGTGTTGTCACTCGGCTATAGAACTGATACAGAGAGCTCTTCACCATAATAACGATCGAGAGAAAAATGTGAAGAGATAGTAAAATAAGCGATGATTTATTATAACAAACCGAAATATGCCAAAAACACAAAGGCCACATTAAAGTATATCGCTACAGTGGCTATATCGCTAATCATGGTTGCAAAGGGTCCTGATGCAATGGCAGGGTCTATGTCTAGTTTCTTAAACAAGAAAGGGAGAGAAGTTGAAATAAAAACAGCGGCAAGTATACTCCAAAACATGGAGAGACCTACGATGAGACCAAGTAGAGGATTATGCCAACCAATTAGGGCAACGACGGCAATTAAGAATCCGCAAGCTAACGCTAGAGAAACTGCAACTAAAAGTTCTCTAAGGAAATAAGATTTTAAAGAAAGTTTTGGGTCAAGTGCTATACTTCTAACTGTTAGAGTTTCTGATTGAGTGCCAACGGCATCACTAATGTATGCTAAAACAGGTGCAAATGCAGCTAAAGCTATAAGAGTGCTTAAGACATTTTCGAAGCTGCTTACAATAGAAGCAGTAATTGTTCCACCTAAAACTCCGATTATCAACCAAGGTAGTCTTGTCTTTATCATGAGTGATGCGGGTGATTTGATTGTTGTAAATTCTTTTCCAACTTTGTGGAATATGCCACCAAATTTGAAGATATCTTCACGCACTTCTTCATTGAATATCTGAAGTATTGTATCGTAAGGGACTATTCCAAGGAGGCGTCTTCTTTTATCAACAACGGGTATTGCTTTTATCCCATGCGAAAGGGCAAGGTAAACCATCCTTTCTTGTGGCGTTAACGGATGGGTCACAACTAAATCTTTTTTCGTCACTCCTTCAACCTTAACATCTTTTCCTGAAACACCTAGAAGTTCTTTGATCGAAACTACGCCATGTAACACGTTGTGCTCGTCAGTAACATACACGTAATCTATGGTATCAAAGGTCCTCAACTTTTTAACAAGCATCCTTTCAACGTCTCTAATGGTTTCTCCGATTTGCACACGAGGAAACGCAGTAGTCATTCTACTGCCAGCAGTGTTCAAAGGGAATTTCCTACTTGGCATATCTTGAACTTCTTTTCAAAGTCTTATTTAACCATGACGCTGAAATCGAAAAAACCTTAAGATTATGCAGTGAGAAGACTAAATTTTATACTTGTCCCACAGAGATACTCTGTTTGAGGAATTTGAAATGGCAAAAAAGCCTGAAGCTAAGAAACCAGTTTTGGACAAGGCGACTATTTCCGAAATCTTGAGGACAGTTCCTCGTCACGAGGGGTTCCAATTTTTTAGAGGGTTGGGAGATTCTACAGAGAAAGTTGCCACAAGTCTAGCCGACTTCGTTGAAAAGATGCGGGTAGTAGACATTCGTTCAGTTAACTTTCATTTCAAACGTCAGGACTTTGAGAAGTGGATAAGGGACGTTATAGGCGATGCTGAACTATCTAGGAGAATAAGCAGGATGAGAAAAGAGGCTCACGGAGAGAAGCTTAGAAACGAAATCATTCAAATCATGAGAGGACGCCTAGAAGAACTCGAAGGGACGCAAACAAAAGCGTAGAAACCAAATCTTGCCAAATAACCAAAAGAATCGGCTTATGTTCGTGGAAACCTCTTAGCGGGCGCATTATCACAGTGTTTATGCATGAAGTCAACGCAGCATCTAAGCACCATTTTGAATTTTGTCTATCGGATGGCTAGCGTTTAATTTTCAACTTTTTTGCTTGAGGAAATATATTATTAAACCAAACAGACCCCATAAGATTCCGAATGCCAACGATTTTACATCAAAAAATGCCAGAAGCCCAATTGAAGTAATGATTCCGATGATTGGGGTTAATGGATAGAGAGGTGTCTTGAACGGGCGATGCAGATGGGGTTTGATTTGTCTAAGTTTGATCAATGACAAGTTTACTATAGAAAAACCTATCAAAAATCCGAAACTGATTGAATAAACCACGAATTCGAGATTGTTCACTATAGAGAAAAATATGATGAAGATTGAACCACAGGCAATCGCCACATAGGGAGTTCTATAGTGCTCATGAACCTTTCTAAAGATCTTCGGGAAATGTCCGTTCCGACCCATGGCGCAAGCAACTCTAGAAGAAGCAATAATTGTTGAGTTGAGAGAAGTTAACGCAGCAATCAGTCCAGCAATGGTAAGCAGTATAACGCCTACGCTACCCATGGTTTTTTCCGCTACCAAATTCAATGGACTCGGTGACTTACTCAAAGCGTCAGGAGAAACGATGCCGACTGCCACGTACACCACAAGGCAGTACACAATTATCAAGATCAGAGAGCATAGAATCATGGCTCTAGGAATTGTTTTCTCTGGTTTCTTTATTTCTGCTTGAGCAGCGGCTATTGCTTCAACTCCCAGATATGTTTCGAAAATGAAGGCAACAGCTGCAATAATGCTTAACGGACCCTTAGGCATAAACGGCTCGAACGCATTTGACCTGAAGCCATGGGTCATTCCAGCTCCTACAAATAAGAGAATTATTGCCAGCAGTATCGATGTTAAAAGCGTCTCTGCAGTGCCCGTTTCCTTGATACCTTTTATGTTGATAGCTGTGAAGATAATAACTAAAGTGATTATTATCAGAAATTTGTTGATTGGCATGAGATAAGAGAGCATATAAACCGAGCCCAAAGCCATCAGCGTAGCATAGAAAATGTTGCTAGACCATTCATACCAGCCAGTGATAAAACTTGGAAGACCTTTGAATGCCTCTTTGACATATGCGTATTCGCCGCCCATTCTGGGCATTGCGGCTCCAAGTTCACAATAAGAAAGCATAGTAGCCATGTTAATAATTCCGCAGAGAAGGAACGACAAAATAACCGCAGGTCCTGCCATTTCGACAGCTGGACTCAATATTACAAAAATGCCTGCGCAAATAGTGCTCCCTAAACCCATCATCGTCGCATGCAAAAGTCCAAGCTCTCTTCTTAAACTCACACGTAGTTCTCCAGCATAACCCCATCGCTCATGACTCCTTTGTTTTAGGCGTCTCCACGGATTTTGTTAAGGCAAGCCAAAACACAATTCTTGCTCTTAAACTTTTTCCCTAAGCACAATGAACATCCACAACTTCTCAAGGGGGATCGCGAGCACACGAAGATCTATTTTTAGGCGTCCCTTTCTTTCCATACCTTGAATACTGTGATCAATTCGCTGGTTGCCACGTTTGGTATTTCTCGAATTTTAAGAACTATATCTCTCATTTCGTCAAGGTCACTTGCCTCGACCTTCACGATGAGGTCGTTCGGCGCATGAATCTCGTAGACAGTGCTGACCCTTTCGTTCCCAACCAATTGGTTTGCTACCTCTTTTAAGGACCCGGGATTCACGTTCATCAGCACGAAGCCGCGAATTTTTCTGCCTAAAGCCTCCTCGTCAACCGCTATAGTATACCTTTTTATAATGCCCTCATCCATCATTCTCTTTACGCGGACGTGGACTGTGGCGTCGGATATCCCCAAATTCCTGCCGACCTCTGTGAAGGGTGTCCGAGCATCCTTCCTGAGGATTTCTAAAATCTTGTAATCGATCTCGTCCAGTTTCACACCAAACACACCGCCAACATAATAAGAATATGCCTATATTTATATATGTTTTTTTAAGAATGTCTATAAAAATCGATAAGTTTATTAAGATAATCTTATGCTAAGCCCTATTGAGGGCAAGTGCCAGCGCTATAAAGGAGGAGAAAACAATGTCCAAGAAGAAACCAGAAAAGAAGAAGCCAGAAGAAAAAAGAGAGTAATAGCAGCGCTTGGAACTACGCATTACGAAACTAGAGGCGGAAACCGCCTTGTTTTTAATCCCATTTTTTGATTTAAAACTCAAAACCTGTCTTTGAAGAGACGACTAAAAATGGCTAGATGTCTTACGTGCAGAAAAGAAGCTGAAACACCAAACAAGAAGTGGAATCTAGGCAAAAATCATGTTAAGCAGTACGAGTGTTGCGGAAAAAGGTTCCGGGAATCGTGAAAATGGTTTAGGAGCTGAGAAGGTGCCACTTCATGGGTCTGCTTGACTGGTTTAGAAGGAGAAGAAAAAAGAAGATAGACGAAGAGAAGGAAGTGCTCGAGCGCACGGGTAAGTTGCAAACCGAAATCGAAAGGCGTGTTGAAGAAGAACCGAAGAAGAGGAAAAAGAAGAAGGAGAGGATTTAGGTGGCTGCGCCCGAGCTTTCTGGAGTACCAGTTCTTATCCTAAAGGAGGACGCGAGTAGGTCAAGAGGAAGAGAGGCCCAGCGCGCCAACATTATGGCAGCTAAAATCGTAGCGGAGACCGTGAAAAGCGCCCTAGGTCCCAAGGGCATGGACAAGATGCTCATAGACAGCTCGGGAGACGTCACCATCACCAGCGACGGCCGCACCATCCTAGATGAGATGGAGATCGAGCATCCCGCCGCCAAGATGATGGTGGAGGTGGCCAAGACCCAAGACAATGAGGTGGGAGATGGAACCACAACAGCCGTCATCATCGCAGGAGAACTGCTGGCGAAAGCCGAGGACCTGATAGACAAGAGCGTTCACCCAACAATCATAATAAACGGATATCGAAAGGCTGCTGATAAGGCTCTTGAAACCCTCGAAAAGATTGCCATTCCAGTTAAGCCCAAGGACAGGGCTTTCTTGAAGAATGTGGCCATGACCGCAATGGCCAGCAAGCTAGTGGCGGAAGACCGAGAGCCCCTGGCCGAAATAGCTTCCTCAGCTATCCTCAGCGTTGCACAGGAATTCGAAGGCCAGTACAAGGCAGATTTAGACGATGTCATGGTGGAGAAGAAGGCTGACGAATCCCTCACTGACACAAAGATCATCAAAGGCATAGTCCTCGACAAGGAGGTTGCCCACTCCGGGATGCCAAAGCGCGTAGAAAACGCCAAAATTGCCCTCCTTACCTCCGCTTTGGAAGTTAAGAAGACAGAATTCGACGCAAAAATCAACATCGAAAGCCCAGAGCAGATGGAAGCTTTCTTTAATCAAGAGAAAAACTTGCTGAAGACCCTGGTGAACAAAATAGCTGAAAAAGGGGCCAACGTTCTCGTGTGCCAGAAGAGCATCGACGATGTGGCCCAGCACTTTATAGCTCGGAAAGGCATTCTGGCTGTAAAACAAGCCAAAGAATCCGATATGGAGAAGCTGGCTAAGGCCACCGGAGCAAAAGTGGTCAACGACCTAGACGACATGACGAATAGAGATTTAGGCCACGCCGGACTGGTAGAGGAACGCAAGATCGGCGACGATAAAATGACATTCATCGAAGGATGCAAGAATCCCCGTGCAGTTACAATATTGATAAGGGGCGGAACAGAGCGCATCGTCGACGAAGCAGAACGCTCCATACACGACGCTCTGTGCGTTGCCCGAGATGTCATACAAGAACCAAAGGTTGTAGCTGGAGGAGGGGCACCGGAAATCGAGGTGGCCAGAACCCTAAAGCAATATGCGGAAACGCTGCCTGGCAGAGAACAGTTGGCAGTGCAGTGCTTTGCAGAGGCTCTAGAGACAATCCCCCTTATCCTAAGCGAAAACGCGGGGCTAGACCCCATAGATATCCTCTCTGAACTCCGAGCACGCCACGAAAAGGGTGAAACTTGGACCGGAGTTGGAGTTCAGGAGGGCAAAGTCCAAAACATGACGGAGCTTGAAGTATACGAACCTCTAGCCGTCAAAAAACAGATCATCAAATCAGCCACAGAGGCAGCGTCCATGATCCTGAAAGTCGACGACGTCATCGCCGCTGGCAAAATGAAGGCTCCATCAGTTTCTCCAAAAGGTCCGCCCGAAACAGAATATGAGGGCGAGGAGTTCTAGCGCGGCAAATGGAGGAATTTTAGATGAAGGTTAAACCTATCCACAAGCGCGCGAGCGCAACCTGACCCCGATAATTTAAACCGATATTTAAAGCTAGGCCGGAGCACCATTTTTCACTGGAAAATCTAACGTTCACACAGATGACCCTAATGTGCTCGAAAATGTCCAGATAAGACGCGACCAGTAGCTGCATCAAAGATTATTGTGCGCTTGGCTAGCTTTTTCTTGTGTCTCACCTTCAAGGTCCACACTGGTAGCAGTATCATTTCCGCAGAAACTGGTTTCACACCTAATGTCAATTGTAGTTTTCGATAAATTTTGTCTATTCCCATCCCTATGTTAGGAAACTTCTCCACTTCACCGGGCAGTTTTGGGATGAACGTGATGTTTTCGTCATCATCCAAGTCTTTCAGTTTTTCTATGCTCTTTTTCATCAGCTTGTGAAAGACTATCTCTTTTTTCTCAAGTGCTA
>Ga0209636_10008348_pt1 | contig 10543 bp, 10 predicted proteins | sample DeeMarSWOR152_54_FD_187464 | JGI IMG/M metagenome (GOLD analysis project Ga0209636, IMG submission 187464) | Marine sediment microbial communities from White Oak River estuary, North Carolina - WOR-1-52-54 (SPAdes) (version 2) | ecosystem: Environmental > Aquatic > Marine > Intertidal zone >... | reverse complement strand
CTTTGATTTTCAAAATATTATTTGATTTGCGTATTGGCTGGCAAGCCATAAAAGCTTACCTTTATCTATGATCCTCGTTCAGTCTTCAGTGTTCAATTACTGGCTTTGGACGCATTGGGTTGACATCGCTCTCAGCTGATCAACATTTTTTTTGGATACTTTTATCCCCAGTAGTGCCTTTCTCACAATTATCTCTCAAGATTCCGTTAAACAAGACTATGGCCATATGCTCACAGTGTCGACATTAGAGATATTGGTATACTCTGGTAACGAATATAACGCCTCTCCAACCTTTAGCTTTTTCTTGGGTGTAATAGCAAAGACTTCATAGTATATATCTTTTTGTCCAAAATAACACCTGGTGCGCCAAGTACCATCATCCTGGACTACGGGGAAATCTTGGACGTAATATTCATTAGTATAAAGAGGATGGACGAACACAGTGATTTCTGCTCTGGGGCTAACACTACCCTTAACTGTGTGATCCTCTCCAACATTTCCCCAGTTACAAGGGTCACTAATAGTGATGATCACCTTACCGTGTGTATCAGGATTTTCAGGATCAATAGGGTTTTTGTGCCCTGGGTCCCAACAATGACTTACCATTAAAGTAAGGAAGAGAAAACACATCGTCCACAAAGGCTTAAATCTACTTTTCATTGCTTAAAGCTACTCCTTTCTCGTCATTATTCAAAAGGACTTCGTAATAACAAGTTGAACATGCCCTTTTTGAACACTGAAACCATACGCTACCTGCCAATGGAATTTCTTCTCGATTCTCACATCGTTTGAAAAATAGGCGTGAATTATATTAGAAATCCATAAGGTTCCTGTAGCTATCCAGAGGGCGTTTCTAATCTTCCGAGCACGGTGCGCCTCATCATACGCGCCCTCGAGTTCCTCGATGCTCCTCGCGTCTAAGTATTTCTGATATTCCTCATCATAACAGGCGTCGAAATCTAACGCCCAATATATTGACCCGCCAATCACAAGCATGAAACCGGCCCACTCCCATATGGGGCGACCTTTATACATTTGTCCCGCGCCTGGAACCAACGAGAAAAATGCAGCCTTCCGGTTACGTGCCCGCTTGATTGCTTCAAGATCGTTGATGGTCACAATCCGGGGCTCACTCCACTGACTATAATTGCCGGTTTCTGTTTCTCTTTTCTGCACTCTCCAGTAATGAATCCCATCTCTTAATTTTTTCCCTAACTTATGGTGGGGAGCTGTAAGACCGTCAACATCTATTTCAGGGTCAGAAAAATTGGAGTGGTCGTCTACTTGAAGGTTATAAGTATAGCCGGCTACTGACTCCCACACAAATGTAGGAGAAGGCTCATACAGAGTATCGTTGTTAACAGGGTTTTCTAATTTTGGAGGTGGCATGGGCTTCTCTAATGTCACTTCGATCAAAGGTCTCATATCCTTCTTACTTATTCTCTGGTCTCTGAACCAGGTCTTATAACCTTTTTTCTTAATTCGTATTCTAACCACTTTCCCGGTATCATCTTGGCCAAATTCTAACATGGCTTTGCCCTTAACATCCGTAAAAGCACCCAAATATGGAATACCATCCACGCCTATCTCTGCGCCTTCTATTGGATCACCGGCCGAGTCACTAACCAAAAAAGCGATATTGAAACCCAGGGCAACTTTTAGCTTTGAGGGAGGTGGTTTCTTTGCTGTGTCCGTATCCTCTTCAACTATAGGCTTTTTTTGAGGTGCCACATCTAATCGGATAGTATTCCTCTCGTCGTTCATAAGACAAGTTGTATCATAGGACCTGCTGTCAACGTCAATCTTGATTCTTATCCCTGGTGAGGGAAGCCACGACAAAAGATTAGATTTTTTTTTGAAATAACCTACCGAATTTGTAGTACATTGCACAGATGGCTCATCCGGAACTCTAATTATTGCCCCTGCTATTGCTTTTTCCGTCGTTTTACTGATTAACTTTCCCGCTATGAACAGCCAGTCTAGTTTAATTGTACCCAAATCACCACTATCAGTTGGTACTTCGTAACCACCTCTAGGGTACGACATATAACCTTCTTTGCTTACCAAGAGCGTAACCCTCCTGCCGATAAATTCTGAAGGAATATTTAATGCAAAATCACCCTTTTGATCGGTCTGGACCCTTACGTCTGTTCTTTCTACGCAGCATTCGTCACATTCTACCGTAGCCTTGTCTATTGGGTTACCGAATTCGTCCCATACCTTTCCTTTTACGATGGTAGACTTGCCCTTAGCTTCTGTTACTTTCCCAAAGCATAAAATAAGCAAAAAAATCCATAGGAGTAAAACTTCCTTTATCTTCATCTGTGACTCTCCTTGGGAACCGTGCTATCTGGATTTAACGGATTCCAATTCAATTCTTCGATAACTATTTATCGGGACATCACCTGTCCAAGGTTCATAATCTTCTTTTTTAACACTAATTCTTACCGAGGAGATCGGAATTTCACTATATCCTATCGAGAACCTTCCATCGTTCCCCGTCTCATCTGACAGAACTCTCTCGATGGTCATAGTCACTTCAGCCCCTTTTATGTCCCTCTGCGCTTTTTTGTCTACCACCCTACCTGCCACTTTCCACTCTCTTTCTGGTCCAGGCCATACGATCAAATATACAAAGACGACCATCAAAATAACCATAATCATAGTCGCACCTGCGGGAACAATCCCTTGCAAAACGCCTTTACTCTCTTTCACCCATTTCCTATCAACTAATCTTAGCGCCAATCCCGCTAGTATTATCCCGGCTGCAGATACGATAATACTTCTCAAGTCTTCGCCCATTGAAGCTCCCTTCTTAAAGCACAGAATTCCAATTCAAAACCTTAACGTAGACATAGAACGAACATTTTGGCTTTCTGTGGTTATCGTATCGGGTTTTGTGTCCATTTAACACCCCGAGATTATTTTCTTCCTCATTTTACCCTTGAGAATAATTAACCTTCCTAACCCTATGCTGTCAAGGTTTTTTTCGGAAAAAGCGTAGATACCAAATACAGATCGCGCACTTGCTGAGAAAAAAATTAGGCAACATTCAAATGAGAAGATATGCTGTTAAAAACTCCTCTTGACTGTCCGATATGTGTTTGGTCATTACCTACGGCTTTAAAATGGGTATTGACAAAGGGCTGAGAAAATTTATTTTAATAAACTTTGAAGGAATTAACGTAATTTAATTATTTAAGGGTATTCAAAATATGAAATTCTTTTTGGTCATATTTTTCACTTTGGCTTTGGTATTATCAGCTTCCTCTGGGATAAATTCCCAAGTCGATTCTGTTTATGGTGAGCGACTTGTCCTGAGCGAAGTCGAAGGAAGTCGGACCACGGAGACTAAAATCCAACTGGAGACATGGGTGGATCGACCGGAACTGCCTTTTAATGAAAAATTAACCTTAACCGTGCAAGCCAGCTGGGATGGGGAACAGGACAGATTCAAAATCACCCCGATCACTCCACCGGAATGTGAGAATTTTGAAATATTGGGAAGCTCTTCGGTGAATGAGACCAAAATGGTGGAGGGAAAAACAAAATCGACCAAGACCTTCGAATTCATTTTGAAGCCCACCCAAACCGGGACCGGAAGAATCGGTTCGGTTTTGTTCAGCTATGTGGACAACGTAACTACGGACAGCTCCTCTCTTTCCACTCAACCCATAAGCGTAAAGATAATTCCCCCCATTGAGAAAAAAGCTCCCAATTACAAGATTTTCTTGATCATCGCCATTGTTTTAATTCTCATATATGTAGTTTATTCTGCCAAAAGAAAAACCAAAAGAATAGAAATCACTGACCAGACGAAAGAAGAAGTTAAGATCGCAGAAAAAACTTTAGAGGAAACAACTTTAGAGACTTTGTCTGCTTTATTTCCCCTCATTTCGGAGGGAAGAGCAGACGAATTTTCCTCTAAGATTTATAAGCTGCTCACAAATTATTTGGAAGAAAAACACCATATCTTCACCACCGGAAAGACGACCAATGATATAATCGAGTCCTTATCGCCTCTAAATTTGCCAGAAGAGCAGATAAGTTTAATAAAAGATATTCTCTCCACCTGCGATCTGGTCAAGTTCGCCAAGGAGATGGTGGAGAAGGAGAAGTGTGAAGAGATATTTAACAAAGTTAAGAAATTCTTGGAACAAAATATAAGGTGAGAAGTAAAATACTTCCTATGTAAAACAACTCTGAAATGGTGGCGTAAATTTAATATAGTTTTTAATCCCAGAGCCATAAAGGCTCTGCTACGCTATGGACGTTTCTTTCACGTGCATAGAGGAAGAGACGTTCTGTCAATCTTTGTTGAGATGTGAAGAAGAATTTTTCAAAGTCCTGACTGATGCGAAGCTCGTCCCGCAAAGTGCGGGACGCACATTCATACGAATAAACTTCAAATGATTTTCTTGGAGGAGGTATGCATACAGAAACGAACCGAACTGCACAGGATATCAAAGCCATTCAGGAAAGGGTGGAGAAGGAAAGCCTTTTTGTTCAGGAGCTTCTATCTGAGATAGGGAAGGTGATTGTTGGTCAGAAGTATCTGGTGGAGAGACTGTTGTTAGCCCTTTTGGCCAATGGGCATATTCTGATCGAAGGCGTTCCCGGGCTGGCCAAGTCTTTGTCGGTCAAAACCCTCTCCGATGCCATCCAGACCAAATTTCAGAGAATTCAGTTTACCCCCGATCTTCTGCCAGCAGACCTGATTGGCACCATGATTTATAATCCCCAGGAGGGAAGCTTTTCGACCAAAAAAGGACCGATCTTTGCTAATCTGATCTTAGCGGATGAGATAAACCGGGCGCCAGCCAAGGTGCAGAGTGCGCTTCTGGAGGCGATGCAGGAAAGGCAGGTGACCATCGGAGATAATACCTACAAGTTGGAAGAGCCGTTTTTAGTGTTGGCAACACAAAATCCTATCGAACAAGAAGGAACCTATCCTCTTCCAGAGGCGCAAGTGGACAGGTTCATGCTTAAGCTCTCCCTCACTTATCCGAATAAGAAGGAGGAGTGGGAGATCATAGATCGGAACGCCGAGGTGGGCTTCCCTCCGGTGAGAAAGATGATAACCCCTGATGCCATCTTAAAAGCCAGAGAGGTGGTTAACCAGATCTATGTGGATGAGAAGATAAAGGATTATATTTTAAATATAGTTTTCGCCACTCGCAATCCAGAGGCATATAATCTGGAGTTAAAGGATTTGGTCGCATACGGAGCTTCGCCGCGTGCCTCCATCTATCTGAATTTAGTTGCCAAAGCCCATGCTTTCTTGAGGGGAAGAGGGTATGTGACCCCGGAAGATATCAAAGCCATCGGCATGGACGTTTTGAGGCACCGGGTTATCGTTACCTATGAGGCGGAGGCGGAGGAGACCCGCTCAGAGGACATTGTCAAGAAAGTATTTGATGAGATAGAAGTGCCGTAAGTTAAAAGGTTGGAAGGTTAAAGAAAGATTTTGGAGTGCATCAATTTGTCGGAGCAAAGCCCCGATAAATCGGGATAAACTTCGCCCCCGCCCTTGCGGGGTTGATACGTTTTTTAGAGGAAAAGATTTTTGTAAGAACGCCAGCACCTAACTTAAGTTAGGTGCTGGAAAAACGCCAAATCAGATGCTGCCCAAAGAGATCATAAGGAAAGTCAGACGAATCGAGATAAGGACAAAAAGGCTGGTTAATGACGTCTTTTCCGGCGAATATCACTCCATCTTCAAAGGTCGGGGGATGGAGTTCGAGGAGGTGAGGGAATATCAACCCGGGGACGACATCCGGATAATAGACTGGAACGTCACCGCTCGCTACGGATATCCCTTTGTGAAGAAATTCACCGAGGAGAGGGAACTCACGGTGATGCTTCTGGTGGATGCATCCTCCTCGGGAGAGTTTGGAACCGCCCAAAGGATGAAAGGGGAGATAGCGGCTGAGTTGTGCTCGGTCTTGGCTTTCTCCGCCATCAAGAATAACGATAAAGTGGGAATGATCATCTTCACCGATAAAATAGAAAAATATGTTCCCCCCAAAAAGGGGAGCTCCCATGTGTTAAGATTGATCCGGGAAGTTCTTTACTTCAAACCAGAACACCGGAGAACCGATATAAATTGTGCCTTGGAGTTTTTGGGGCGAATCATCAAAAGAAGATGTGTGGTCTTTTTGGTCTCGGATTTTTTAAGCAAAGGTTTTGAAAAAATGCTTTCCATTGCCAACAAAAGACATGATGTCATCGCTATTAAAATAGTTGACCCTCGTGAAGAAGAGTTGCCCAATGTGGGATTCATAGAATTGGAAGATACCGAGACCGGCGAACAGATTCTGATCGATACCAAAGACTCAAGGGTGAGAAAAAGCTTTCGAGATTATGCCATGGGTGAACAAACCAGTTTAGATATGACCTTCCGTTCCATAGATTTGGATAACATCCAGATCGTGACCGATAGGTCGTATGTTGAACCTTTAATGGCTTTTTTTAAAGCCAGAGCAAAAAGATTCAGATAAGTCGGACGACCCGACTGAGGAGGAGTTCATGTTAGGAGGAATCGGAGCACAGGAAATTCTGTTAATACTTCTGATCATTCTGCTTCTTTTCGGAGCCAGAAAGATTCCGGAGATCGCACGGGGATTGGGCAAAAGCATGAGTGAGTTCAAAAAAGGGCTCAGAGAAGTGGATGAGGAGATCAAGAAGGAAGAGGAGCCCGAGAAGCGAGAGCCTCCGGAAAAGAAAGATTTGGCAGGATAAACATTGGAGTGTCAAGCTTTAGCTTGACCAAGAACTTCGTTTCAGGCAATAAAACAAATGGTTTTTACATGGTTCGCCTAAAGGCGAACACTCCAGTTGTCTTTCTCTGAGGGAATTTTTCAGATCTATATATAGATTTATGATGGAAGACAGAGAATCGAAATCCAGTCTATTTTCACTTCTTACTCTGGCAGTGGGGGGAGTATTATTTGTCCTTTTGATTTTGATTTATCTTCGATTAGGAGGTTTATCTCAAGCCAAGCTGGACGTGACCCAACAACAGGATTTCGCCTCCGAGTTGGTGGATAGCAAGCTGTATTCTCAGGCTGTTGCCGAATATGACAAACTCCTTGATTGGGGCGAGTTGGATAAGAAAAAGCAGGCTAATATAAACTACATTGTGGGAAACATCTATTTAAACTATTTGAGTGACTATGAAAATGCCGCCGCAAGGTTTGTTAAGGCAAGATTTTTAAATCCAGAGAGTGAACTAAAGGATAAAATCAATAAAAACTTGGTGATCTGCTTTGAGAGGATGGGGCGTTCCCTGGAAGCTCAAAAGCAGTTAGAGAGAAGCACAGAGCTTGGCCAAACCAAGACAAGAAGAGAAGGTGAGGTGGTGGTTGCTCGAATCGGGGAGAAGGAGATCACCATGACCGACCTGGAAAACGAGATCGAAAAGCTTCCCCTTTCAGTTCAAACCCAATTCAAGGATAAAAAAGGCAAGTTGAAACTCCTACAGCAATACGTGGGAACAGAACTTTTATATGACACCGCGCTCAGGCGCGGTTTTGATAAAGACAAAGAGGTGCTGGAAGGGGCCTTCCAGATGGAAAAACAGCTGATGATCAACAAGCTCTTGACTGAAGAGATTCCGCAAGATATAGAGATCAGCGAGAGCGAGATTAAGCTTTATTATGATGCCCATAAGCAAGATTTCAAGGATAAGGAGCTAAACGAAGTAAAATCTCAGATCGAATTTGAGTTAAAAAGAAACAAACAACAGGAGGCATATAGTAAGCTGGTTCAAAAGATGATGGAAGCCGAAAAAGTCAAAATATACGATGACCAGTTTTAGGTCAAAGGTAGCCGCAGGCTTTAGCCTGCGCAATGGAAATTCAGGTGAGCTGTCAGATTTCCTGATCTGACAGCAAGAAGAAGCGCCAGAGCAGGAGGTTCTGGCGCCTCAGGGAATAGTAAAGAGATGAGCCAAAAGCTGAATTATGCTTTGATTTTATTGTTATTTACAAGTTTTGCTTTGATTTCACAGGCGGCAGAGGAGTCTTTGATCTCGGTGGAATCCAATGTGGATCGGGCAACCATCACCATTGGTGACAGAATTCTGTACACTCTGACAGTTAAAAGTGACTCTACGGTGAAGCTGGAGCCTCTGGCCCTGGGATCAAATCTGGGAGCTTTTGAGGTTAAGGATTACAAAATCCATGATCCGAAAAAAGCCAAAGATGGGAGAATCACAAACAAAAGCGAATATGTCATCACCACCTTCACCACCGGCGAATATGTAATTCCACCCATAACTATCAACTACACCGATCCGAATGGAGAAAAAAAGCAGATCCAATCAGAGCCGCTTTTTATCCTGGTGAAAAGCGTGGGTGCCACCGAAAGCGACAAAGAGGACATCAGAGGATTGAAGCCACCCATAAAGATAAAAAGCGGATACTGGACTTATCTTTTGATTATTCCGGTGTTGGCTTTGCTTGGAGCTTTTGGATTTTTGTATTACAGACAAAGGACGAAAGCGGTTGCCTTACCCAAAATCCCGGAGGAGTTGAAAAAACCAGGCTGGGAGGTGGCGCTTTTGGAGTTGGAAGAGTTGAAAGGCTCTGGCATTTTGAAAAGAAAGGAATTAAAGAAATATTATATAGCTTTATCTGATATAATCAGAAGATATCTGGAAAGACGATATCAAATGACAGCTCTGGACCGCACCACCCAGGAGGTCAAGGCAGAGTTGAAGAAGGCAAAAGCTGGAGCAGAGGTGATAGACTTAGCCTATGGTTTCCTATACTCTTGTGATTTGGTTAAGTTTGCCAAATATATTCCTTCAAAAGAAGAAATTGAAAAAGATTGGAATGAGGCGTTTACTATCGTTAATATGACTAAAGAAGAGGAGGTCCAACCAACCCCGGTTTCCACTTAGCACGTGAGGGCAAACCATTTAGGGAAAATCCTTCTCTTATGGAGAGTTTTGCGTTGAGGAGACCCTTGTGGTCTTTCGCAAAAAATGTTTGAGAGACCCCTGAAAAAATCAAATTGGAAAACTTTACTTGGAGTATCAAGCTTTAGCTTGATCTGAAAGCTCTTAAAAGACAAGGAGCTTTTACACGGTTCACCTAAAGGTGGACACTCCAGGTTCTCCTTCAGGATGAATCCGCTCCAATAAGTTTTTCAGAACTCTATTTGACATAATCTGATAAGGACATGTTTAGATTCAGAGATCCCATATTCCTGCTTTTCATCGTTGTTGCTATTGGTTTATTGGTTTATTATTTCAAGGTCAAAAGGGCTAAAGCGGCCACTATAAGATATTCGGACGTAGGTTTGGTCAGAAGGGTGAAGCCCTCCTTTCGTCTGAAGGAGAGACATGTTATCCCAATATTAAGAGCGGTGGTGATAGTCCTTTTGGCTTTGGCTCTGGCCCGTCCTCAGGCTGGGAGAAAGGGACAGGAGATTTCATCCGAAGGGATCGACATCATGTTGATTTTGGACATCTCGGGAAGCATGCGAGCCGAGGATTTTAAGCCTCAAAACCGACTGTATGTAGCAAAACAGGTGATCAAGGATTTCATCAAGGGGAGGCAAAGCGATCGGATGGGGCTGGTAGTTTTCTCCAGACAAAGCTTCACCCAATGCCCATTGACCTTAGATTATGGGGTTTTGCTGAATTTTTTGGATAAGGTCGATTTTGGGATGATCGAGGACGGCACCGCCATCGGATTGTCTATTGCCAATGCAGTCAATCGTCTCCGGGAAAGCGATGCCAAAAGCAAAGTCGTTATTCTGCTTTCCGATGGTAGAAATAATGCAGGCGAGATTGATCCCCTCACCGCTGCAAAGGTGGCTAAGACCATGAATGTCAAGATTTATTCCATAGGGGCGGGAAAGCCGGGAAATGCCCCATATCCTGTCGATGATCCGATCTTCGGCAGAAGATATATTTATATAGAAAATGAAATTGATGAACCGACCCTAAAACAGATAGCCCAGATCACCGGCGGAGAGTATTTCCGTGCCAAAGATGAGAAGACACTTGCCCAAATCTATGAGCAGATAAGTGAGATGGAGAAGACCGAAATCAAGGTGAAGGAATATTTACAGTATAATGAACTTTTCACCAGGTTTGCCGTTCTGGGACTATTCTTTTTGGTTATAGAAATTGTTTTGGCAAATACAAGATACAGAAAGATTCCATAAAACTTATAGTGAATCGTAAAAGACCATAAACAACGGATTAAGTATGATAAGGAAAAACGCCCATATGGGCGGCTACCTTTCAGCTGACGGTAGCCGCAGGCTTTAGCCTGCGGGATGCAAAGAATTATTAAAACCCAAAATATCTCTAACAGATATTCACATGAGAATTGCCCAAATCGATTTCATATATGTTCTGTTGATTCTGCTTCCTCTTTTGATCGCCTTTTATTGGTTCGTCTTCAGAATGAAGAGAAAAGCGAAAGAGAGGTTTGGCAATTTGGCTTTGATCGAGAAGCTTTCCCTCTCATACAGCCCCAAAAAGCAAAGACGGAAAGTGGATTTGATGCTCTTGGGGGTTTTCTTT
>Ga0209636_10008347_pt1 | contig 10543 bp, 10 predicted proteins | sample DeeMarSWOR152_54_FD_187464 | JGI IMG/M metagenome (GOLD analysis project Ga0209636, IMG submission 187464) | Marine sediment microbial communities from White Oak River estuary, North Carolina - WOR-1-52-54 (SPAdes) (version 2) | ecosystem: Environmental > Aquatic > Marine > Intertidal zone >... | reverse complement strand
TCTGCTCATTTCCATACAGTATTAACGGGTGACTGATTGAGTTGCCGTTCGTATCGTAAATGGATAGGTTGAAGTAAACGTTGGTCGGCAATGATACAAATAACCCTGAAGTCAGATTCGCCCATTCTGAATTATAGACAAAGCGAGTCAACAGTCGCTGTTCGTCCATATCATGCAAAACATTATGCCCGATTTTTTCCAGTTCACTCGTCTCCTGTGGTTGACTAGAAGGAGTTGCAGCAAAAGCGTATAGAAAAGCCAGCGCAGACACTACAATAAGCGAAGCCATTACGGCCTCGATGACACGCATCTGACCCTTACGACTTTGGTTTTTTGCTCTCTTTGCCTTTGTCATTAAGCCTTCCACAGCCTTAGCTCCGCAACGTAAGCCATGCCAGCGATTATCACATCTCTCTCAATAGACGCCGACGCACCACTTCCAACTGGCAAAGGGTTAAACTTCATGATGCCTCCCTGATTCCACAACGCCCACGGACCAATCAGTATAGCAAGCGTTCGACCTCCAGGACCCAAAGTCTCCGTACGGAAAGTGATAATTAAGACACCGGGCTCAGTACTATCGAGTCCCGCGAAAGCCATGGCCCAAACGATTAGGTTTGGACCATAGTTCAGCTTATACTGAGTGCCAGTGCCACTGCCGTTCAGCAAACTGATTGATGTCTCATAATTATACAATTGAATGTTGGTTATCCATCTTGCATCAGAAGAGCCAGGTGCATCAGGCGGCAGAGTCAGCACTATGGTATCGCCGACCACGTTTATCTTTGCAATATCGCCTGGGTCCTCAGTATCTTGAGAGGATACGACAATTGTCGCTCTGTCAGCAACAGTCACACGGAAAATCACAATGACATCCTTAATCTTGCCGTTATCGGTGGCGTAGACAACTATTGTGCCTTGACTTCTTCCAAGCATGTTGGTCTCAGCTCTATCCGTTTCAGTTCTTGTCTCAAAACCAGTGTTTGAATCGATTGCGCAGATTACCGTTGGAAACACTATGGCTTTTGGAACAGGCTGCCCATCAGAACGAGACACATTAACCTTCCACGTGATTGTAGCTGTTGCTTGATCACTGGATTTCTGAATTGTAACGCTTCTGTCCACAATGAAAAGAGGACGCAAGATGATGCTGAAGTCATAACCAGACAAACCAAGCAATTCTTTAACTTTTGAGTACGAAATGTTGCCCATCGGATTGTTTGCCAATCTTTGAACCTTGTTTGAGTCCAACACGTACAAAGAAGGATCACCAAACTCAGCTAAACCAAAACGTTGCACATCAGTTTCGTTGAACATGTTTGTGCCATGCATGGAACCCCAGTTCGAGGGGTAACCCGCATCAAACAGAATCGTTTTCATCGCTGAAAGCGCCACATTCTGCAGCTGCTGCTGCTGTAGATACAGTAAATTCACGTAACTCAGACTAGGCACAATGAACACTGCAGCCGTGAAAATAACGCCAAAAACCACCAGAGCCATCAAATGGTCATAAGCTTCACCAGTCAATCAGCACCCCTCCTATTTGCGCATACATCTTATCACCAAAGACTTAAGACACCATATATTAATGCCGCCGCATCCATAAAAACATATCGCGCCCATCTTAGCTCAACCCTCATAAGCTATCCATACACGGATGCTTGATGCAACACGTTGGCATCCAGCCACAACCGTCTTCCCACTGCCCTCGATTGTTTCCGTCTTCGCAGTGTCCACCTTGAGACCACGAGGAAGCCAAGAAGTTGCATTGACCCAAGATTTAACCTCCAATGCTGATCTGACTGCCTGAGCACTCTTGCTTTGATCATATGTGACTTCCAGAGTGTAGCTTGACCCGCCCACATCCAATGGCAGCCTAAGCGTTTTCGTCAACATGGGATTCGTGTTAGTGGCGTTTACCAGAAAATACAGATTCGCTATAGTATCCGCGACATAGTCTGTAAGTTCTTTCAACTCTCTCTGAGTCATCTCTACCCAGACATTGTCAACAATATAGAAGTAGAAAACTTGCACCATGAAAATGACGCCGATTAAGGCACCCGTCAAAATCACGTGACTAAGAGCTGGCGCAGGCACGACGCTTCACCTCTAAGCGGTAACCTGCACCTCTGCCAAGATAACATTGAACACAACAGAGCCAGGAACAGTAAGAGCGATAGCTACTTGACTTGCAGGTTCATTTCCAATTTGAACTCGAACTACGCTGGTTTGGTTCGTAACACCTTCGAAGGGAAAAGAAGCTGTGCGAACATTCAGAACTCTGGCTTGAAGGTCAAATTCACCGACATAAGACCAAGGTATCGAAACCAGCATTGGCAACTTGATGACCCAAATATCTACGTAGTTTGTGTCCACTACTCCAATTTTGATCACCGAAGTTCTCATGGCACGAACACGGTAATCGAGCGTCATGCTAACCAAGCCAGCCTGCTGCCTAATCACTGCTCTACCGTAGCTGCTGCCACTTCCAGTTATAACAGAGTCACTGTCACCTAGAATCCACGATTCATAATTGGGATCAAACGTGACATAATGGGTGCCTAGCGCATAGTTAATGACGCCTGTGGCACCCGGATAAGTCGCATTGGAGAGAGGCTGAAATACACCGTTAACGGTCGCCCATATTGTTATGTTATTGTCTTTTGGTCTCAACTGCAAATAACCATACTGCGCTGTGAATCTTGATGACCGAGTTGCTCCTGCGCTTTTCCAAGCTATAGTCTCCAAGGCATCATTGAAAGCCAAGATTGATTTCTTCGCCACTTCCCATTCAGACTGCCCTCTCTGACGATCCAAAACCTGATACGCATAAGCAAAAGCGGCTACCACTAGAGTCACGGTCACGGCTGTTATGATCATGGCTGAGATAGTGTACGAAGCCGCTTTGCTGTCTTTGAAAAAAGGGATTGTTCTAAGCCTTTTCACAAGGTCACCATCTTAGGAACTAAAACCGACGCCAGCAACGTTATTATTACGAGCAAAGCTGAGTGCTTGAAGCCTGCCGCAATGGATTCCTCGCTGATTTTGCCCGCGACCAAGCCAATCATGAAAACATGAACCATCACAGACACGCTGAAAACCGTTGAAAGGCCTGCTATGTCAATGCTTGATCCGCCAACGCCTTCAGTGGCCATGGTTGAGGTCTTTGTCACAAATATGAGCGTCAAGAGAGTTGTAGACACTAGCATGATAGCAGCGAAGTACGGGATCAAGAGAAATGGTCGAGAGTTCATCTTCTTCTCTTTCTCAACTTCCTGTGTCATGTTGTTGAATCGCGTCAATGATTCGATCATTTCGATGGTTCCGCCGCCTACGTCGATTCCCTCCACCAACAGGAATATGACCAATTGAGACAGCCAACTTTTGGTCCGCTTTATGAAATCCGTGAAAACCTGCCTCAGCGGGATACCCCACGAAAGCTGGGACGATATTCTCTCCAAGTCTTTCGTGAACACTCCATAGTTTCTTTTAGATAGGTTCTCGATACATCTCTCAGGTGCCATACCAGTCTTTCGGATTTCAGTCAAGTCTCTGAGGAAGCTAGCTATTCCTTTTTCAACCTCCGACTTCTGCTTAGCCAACCGAGTGTGAACGATGGCAGCAGGCATCGTAGCAATGAACAGTGAGACCGCCAATGCAGTGGGCAAGTCAACAATGTTTTTGATTGCATCGAAAACCGGAATCTGAACGAATCCGCCAAAACCAGTGAGCAACAAAAAGAGCACAGCAGCCACTGCAGATGATATAGCAGCGACTTTGTACGGTCGGTATTCAGTTATCGGACTTTTCGGCTGCATGTCGTGAGCCAAGTATATGAATACAATAGAGAGCATTGGCGCGAACACATAAGTGTACAAGAGCATGGTTGAGTACATCCCTACGCCTGTGCTGTAAATGGCATCAACGCTGAACAAGATGTAGAAGCACAGCGACATCAACACCATGACTATGACGAAAGACTCTAGCAATGTGCCTAAACGCTCAGCTGCAGCCTTAATCCTCATAGACCTCTGCTTAAAGATATCATGAGTCTTCGACTCCAAGAAGTGGCTGATGTCACCACCAGTTATAACTGTGGAGGCGTACCCAGCCATGAAGTCTCGATAAGTGTCTAGCGGATGGTTCTTGGCACTGTCCTCAAGCGCAGAAAGAGGGTCAACGCCGAAAATTTCAACATCACGCATAATCTCCCTAGCTTCACGCCTTGTAGCAGGCATCAAATCGACATTACACAATCGCTTGACGCTCATGTAAGGCGAGATACCACCTGTAGCCATCACAGTAATGTACGCTGCCGTAAACGGTATCTCCCGTTCCAATGAACTAGCCCTTTCACTGGCTTTCATTGAAGGTGTGACCATGAATACTAGCATGATAAATACAGGCATGGGAACCAAGAAGACAAGAAAGATCATCTTAGTGAGATAAAGAAGGATCAAAGCCACGATGGTCACTGGTATAGTTAAGACTGCCGACATAAACATCAGAGTAACATAGGTTTCTGGATAGATCTTGATTCCGGCTCTCTTCAGGTTGCCCTTGAACTCGAAAATATTGCTTAGGAACTTGGGAGCTATGCCGCCGAAGACGCGGTATGACCAGCCTTCTATCTTATTGAGAAGTGGCAAAGGCTTCCACCCTCTTCTGATAAAATTCATCCGGTCTTGCATAGTATTCGGAAATTATGGCCGCCACGTCGCGGTAACTTCGTATCTTGTGCGCTCGCATCCACTTCAACACGTTCTCACGTTTGATCAATTCATCCAGGATTTCCTGTTCCGTCTTGCCATTCTTCTTTGCGATTACAGGAATCAGAACACCCTTGTCTATAGTAGATACAAACTCGTCGACACCTGGATTCCAGTTGAAAGCCTTCTTGTACTTCTCATAGTCGGCTATTTCCTCAACCGCAGTCAAACGTCGGTAAGCCTTCATCTCCCCTCCTTTAGGCAGATGCACACGTTGAATGACTGCAATAACGTTCATCAATGGAATGTAAGCTGGCGCAATATCCATGGGCTTCTGAGTCAACCGCCTAACCGCTGAGGTAACGCTCTCAGCGTGCATAGTACACATACCACCGTGACCTGTGGCCAAAGCCTGGAACAACACGTAAGCTTCGCTGCCTCGAACCTCTCCTACGACAAGGTAGTCTGGACGATGCCTCATGGCTGCCTTAACCAAGTCAAACAAAGAAACCTCGCCACTATGGTTCTCGCCTAAGCCATAGCTCATACGAGATATGAATGCAACCCAGTTCTCATGTGACAAGTTGAGTTCAGCTGTTTCCTCAATTGTCAGAATCTTGCTGCCCGGACGGATAAGACAGGCCAGAGAGTTCAATGCCGTGGTCTTGCCGGCACCTGTCCCACCCAGCACCATTATAGATGCTCTGTTTTCGAGGCACAGCCAGAAATATGCTGCCACTTCCTCCGTAAGAGTGCCCAAGTTGATAAGGTCAATGATTGAATATGGGTCTTCACGGAACTTCCTGATTGTGAAGGTAGTGCCAAAAGGCGTGACTTCTCGTCTATAACAAACCGCAAGCCTATGTTTGCCTGGTAGTGAAGCGTCAACTATTGGGAAAGCTGAGCTTACATGTTTGCCTGACATGTGAACCAATTTAACTATGAGATTGTCTAGTTCTTCGTCGTCTTTGAAGGACATGTTTGTTTCAAGGCTTTCGTATTTTCGGTGCCAAATGTAGACTGGTTTGGTGACACCGTCGCAGGAAATGTCTTCTATGTTGGGATCGTGCATCAGGGCATCAATGTGGCTGAAGCCGACTAGGTCTCGTTCAGCGTGATAAATGATTTTGGACCATGATACGTCTGGTAGCCATCCTAAGCTGATACGATACTTGTCTACGATTTTCTTGGCTTCGTTGTCGAAAAACTCTCTTGGGTTCTTTATTTCTTCTCGCGGCGACTTGATCTCGGCGAGCAGCACTTCCAATATTTTGTTGTAGATCTCTCGTTCAAAAGTGTCTAGCTGCAGTTCGTCCAGAATGTACTTGTACTCACCGGTCGATGGATTCTGCACAATGACGGCGTGTGCAAATGGTTCATAGAGGCTGGTTCTTTCAACTACATTGTATCCACGTGGAATGGATAATGGCGGCGCAGGAGGAATGGCGTCAACCTTTGGTTTCCTACCCCGACGTATCTTTAGCCCTGAGAGCTTAACGTGTACCATTGTAGTTCTCCTATACATGTAGTAAACAGACTTTCTCTTAAATCTTGCGTCTTACTACAACATAAATCCTACACAGTATCTAGCAGCAAACATACTTACACTTATAAAACGGGCAGGCGAGAAGCTAAGATATAGATTCCAGATAGAAGCCGCATTCAGAAATGCTCTGCGAAAGCCAGCTAACGATTTCTTAGAGATGGAAGCCTCAGAATCACAGCTTCATGCAACAAGAAGCCACCCAGAACGCTGACAGCACCTTGGATAACGTTAAAAACGCTGATTAGTGGAAGCCACAAGATCACAGTTTCAACACTATTTGTTGTGAAAATTGGAAGGAGAAAATAGTTAGCAACAGCCATAGCAATTACGCGCACTGAGACGCCAGAGAACATGGACAAGGCTTTCCACCATCGGCTGGCCGGTTTGCAAGCTCTCAAGACCAGATATGCACCAGCAATCGTGGAAAACTCTGCAAAGAACTTCATAAATCCCATAAAACCAGTGGGGTCTCGTAAAGATATGCTAAACCATGCCACCAAGCCGGTTATGGTTCCAGAAAGAAAGCCAAACAGAAAATAGGAAAGGAACATTAAGACGCCAAGCGCATCAAATCGAAGTATGGGTAGAGGTGGGAAAGGGATTTTCAGCCCCCCAAGTTTGAAGGCCCAGTCGAGAACAGCCACCATTGCGCCCAAGAGAGCAGTCCCCGCGATGAAAACACTTTTTCGCTTGATGTAAAACTGCGTCAAATCGTCGATTCCCTTCTTTTCGGCGTTTGATCTCGCTGCAAAATAATATTTACGTTTTATATAAGTTTTTATGTCTAAAAGGTCATACTATAATTGCAAAGCACTTATTTATGTTCTATTTGTTGCGCAAATGCGAATATCTTTTTTATCAAATCTGCATGCAATAGTGACAGTACGCGAGAGCGTCCCACCTCAAAGATCTGCACTAATCCTGCTTTTTTCAGAATGCCCACATGGCGATAGACAGCTGCATAATCCATCTGCAATGCTCTGGCGACTGCCTTAATGTGCAAGGGCCGTTTAGTTTCGCTCACGAGTTGCAGAATTCGTAATCGAACTGGATTGCCCAGTGCAGCGAAAACATCCGAAAGATGTTCAGTATTCTCTTCGGCTCTCTCTGCCATATTGTTCTTCCTCCAACCAGATATTTACTATTTACGCATTCAATTTATGACGTTTTTGCATATCCTTAAGGGAGAATTCTCGCAATTGCGTTTTCAGGAGTTCGCTTTAAGCGGTAAGACGCCAGTTTCATATTTAAGGCAAGCATCAGAAGCTGTCATCGCTAAGGGAGTCATAGTAACAACTAGGATTAAGGCAGACAGGTGAGATACCTATGCAGTTGGTTGGTCGTCTGGGTTCCTTGGATTGTGCGTCAGAAGATTTCCTTTTCGCCAACCTTGCGCAGAGCCTTGCCCTTCAATCTCACAGTGGGAATCAAGGTTTTCTCAGGTTCAGTCTCCACAGTCTTTCTTTTGACGCTTTCGCCACACACGCCTCGAGGCAGAAGCCGTCGCTTGGCGCACGTGGCAAAGTTGCAGCGGGCAACATCACAGTTGTCCTCAGTCCATCGGCACCAAACCTCGTTGCCACGGTACATCATGGCGTTCTTACTGCACCTGAACAAGTTGCACTTTGGAGAACAGTATTGAACTCCAGCCAAAAGCAACACAACCTTTCTCGAAAACAAACTCACATTTTCAAGTGTGGTTTCCAACAGTTCTTCGACAATTATGGCTACAGCTAGGTGGATAATAAAGTTTTCCAGACAATCATCATTTAGACTTTCTGCGAAAAACCTTTGAAACACGCTTCCGAGCCAAAACTAGGGCAATGATGACGAAAACTATTATGGCAAAAATCACAAGGCCAAATGTACCAGAGGCAATCGGAAAGCCCAACACGGCAACGTACTCGCCTATTCTGAAGATCAGTTCGTCTGAGACAGAGTCCAAAAACCGTGTCTGAACCCCTGAAAGTTTCCCTGCCACGTAAACCGATAATCGAAACTCTCCGCCTATTATAGAAGCGAACTGTGCCGAGCCAGCACGGCTGGTGAATTGACTGGAAACCAACTCGAGATCCTGACCGATCTTACGTTCAATTTTGACTTCGGCGTTTGCTATTGGTTGGCCGAAATAGTCCAAAACAAACACAGTTACATCAACATTCAGCGTTCTAATGTTCAATGTGAATGCCAACGGCTCATCAAGATCCACAACGGTCTCAGTAAGAAAGTCGCCGCCCTTGTAGGCGTGAAGAATGTATCTTCCAAACGGCAACGAGAAGAAGACATCTCCGGCGAAACTGGTCTCCATGGATCGAAGTGGTGTGGTTATACCAGAAGCCCACTCGTAGACTCTGATGTCAACTCCCGCCGCATCACTATCCTTCGCGTCCACAGCATGAACGTTCATTGTGTGGGTTGGCAAAGTCAAGTCTAGGCTCACCCAACTAGAGATAGGCGGAGACTCGACAATCACGGTTGTGGTATTGAACAGCCTGCCATAGCGTCTGGATTCCACTCTATAGGTTATGTTAGTAAAGAGATTACTCAAAGCTGCACTTCCAGTGGTGTTGGTTCGCGCGCTTGCTTTTGCTGCTGCGATCGTGTTGCTGCGGGTAGTGTAATTGTAGTTTAGTTCAACGTCGATCAATGGGATCCTTTCACCGTCTTCAGTCTCAACGGTGGCCACAAAGTTGACTAGTTCCAGTGTAAGAAGGAACTCCGCATCTGTTGTTATTGTTTGATTTTCAGCGGATACTTCAGCGTTTCTGACGAAAGCCTTGAAAGTGTAGTTGCCACTGTCAAGATTGAACCTTATCCACCCTGTTGAGTTAGTGCTTCCGCTGGTCAAAACCGAAGTTGGAGCAGATGCATTATAGGTTTCGATTAACGCACCTTCAACAGCCTCATCGGCCAAATTCCTAGCCTGAACCAGGCAAACAACGCCTGTGACATTGAAGCTCTGAGTGTCGCTGGGCGTCTTAACCGTGCCACTAGAGGTTGTGTTTGTAAAAGCGATGCCGTATTTTCCGGGGATAGCGTTTTGCAGAACCGTCCAAGACAGAGTAACGAGGCCTCCTGAACTTGCTGTGGCGTTCTTAGGAAAGCCTGAAACAGAAGACTCCCCAGTCCTTATGTCCACCTTTACTATTTCAGAAGGAATATACCCTGCGGCTTGAACCAGAACAGCCTCTTTCCTTCGATACTCAGTTTTGTCAGTTAGGCCAACGAAAAACTCTGACGTCGCAACTGTATCGTTAAAAGCGACATAATATGTTCCAGTGAGATTCGTGTGCGCCCCGCCGAAGCCAGTTGGGTAGACTATTGTTACATTGCCCGAGCCTGTTGTAGTCGTGTTTGATAGTTGCACATTAGCTGAATGGGTTTGGTTCGCAGGGTTCTTCACAGTGATATTTGCGGTGTATATTGTGTTTTGAAGACCCCCAGTAACGTTAATTCTTATTCTTGTCGTGTTGCCTTCCTGAAGCTGTCTTGGCGGCGATGGAGTCTCTACTCCCATCTCAAACTTGGTAAAGAGCGTAAAATTTGTTGCTGCTACAACAGTATCAAGGGCCTCGTCAATCAACTCAACAGTAACATTGAGACCGGAAGGATGAGGAGCGCCAGCAGTCGGAGGAACGACGAAGGACACCGAGGTTTTGTTGCCCTCAGCTGCTCCTGTGAAATTCAACGCTTTATTCCACCTAACCGTAAAGCTTCCATCCAAAGTCTCGATTGTCCCATTTGCCACGATTGTGTCTCCGACAAAACCATTTTGAGGAGTAACTGAAATCGAAGGACCTTGTGCCACCACCCTTGGCACACTTAAGGACCCAAGCAGAGAAAACAATGTTAAGAATGTTAGAAGCACAGCGACATTCCTCAGCGCTTTCCTGTTCATGTCAACTCTCCCAAATGCGGTTTCCATCGGACAGAGGACATTGCAAGTCCAAAGTTGTGAATCACCTTTCCGCAGTGCATATTTTAAACTTTGCCATCTCAAAAGCGCTTTAATGCTAAAGCCTTAGTACAAAGTCCACATATTGCATTTCTTAGAATGTTGTGTGAGTGCTCTGGAGAAGGTGAAGCCAATCAGCCACAGTTGCATGATTGTTGCGGGCACAAGACCTGAAATCATCAAAATGGCACCTCTTATCCGCGCCATGCGCAAGAGATCCATTCCTCATGTTTTCGTTCATTGCGGACAACACTACGACTATAACATGTCCCAGCAATTCATCGAGGAGCTAGAACTTCCGCCTCCAGATTATGGCTTCAAGGTCAAAGCCTA
>Ga0209636_10008346_pt1 | contig 10543 bp, 7 predicted proteins | sample DeeMarSWOR152_54_FD_187464 | JGI IMG/M metagenome (GOLD analysis project Ga0209636, IMG submission 187464) | Marine sediment microbial communities from White Oak River estuary, North Carolina - WOR-1-52-54 (SPAdes) (version 2) | ecosystem: Environmental > Aquatic > Marine > Intertidal zone >... | reverse complement strand
AAGGATTCTGATACTCATATTGCTCGGAACTTCCGGCACAATCTTGGTCCTGGTGAGCCTTCTGCACCCCGATCACCAGAAGCTTTATGAGGAGCATATAAACGGATATGTCCTCAATTTTATGCTCTTGGGATTTGTTGCTTTCTCCTTGCTTTTTATGGGCTATTTAGCGGTTAAGGAGAGGGTGGTCAAGAAGCTTCTAAGAGATATCGTTGAACAGAAGATTGCCTCACGAGTGCTAAGTCAGCGTCTGACAGACCTTCAGGCAGTGCTTCATCTCACCACCTTGGTAAACTCGGAGATGCTTCTCTCGACCATTCTGGATGTCATTTCGAGCAAAGCTCTTGAGACCTTAGAGGGAGATCAATCTTCGCTTTTCCTTTATGATCCGCATGTAAGCAAGTTACGTTGCGTCTCCCTGAGGGGCGGAAAAGATGAGCGAGTTAGTAAGGCACTTGTGGAGGTGGGGAAGGGCATTGCCGGTTGGGTGGTGAAACATGGTAAGGCCCTGCTTCTGGACGAGGACTTAAATGAAGGCCAATTTCGGGATTTCGTGAAGAAGGATAAAAGAATCACCTCCAGTTTATGTGTTCCCTTGATGGTTGGAAACCAGCCCCGAGGTGTTCTGAACGTCACCGTATTTGACAAGAAGAGAAAATTCAGCCCATCTGATCTGAAACTGGCCCAAATTTTTGCTGAGAATGCGGCCATCGCCATCGACAAGGCGGGGCTTTATGAGGAATTTAAAAAACAGACCAAGACCTTGAAAAACATAATCAATGAATTGAAATCTACTCAAGACCAAGCTAGTGAGCGGGAGAGGCTGAGAGCATTGGGCAACTTAGCCAGTGGAATGTCATATGATTTCAGCAGCATCTTAACCGCCATTTTAAGCAAGACTCGGTTGCTTTCAAAAGAGGTAGAGGAGGAGCCGATCCCAGAAGATAACAAGCATAGTTTATTGAATTGCCTGAGCACAATACAAGAACTGGCACAGAGTGGGGTGGAAACGGCAAAACACATCCAGAAATTTGCCAGAACCTATGAGGCGAACTCAGAAAGAGATTTTGAAGAGCTGGACATAAATACGATTGTACTGGAAGCGGTGGGGTTCACCAGACTCAAATGGAAAGATGAAGCCGAGCTTAAAGGCGTTCGCGTAGAAGTCGAGACCGACTTGGGCAAGCTCTCAAATCCAGTGGGGGATTACTCGGAGATGAGGGAAGTTCTGACCAGCACGATATTTAACTCCATTGACGCTCTGCCGGAGGGGGGCAAGATACGAATCGTCACAAGGATGCGTGATGACAGGGTGGAGATAAAGGTAATTGATAATGGTGTGGGGATGAATGAGGAGACAAAAAACAGGATCTTTGAGCCTTTCTTCACCACCAAAAAAGAGAAGGCGGATGGTATAGCTTTAAGTCTTGCTCACGGCATCATCTCCCGACATAATGGCGAGACCACGGTGGAAAGCCAGCCCGGGAAGGGTACCACCTTCACCATCACCCTTCCAATTCCCGGCCGAAAGGAAAGGGAGGCGGAGAAGAAGGTTGAGATCAACAGCGCCGGCACTTAATAAATTCAGCAGTACAGACATTGATAGCGCAAAAAAGATGATAAAACCGCCTGATTCTTCCCTGATCCATAAATCGGTTAGACTTGTTTTGTGAAAGATTCGTATCAATGCATACGCAAATGTATGGATGAACGTGCCGATTTGCCCCTGCACCTCGTATATTTTCTGTGCTCGCCAGGTTCCGTGATCTGGCGGAAAGCTCTTATATGGTCCCCACTGGAGGAGTGCAGAAGTTTAATTCCTGCCCCAGCAGATAAGAACTACCATTCACAACAGGCTGGTGGCGGTCCCCCTATGTAAAGATAATTGATTAAACAGATTACATCGGCCGAATCTATTCTCTCATCACAGTGATTGACATCTGCAGCCCATGCATCAGGTGGAGGAGGACCTCCAATGTAGAGATAATTTATCAGATAGACCACATCCCCATTATCCACTATCCCATTCCCATTAACATCCCCACACAACGGAACACCAACATACTTTATGGTGGTATAGTCATAGTTTGTCCCACTGCCGGCACTTTGTCCGGTCACATAGAGAGTGCCAGAATCATCTACGGCTATGGCTCGAGCATCATCAATGTCGTTTCCCGGTCCGTTGTATCTTCTCACCCAGACCTGATTACCAGCCGGGTCATACTTTATGGTGGCATAGTCGTAGGATGTCCCACTGCCGACACTTAGTCCGGTCACATAGACATTGCCCGAAGCATCTAAGGCTATGGCACGAGCCGAATCAGCGGCATCTCCCTGTCCGTTGTAGTTTGTTACCCACAGCTGGTTCCCTTTTGAGTCATACTTTATGGTGCGATAGTCAGGGATCCAGGGATAACTACTGTTTTGAGCACTCGCTCCGGTCACACAGACATTATCACCAGAAGCATCCACAGCTATGGCACGAGCCTCATCCCAGAAGTTTGTTGGTCCGTTGTATCTTCTCACCCAGACAGTATCTCCGTTAGGAGAATACTTTATGGTAGCATAGTCATAGTTCGTCTCACTGCCGACACTCTGTCCGGTCATATAGACACTGCCAGAAGCATCTAAGGCTATGGCATGAGGATAATCATGCGACTTTCCCGGTCCGTCGTATCTTCTCACCCAGAGCTCATTCCCAGCTGAGTCATACTTTACGGTGGCGTAGTCCCAGGATGTCATACCGCCATGACTATCTCCGGTCACATAGACATTGCCAGAACCATCTATGGCTATGGCAGAGGCGCAGTCTTGGTAGTCATACGGTCCGTTGTATCTTCTCACCCAGAGCTCATTCCCATCTGGGTCATACTTTATGGTGGCATAGTCATAGTTGGAGGGAATACCGCTGGCCTGAGCACTCCTTCCGGTCACATAGACATTACCCCAATCATCTAGGGCTATGGCATAAGAATCATCCCAGGAGTTTCCCGGTCCGTTGTATCTTCTCACCCAGAGCTCATTTCCAATTGAATCATACTTTATGGTCGCATAGTCAGATCTGTAGGGATCCGTGTCGCTGTCACTTCCCCCTGTTACATAGACATTGCCAGAACCATCTACGGCTATGGCAAGAGCCCAATCCTCTCCGTTTCCCAATCCGTTGTATCTTCTCACCCAGGCAGTACCTCCATCGGGATAATACTTTATGGTGGCATAGTCATAGGAGGTCCCACTGCCGTAACTACGTCCGGTCACATAGACATGGCCAGAAAGATCTATGGCTATGGCATAAGCCTCATCATGGTAGTTTCCCGGTCCGTTGTATCTTCCCACCCAGGTGACGTCAACCTGAGCAAAGAGAGGCAGGGTAAAAAAGAGGATTAAGAAAAAAATTAAAAGCAGTTTAGTCATAAATCCTCCTTGTCCTAAGAGAGTGGTTGATTAGATTTCTTTAAAATTAATTTAAGATTTTTTTTCAATTTTGTCAAGCTTTTTTTAAAAAAAGAGGGTGTCACATTCTTTCAACCCCGCGGGCTAAAGGGCTTGTTGAAAAAGTGCTTTTGGAGTGCAAAAGCTTGCTTTTGCGATTTTTTTAAAATTTGGATGTGCTTGTATCCCAATTACTTAATTTTTGAGAAAAACCGCACCAGCAAGCTGGTGCACTCCGATTTGCTTTTTCAACAGTCCCTAAAACCTGCGGCGACCCATTACTATCTTATTGTTGTTGCTGGGTACCCCCTACCCCGCAACACTTTTAGTTTGATCTTCACTGTCTAAAATTTCCGGGAGATGCTCCGAAATGGAAAAAGGTAAAACGAAGACGAAGTGCCCGCAAATTCTGAAAAGCGTGGTCGACTTCAGTTTATGCAATCTTACAATACTTTTTTCAAAGAGAGCGATAAAGCGTGCCTTCCTGATTCCACATCCGAATCGCTATACCATTGTTTGAATTTCTTGAAAGCATAGCGATACGAAAATTCGAAACTCAAATTCCATTCATGCGGTTCGTAGCCGAATCCCAGAGTCAAAGCATTTTCCCAGCTATCCCTTTGCTTGTCGAGGTTGGGATTCTGGTTGGTCTCGGTTCTTATATATCCGCCTCTGAGGAAGAGGTCCTCCGCTGCCTTTCCCTCTACCCCCAGATTCAAAGACTCAGTCCTCAAACCAGGTTCAGGATAATACATGACCCTGGGCCGAGGGAAATCTCTGAGATGGTATTCCACACCCCCCAACATGTTCTTGTTGAATCTATAAGAACATCCTGCTCCCCAGTGGGTGACAGTAAACTCATAAGAGGGAAACGGATACGACCAATAAACGGGCTCATAGAAACCGAAAAACGACTCGTCGTTCAAGAAAAAGAGCCCCACCCGGAATTTGGATGAAAAATCATAGATTCCCCGGAACTTTAAACGAGAGAAATGGTAGTTGTGCTTTTTCTTCTTTTCGGTCTCAACATGCTTGCCCTTTCTGAAATCTGCTCTTTCAAATCTGAAGGCAGTCTCTATTCCTATTTTGAGCCTATCTGCGATTTCCACCAGGGTTTGTCCGGAAATCCAAATGGAGTACGAATCCGAAAGATAGTAGTCCTCATCCGGCTCGAACGATTCATAGCCTAAGAGAGCTCCCAGAATGACTCCGGACAAAAACTTCCTTCCCACCCCAATCTCTGCCCGCAAGTTTTTGACCTTGTGCTGGTCTTTCAAATCGGAGGTTTTGGACCGGTACTCCCAATCATCCTCGGCATACCCTAGATTGGCTCCAAAAGAGGTCAGGGAGTTTATGTTCTTACTGAAGGTAAGAAGGATTTTTGGGAATGTCTGCTCCTGTCTCTCATATCTGGAGTCAGTTTCTCGATAAAAGTGATTTCCTTCCGCCCCCAAGGCCAAATCTCCATCTCTGCGAAAGCTTGCCGAAACCCAGGTGTCAAATATATCCCCACTGGCGCTATATTCTGTGTAATGAGGATAATAGGGATCGTAATGACGCAGATTTGTGGTCTTGTGTCTGTCCCAGAGAACATCGCCCCTTGTTATCGATCCCTTTTCGTCTGCCAAGAAGCCGGCTGGATTACCGGCAAAATCCCAGAGATTGATCATATTGGATTCATCCTCGATCACAATTGATAGGTCTCCCATGCCGGAAAGCCTGCTGCGCGTAGCATGAGTATACGAACTGAAGCAGAGAAGCAAAATAATGGAGAGGGTGAATAAAAACATAAAGTTTTCTTTTTGCATTTTTGACCTCGATTTTTTCAGTTAAGCTTTTCAGTTTTTCAACCCTCTGAGGACTTGCCTTTATTGCAGCCCATCTCTGCTCAGCAACATCCGCGATTGGGTTGAAGGCACCACGAAGCAGCCCAGGAGGGTTTTTCTTCAGGTATCAATCGTTAGTTTCATTTTCGCTTAGTCCTTTTCAGTCCACTACCAGAGCTTTTTCACAGATATTGCGAGGATGTCACGCTCCGACTCTCCGGGTGAATAACGAGAATAATATTCCCATATCTCGACAGTTCCCCAGGTATATCGATACACCAAGTCAAGCGATAGTCCCAGGGTAGAAGATTCGTAACCTACTCCGAATGTCAGGATATTACGCCATCCTTTTCTGCTTTCATCATGAATTGGAATCTCTCGAATTTCTTTTCTAATATATCCTCCTCTGAATGCAATGCATTTTCTTGGGAGTATCTCTAATCCCAGATTAATGGATTCTTTCTTCAGGCGGTGGTTTTGAAAGATACTTCTCTCTCGAGCAGTATCTTTGAAGTGATACTCTATTCCAATCACTGCCTTCTTTCTTAATTTATAGACTCCGCCCACGCCCAAGTGTCTGATCATAAAGTCATAGTCTGGAAAACGAAAGAAATCGTAAAAAGGGTCGAAAAAACTCACAAACAGATCGTTGTCATTATAATATGCACCGACACTAAAGCTTGGAGAGAATTCATATATTCCTCTTAACTTCAAGAATGTTGAGTAATATTCATTACGTTCTCCGCGAGCCCAGTCATAATACTCGCTCCATCCAAAGCCCATCTTTTTATAAGCCAACACTGTTTCAATGCCCATTTTTAATTGCTCTTGTATGTGCAGAAAGCTCTGTAAAGTTAATTCCAGCGAGCGCAGGTCGGTAAGATCATAGAAATCCGCGCTGGGGTTAAATTTCTCATAAGCCAAAGCGCCACCTATCTGGATCAAATCTGATAATTCGTTGGCCAAACCTATCTTGGCACTAAAATCTTCTGCATTGTTGTTATCAAAACTATTCTCATATTCGGAATATTCTAAACTGAGGCCCAAATGAGCCTTTGGAGCTAGGTTTTTGCTTAGAGATAAAGAGAATTTGGATGTTTTGATTTCGAATTCGTGGAGTATATCTTCAATCGATCTCACAGAATAATCTGCCTCGAAACCTAACGCAAAGTCATCCCTTTTCCTGAAGACTACCGAGATTGCATTATTTAGTATGTCTGCCTTTTCCACCAAAAAGAAACCGTAAGGATATGGATAGTCAATTAAGGAAAAAACCCTGGGTTTCTCTGTACTGTAAAGAAAATTTCCTCTTATTACTGAACCACTCTCGTCATTCAGAAGCCCGGCTGGGTTACGAGCAAAATCCCAGAGATTGATCATATTGGATTCATCCTCGATCACAATGGATAGGTCTCCCATGCCGGAAAGCCTGCTTTTGGTAGCAAAACTGAGCGAGCACAGAAAAAGAAGTAAGGTGAAGGAAAGAATCGAAGCGAATATGAGGGTTTTTTGCCGCATTTCTACCCGCAATCTTTTGGGTTTAGGTTTTGCACGACACTACTATTCTTTCTATCCCCCCCAAATCTTTCTTTATCTCCGTGTTTTTAAAATCTTTTCGATTTCGAATCAATTCAGTAACTTTACTTGCCTGACCCAATCCCACCTCCAGTGCCAAAATACCATTTTTGTTCAGGAAATCAAGCGAATTTTCTATTATGCTCCTATGGAAGGATGATCCTTCTTTGTCAGTTTTCAGAGCCACAATGGGCTCATAATCTTTGACTTCTTTGGGAAGACGGTCAAACTCCTCCTTGCTCACGTAAGGAGGGTTTGAAACCACACAGTCTATTTGACCTTTAAGATTTTTATTTTTCAAAGGTTCAAAAAGATCACCGCAGAAGAATTCAATTTGACTCTCCACCTTGTTTCTTAAGGCATTTTCTTTGGCTACCTCTAAAGCCTCTTGAGAGACATCAGTTGCATAGATAAAAGGACTTTTTAGATTTGTTGCCAGACTGATGGCGATGGCTCCTGAGCCTGTTCCCAAATCTATTATCTTGGGATTTTCTCTGTTTGCCAGTTGCTCGATCACCACTTCGACCAAAGTCTCCGTCTCCGGACGCGGAATCAATACCCGCTCGTCCACCTTGAATTGTAATCCGAAGAATTCAACCGTGCCAATGATATATTGAACCGGTCTATGGGAGATTCTCTCATCTATATACTGATTGAATTTCTCAATTTCATCAGAGGTTAAGATTCGATCCTTATTCAAGTAAAGATCGACCTTGCTTTTATTCAGAACAGCTCCCAATAAAAGCTCGGCATTGGTGCGAGGTCTGTCAATTTCTGCAGACCTTAGCTTTTCCACGGCCTGATTGAGGATTTCAAGACAGGTATTGCCCATGAGGAACATGAGTGCTGAATTCAGCAGGGATGCGGAAATTCAAAAAATCATCCAGTCCATCCTCCAAAGATCCATGATAGTCCACAGCTACCCTGGATGTGGAACAGCCTTTTCGTGAAGAGCCGTGAAGCCAATTCTTGGCTTGATTCAGACTCTTATTCTTCGTGCTTGCAGAAAAAGCTGAGTTTTTCAAAAATATACCGGGCAAAAAGGAAAAAGCCAAAGTGATAAAACCAAAGATTTTTAGAAATTTTCTGCGATCGAGCATGTTAAATCCTTTTTGTATATCTGTCAACGGATGAAGCGGATTAAGCGAACTTGTGGTGAGCTTGCCGAACAATGTTTTATCCGTTCTATCCGTTTAATCCGTTGACTGTTTTGGCCAATCCTTTATCTTCTTCGGAGGAAGAATCCTTTTATATTCCAATCTTTTTGTCCCAAAGTTTATCAATAAACCCACCCCAGAGTCAGTTGCTTTTAAATAGGAAATTATTTGAGCCTCATGATCTGTATTAAATTGGGAAAGTGCTTTTATCTCCACCACAACCTTGTCATCGACGAAAAAATCAAGTAGTTGCAACCCCACCATTTCACCTTTAAATTTTATTTCTATCGGCTTTTGTGGCTCGAATTGGATTCTTCTATTTCTTAATTCGATGTCTAAAGCTTTCTGATAAATCTCCTCCTTATATCCTGGTCCTAAATCCGAGTGAACCTCCATTGCCGCACCAATGATTTCATAAGTTACATCTTGATGAGGGATTTGGCTTGACATAATATTTGAAAAAGCTGTCAACGGATATAACGGATTGGTCAGCGGATGAAGTAGATTGGTCAACGGATCAAGCGGATTAAACAGATGTCTTATTCGCTTTATCCGTTCAATCCGTTGATTGCTCTATCCGTTTAATCCGTTGACTAACCTCCTATAAAAGCAAAATCCTTTATCCTCATTGCCGGCACATACATTACCACTCCGAATTGAGGACACAATTTCCTGTCTTTGCTCATCATCTCCACGTTAGAGAAAGCCTCCAGTATGCTTTGTCCGATTCGCATATTTTTAACTGCGGATTTGATCTTTCCGTCTTCTACAAGGAAAGTCCCATCCCTTGTGGTTCCGGTCACCATGGTTTTCATAGGATTTAAGTAATTGATATACCAAAAATGGGTTATCAAGATTCCCTTTTCAGTTGAAGAGATCATCTCGTCGAGATTTGAATTTCCCGGAGACATAACCATGTTTTTGGGATATGGACCAAACGTGTTGTTGGGAGGAAGGGCATGACCGGTCGACTCCACCCCGGCTTGGTTAGCATAGTAAGAATTATAAACCACTCCTTTGGCAACTCCATTTTCAATCAAAGGCACTTCTTTCTTTACCACACCCTCATAATCAAAAGGCATGGCATTCATCAACGGATGGTAAGGATCTTCAATAACAGTGATATTGTCTCCGGTTATCTTCTCTCCGATCTTTCGTGCCATGAAGCTTCGACCTTGAATAAATGTCTTTGCCCCGAATCCCAAAAAACCTAAAAAGAGAAGAAGTGAAGCAACTGCCGCCTCTTCCAAAATCACGGTATATTTTCCGGGTGGAAGTTCGACGGGATTGGAGGATAAGATTGCCTTGAAAACGGCACGCTGAGCGATATTCTCTATATCGATGTTGTTCACGTTATGGTCATAGCCCTGTGCCCATCCGGAAACTGTATCACCCAAGCTGGCGGTCAAAGACAAGTGGGCTTTGGTCTCTTGAAAATATTGCCGTGTACCCAAAGAATTGACCACGCAGGTCACGTCGGTTTCGGTCTGAAAGGCTCCTGTGCCAGATGAGTTTTGGCTTTTGCATCTTCTCACTGCATTCTCCACGCCTTTTGCTCTTTGCGAAGGTGAACATTCAGAGGTTTTTGGGAAGAAACCTTTGACTTCCGGAGCAGGTGAGGAGATGGGCAGGGAGACAAAGTCCGGATCGGGTTGTTGATACTTGGCGATCTCTTCTGCGTCTTTGATTACCTTTTTTACATCTTCATCTTGCATACTGTTGGTCACAGCCACCCCGATTTTTTTCCCCAACACTACTCTTGCCATCAAAGTATGATCCGCACGAGCCATATTCTGACAGATCGCATTCTCTGCAAACCGGGTAAGCGAGAAATCCTCCCCCATAAAAACCAACTCAGCCTGATCCGCTTCAGAATGAGTTAATCCCTTTTCTAAAATCCCAAAAGCTTTGTCTTTTTCCATCCGACTTTTCTCGTTCTTCAAAGAAGAAAGATTATATTATAGCAAACGAAGTTAAATAAATTGACTAATCACCCTCCCCCTCGCCCCCTCCCATCAAGGGAGGGGAGAAATTTGCAGATTTCCCTCTCCACTTGGGGGAGAGGGTCAGGGTGAGGGGGATGCAAACTTATGTTTAGCTCTTGCATTATTGACTACCTACCTTCACATTCCTGAATCTTGCCGGAGAGGCGCCTTGTCCCACCCGGGCATTTTGAGCGGGCTGTCCTTTGGCACAGTTGGGAGTTCCCCAAACCTTCCAGTATTTTTCATTGGCAATGGCATCGCAGGAGTTCCAGAATTCCACGGTGTTCCCGGAATAAGACGGATTTTTTATCATCTCTCCCAATCTCCCATTCTTTATCTCCCAGCCGATCTCACATCCCATCTGAAAATTTTCCCTGTTATCATCTATGGACCAGGTTCTTACCGTTTCCATATAAATGCCCTCATCCACTTCAGAGATCATCTCCTCTAAAGTCTTATCGCCGGGAAGGAGATTAGTATTGGTCATACGACAGATGGGTGGATAGCCCCAACTTTCTGATCTGGCGGCGGCGGAGCTCTGTCTGTTGATTCTGGCGGCAGTTTCCCT
>Ga0209636_10008344_pt1 | contig 10545 bp, 6 predicted proteins | sample DeeMarSWOR152_54_FD_187464 | JGI IMG/M metagenome (GOLD analysis project Ga0209636, IMG submission 187464) | Marine sediment microbial communities from White Oak River estuary, North Carolina - WOR-1-52-54 (SPAdes) (version 2) | ecosystem: Environmental > Aquatic > Marine > Intertidal zone >... | reverse complement strand
TAAAAACTCCATCTAGGCCTTCGATGTGTTCTAAAACACTGTTGGAAATAATGGTCTTGAAAAAGCTGTCCTTGAAGGGGACCTTTTCCGCCTTGGCTACTACCACTTTTTTATAGGCGCCGCTTTTTTCCGCTAGCCTGGCTGCTCGGGGATTAGAATCAAGACCAACATCAATCTTTTCTTTCCCCAGACAAATTTGAGCAAATTCCCCATCACCGCAACCTAAATCAAGAATGGGTGACCTAAGGCGAGACTCTTGCAAAACAAAGCACTCAAGTATCCGAGGGAGAGAGTGAGTAAGAGGAAATCTCTTAAAGAATAATTGGCTGATTCTTTTTTTGGCAAGCATCCTCATTCTTCCTCTTTCTCCCACCAACCACTCATTTTTTTAATCAATCTTTGCGGATTAAAAATCTTGTTTTCGAAAAATGCTGAGAATTTTCTGCTCAAAAATCCACCACTAATTATCTCTTCGATGACAAAAATCGTGGATAAAATAGAGAGAATAAAAAGGAACCAGTAGAAAAAGCGTCCTCTATATTCTATTTTCACCGTCACCGACTTGCCCCTTAAGTCTTTGGGCAAAGGATAATACATAAAATCAGGCCCGGCATTATATCTTTTAAGATTGTATTTTTGATTATTATCTTGGGCAAATGCTTGCCAACCAGGCAAGTTTTTTTCTTTAACCACGATCCCGTCAAAATCTGTCCCATCCACGGTTATTTTTTCCGATTTATCGCGGCTTATTTTTACGTCCACGGGCTTTGAATACGAGACGCTAAGCAATTTTTTCAAAACAACGTCAATAATTTCCACTTCTTTCATCCCATTCTCTTTAAGTTCCCAAGGACGATACCAACTGTTTAAACCTGCCCAGATAACTTTACCTCTTCCTAAGATTTGTTCGACCACCACTGGCTTTCCTGCCTGAGTAAGCAAAACATTGCTTCCAACTCTAAGATCTGTTGGGTCATCAACATAAGAAAGCTTCCATGGCTCACTTTGATAAACAAGAGGCTTAAGCTTGGTAAAATCGACACTTGAAATCTCACCTTTTTTCTCCACCTGCCATTCTCGGCCTAATGATCCAAACTGTAATTTAGTCATTGGAAAAATTTCAGGCAGATTCTCTTCTTCGATAAAAACCGAGTTACCTCCAGTCTCAATAAATAAACTACCACCTTTTTTAACAAAATCCGCAATTTTTCTCCAATCTCCGCCCTTATTTTTTAACCCATAAAGAACCAAAAGGTCTAAATTACCAAGATCATCTTTTGAGACATTATTAATCGATCGACCTAAGCGAAGAGGAATAAGATAATGAGTGTTCAGATTAAGCATGCCTAAATCACGCAGAAAGATATTATACCCATCGTCGCTACCAACAAAACCAATCACTGGCACTTTAACCGCTTCGACAATTCCAGAAGTAAATTCGGGCTTAATCGTAAAAACCGCCGGAGGATCATCAGCGGTCTTTTTCAAAACATAATCATTATCCTGATAAAACCTGGGGGCTAAATTAAACTCTTCTCCTGGAGAAGCATAAAGATATTTCGTGGCAAACCAGTCAATTAAGAAAAGCCCTTGTTTTTCGGCCATATCCTGGGGAATAGTTTTATTCTTCACCACTTCTTCGGCAAGAGTCGCATTAAACCAGGCCGTCCATTCTCCACTTTCTCCGACCATATAATTATAATAGCCTTCAACCTGCGGAATATTAGAAATAATATTCCAAGTTATTTTCCATCCCGAATGGTTCCAGATTCGAAAATTAGTATCATTGGCGTCAACCTCCTTTAAAATAGGCTCTAGGCCTTGTTCTAACATGCCGAATAGTACTTTATCTCCCGCCTCTTTACTTAAAATATTGGGTTGAGCAAAAGGTCGATAATCATCAAGATTGAAAGGATTTTTTACAAAAACAAATGCCATTATTCCGCCGATAATAATCCAGGAAAAAGGGAGTAAAAATCTCCATCGGCTTTTATAAGAAGCAGTTAGGGGCGAGAAAAGCAAAGCTGCCAAACATCCTAAAATCACGGCAAAATACCACCACACACGGCTTGGGAAAAGAAAATCACCAACAGGATTGATACCATATTTAGTTGCCGCCATAAATAAAAGAAAATAGCCCAGCATGAAGAAAAAAGAAAGAAATAATCCGAAAATAAATTTTCTATAAAAGATTATCGCTACCAGTATTGATAAGCCCAGGACAACTAAAAGAGAAGGATGAGTAAATTCTATTAATTTAATAAAAACCAGGGGCATGGGTAAAGGTTGTCCAAAAGGACTTTTGCCGTAACTCCCGCTTTTGGTTGCGTCTAGGAGTTGGGGGAAAGTTGTGAGGGCGGCAACACCAAATGTCATTAGCATAAAACCAAGAAAGCGTTTGACGCGAACGTAACTAATAAATTTTTCTTCGGGAAATTTCAGAAAAAATAAAAAAATGAAGGCTGAAACAAAACCAAAAGCCAAACCCATGGCCGGATGATTATAAAGTTGAAAGGCTAAAGAAAGAGCGGCTAAAGCCAAATAGCGAAATGACTTAGTCTGAGCATATAAAACAAGAAAAAGCAAAATTAAGGGAAAAATAGTATTAGAGAGTCCTGAAACTACTACTCCGTTTAAATAAATTGGTTGATAAATAGTTTTGCTGTACATTACACCCAAGGTGATAAAAAAAGCCAATAACTGATTTTTGGAAAGCCGGTAAAAAAGAAAGTAACAAGTAAGAAGAAAGAAGCCTAGCCAAAAAAGCGGGTAGACTTTGGTTGCCATCACCAGTCCCAGTTGTGCAACCAAGGGCTGAATTAGATAGTGAGGCAAAAAAACATAGTTTAAGACTCTAGGCGCGCCCTCGTACCAAAGATTGTCCCAGCCAGCCGGCGGCAGAGGATGTGATTGACTAAAAAGATGAACATAATAAAAAAATTGGCCGGTATCGTAACCTACCAACATTGACGCCCGAAGGCAAAGATCGACAAACGGCCAAAAAGCCCAAGCCAAAAGGGCAATCGCCAACACATGAAGAGCCAAATTAATAATAAGCAGAATTATTTTTTTAATCATTAATATTGATCGTCCTCATCTTGCCATCTTTTTTTCATCATGCTGATTCTACCCGTCAGATTCTGATGGAATTGTGGAATTCTTAAAATCGCGCGAATTTTACCTTTTAAAAGACCATCCAGTAAAAAAACGACAAGACCTAAGGCAGTTATTATCGACAAGAAGATATAAAACCAGCCACTCAAAGTTCTTCCGTAGGTCATAATTATTTCCCCTTTATCACTATTTTGCGGCAATTGCACCAGTTTCCATCCCGGGCCGGCTCGCAAAATTGGCAGTTCTTCTTTTTCACCTCCAGACTGCCAGAAAACCCGCCAACCTGAAGCGGCCACTTCTTTGAACATGACGCTTTTTGCTCCAGGAACAGTTTTATCAACGTTAATTATTATATTATCCGGCGTTTGGCGTTTAAAATTCAAATTTTCTTCAATCGGATTATTGTTTGGATAAAGAAAGGAGAAGGCAGCGGACAAAAATTCGTTTTCCGCCTCGCTTTGGTGATAGGCTGTATGTCCAAAAAAATTCATCCCGCTCCAAATTATTTTTCCTTGACCAAAATTTCTGCCAGAGACGACAACCTTGCTTGAAGTCGTCACCAATGGAAAACTGCCCTCTCTTAAAGAACTTGAGTTTGCCAGAGAAAGGCCCCAAGCCTTATCTTCCCAAGTTAAATCCGCCCACCCCTCGGCATTTACGCTTGAATTTAGCTTCTCACCATCGACAGTCAAATTCTGCCATTTTTTCCCGATTGTTTGCCAAGTGGTTTTTGCCACCGGTAATAAATCCGGCATATCAACTTCTTCCCCAACCCCGCTTGAATCAATTTTTCCCCAATCCTGACTCCAATATTGCCAACCGGTATCGACAAAAAGACTACCGCCTTCCTCCACATATTTTGAAAGCATCGACCAGGCTTTTTCTTTATTATGAGTTTGATAACCATATAAAACAATTATTGGAAATTTATTCAAGTCTTCAAGCGTATAATCGTCAATATACCTTTTCCCCGCAATTAACATTTCTTTATCATAATTCCACGAAGACCGGTTGAAAGAATAAAAAGCCGTCCGAAAACCATCGCTAAAAGGAGGATTATCCCCGATGACTAAAATTAATGGTTTATTCGTCACCGTGGCCAAACCGGCGGCATTTGGAATTTCATAAATCAGGTGGCTACCAACAATCTTTTCTTGAAATCCCGCCTTTTTTAAGGCTACCAAATTCTCTGGCTTTGCAACTAATGCATCTACTTCTCCAATATAAACAATTTTTAATCCCCACCATTTAGCCAAACTTTGAATCTCCGAAGCATTACATGTATGGACAAGATAATGCAGACAAGCCTTTTCGTAACCAATCATCGGCGTAATTAAGCTTGTTCCAACATAAGGATTTACCTGAGCTATTCCGCTTACCGTGTTCCAAGAGGCAGTAATTGAGCCTTCAAAAATATCGATACGGTCATTTTCGGTTAAACCCTCCTCTTTAATGAAATTTTGAAAATCTAAACCTGGAAGACTCAGGTTTATCGGTGAATCATCAATTTTTAGATTTATTATTCCTTTAAGGCTGTCGACCAATGAAGGAAATACCAAATCTTTTCCTTCGTTTATCCACCACTGCCCATTTATTTTTCTAAGGTCTAATCCGCTGTAAACAGGTCCATAGCCCAGGTAAAAATAAGTATAGGGCAAATCTCCTGGAATAATGACTACTTTTTGGAAGACAAAGAAAACAAAAATTAGAGCGATTGCTCCTCCGATAATTTGATTTGCCAGTTGCCAAGATACATTCTTTTTTAAGTCTTTCCTAAACCATCCAATTAAAAGGAATAATCCTTGCCCAAAACTAATCGCCCCAAAGGCTGCCAAAACCGGCAAGAAAAGACGAGGAATAACAAGAGACCGCACATTCAACATACCCCAGACAGTCAGTATCGGCCCTTTTAGTATCCAGGGAATGTAGCCAGGACCGACGATAAAAATAATTCCCATCAAAGCACAAGAGGCGGCAATTAAAATCTTACTTCGACGAATTAAAGCAAAAATTAATCCTAGCCCAGCCAAAAACCAGATGGCTCCGCTAAAAAAGCCGGAAGTGATATAAACTCCATCACGGGGCCCAATTAATCCCAACAATTCCGGAATGGCAATAAAGGAAACCTCATGAGCTTTCGATATGCCTGTTCCGCCCGGACGGGAAAAAACAAAAGGAATTATCCAAAAGGAAATCAGTAAAATTCCGCCAAAACAAACAGCTAAAGTTTTGAAAATCGATGATAAAATTTTCTTGGCCGCCACTCCTCTGCCTAACCCATAAATAAATAAGGCGATACTTGTTGCCAATCCTGTTACCGGATGGGCAATCCAGGTAAGACCGAAAAAAATTATCGCCAAAACCCACCAGAAACTTTTTTCTTTTTGACAGGCAAGTTCAAAAAAGACAAAAGTAAAAACCATCCAGGGAAAGGAGGTAGAAGCCGAGTAAAAGCCTCCCTGCATAATCCAAAGCCATGGTTCAGGAGAAAGTAAAGAAAAAACTCCCGCCAAAATTGCCAACAACCAATTTTTGGTAATTAATCTTGTAAAAATCATTATTCCAGCCCCGGCTAGAGGTATGGAAAACCAGAAAAAAAAGCGGGCAATCTGGACAACCGTAAAATGAGTTAAGTGCTCTATCCAAACAGTAATGAAAGTAATCAAAAATGGATAATTACGTAAAAGTGGCATCCCTCCTGCCCATTCATAATGCCAGCGAGGGATGTAAGGCCACCAACGGTCAATATAACGAACATAAGAAAGCGCAAAAGGAATGTCATTTCCCCAATATAAAGGACCTTTGAGAAGAACCCAGCCAAAGCGATAAGAAAGAACTAAAACCATTAAACTTCCGATTAAAAAGAAAACAAGATGAGGAAGAAAAGAAAGAGTTTTTTTTAAGTTCATTTTTTATTTTTTTATGGCGGTGACATGCACCCCTATTCCAGGATACCACCAAAAAACCCTAGATTCACTATTGGAAACCAGCGCCAAAATATTTTTGAAAATTCTTAGGAGTCTCGTTCTAAAATCAGGCTTAGCCAAACCAAGATAGCCCTCAACCGTGTAGCCAAGGTTTTTTCTTCGAAGAGCCAGCCAAGTAAAATAGCCGATTTCCAAAAGCTGGTGAAATAAATGGTCACCAAAGCAATACCTAATTATTTTAAATTTCTCTTTTCTAAACATTTCTTTTACCTCTTTTAATGAAAAATGATGGGGATGGCCTCCATAGATTTCTTTTCCCTTCCAGCCAAGCCTAATCAGCATGCCCTCAAGACTCCAAAAATTGTTTTCAACCGGAATATGACCATGAAAAATTCCTCCTGGCTTCAAAACTCGGTAAATTTCGCCTAATACCTTCTGAGGAAACTCGACGTGTTCGATTAAATCAAAGCAGACGACGGCATCAAAATAGTCATCTTTAAAGGGCAATTCTTGAGCATCAGCCACTTTAAAAACAGCTTTTTGAACTCTTTTTTTGGCTACCTTGATTGCTTTTTGCGAAAGATCGATGCCAAAGATTTCCAAATCAGGACGGTAAAATTTTATTGCCTCACAAAAATCCCCTGCCCCACAGCCAACATCCAAAACCCTGCCTTTGACATTTTCTAACGCTTTAAGCGCCTGCCCAAGACGAGCCGCCCGAAAATGAATCGGGCTTAAACGAAGGGTCTCTCCCCCCCAAACCTTGCTTTCGTAATCAAATTTATAACCTTTCATGTTCTTCGATTCTATCCAATTTCACTTCATAAAGCAGAACATTTTTGGCAGGAATTTCTTTAAATAAAAAGGGCTCTCTTTCTATCAATCCCAAATAAGTTTCTTTTTTGGCGGTCAAAACGATCAATTTTATATTTTCTTTTTTAAACCAATTAAAAACAGTCTCTCTATCCTCTCCCCAATTTGAAAAAGGCTGGCTTTTATTTTCAAAGTAAAAAAATGGGTCAAACATTTGGCCAACCATGTTTTTCCCTTTAATTTTGGCATCGTGAGCTAAAAAATAAGTAATCGCCGCCCTATCTTCCGGCATCAGTATCACTCCATCCCTATAGGCGGCGGCTATTTCTCTGGCAATTTCTTTCTCTCCCTTGTTGATATCCTCGATTCCCTGGAGCTTCATATAAAAATTTATTGGCTTCCAGGTAATTTGGGAAACAATTAAACCAACAAAAAAGATTATCCAATTCAACTTTAATTTGCTAAAAAATGGTAATTTTTGGGGGATAACATAAAAAAGTAAAATGAGGACTAAAGTAACTGTAAAAAGATAAGGCCAATTGTAAAGACGGTCAAGCCAAAATCGACTAAAATATCCCTTAACATAGTCAGTAAAACCAAGCATAAAACCTAAAAAAGTGATATTCATAAATCCAAAAAGAAAAAGCAAAGAAAATTTAGGTCTTTTAATAAAGGTCAAAATAACTCCCACAAAACCGAAAATAAATATGCCTTGGGAAATATATTTGGCTAAAAGCTTTTCTCCATCAATTGGAACATCATCGGCCCAAGCTCCTCTAACATTGGCTAAAAAATTCCAATAAATTGGATAAATGTAATTATTTGTCCAAGCTACCAAATATTTCATATAAAGAAGAATTACCACGGCGTAACTAAAAAGTAAAATAATAACTTTGTCGATATTTCTCCTCAAAATAAAGGCGGCAAAAATAAGACCGGTGACAAATAACCAATATTCTGCTCTCACCATAGAAGCCAAGCCAAACAGAATCCCAATTAAAAATGGGTTTTTCGGCCACAACAGAAGACCCAACAAAATCAGGGGCATCCCAAGCTCCTCTTGCATACCCACCGTATTACTAAAAAGAGTGATGGGAAAAAATGTCGCAAAAATGGCCGTCGCCCAAGCGCTCTTAGAATTAAAATAACGCCTGATTAAAAAGAAAAGGAGGACAATCGATATTGAGCCTCCAAAAACAGACAAAAGCCTGGGAATAATGATGCTTACCGAGCCTGTGATAGTAAAAAGAATCGCCAAGACTAAAGGATGTAAAAGTCCCCAGAAATACTCCATGCCCTTAAAATCCCAAAGCCGCAAAAATCCATTGGAAAAACCAATTTCTTTTGACAAATAAGCAACCTGCCAATGATGAAAAACATCTGTATACCATCCCGGAGTATTTGGATTGCTAAAAATAAAGATGTACAAAAGACGGGGAATTAAAGCTAAGAAAAATATGAATATGGCAGTTTTAACGCTCCTCCAGGTAAACTCTGCCTCCAGTCTTTTCTCTTCTTCTTCAATTTCTTTTTCGTCTTCCTCTAAAATTTTATTAAAAAATTTCTCAAGCATTTCTTACCTCCAAATTCCTAAATTTTCCTCCTTTGCTTCTTCCTCTGCTTGAATTAACTCGTCTTGGTATTTTAATTTCTTTCTTTTAGAATACAAAACTACTTTCGCCAATCCTTCATCAACTAAAACCTTGTTTAACATCAACTTTCCCTCCTGACATCCCTTCTGGGAAGAGCAGGGAATCCAAATATAGGCTAAAATTCGCCCAAATTTGTCATCTTGATATTCATCGTATTCAAGAACTATCTTCTTTCCTTCAGTAAGTTTTATTGTCTCCTCCATAGCTCGACCATAAAAATCCTCTCCCCTGTTTGGAGCATCAATCCCTACCATCCTTATCGTTCTTCCATTCTCAAGTTCTAAAGTATCCCCATCAACTACTTCCTCAACCACTGCCTCTTTAGGAAAAAGCCGTAAACTCTGATAAAAACCCCCTCTTTCGGCCATCTTGGCTAAATCTCTTTGCCAATTCCAACCCAAAATCGAGGCCAAAATCAATCCCGGAATAAAAACAGCCGGAATTTCCAAAGCAACCAGAAAATTTTTAGTCAGCCTTCTTTTCCTACTAGCTTTCTTCACCCTAAAGCCTTTTCAATTTCTCTTTCTAAAATATTAATATGTCTTTCCCAGGAAAAATGGTTTTTTACCCTCTCCCAAGAAGCTTCAGCCATTTTCTGACGCAGTTCTTTGTCTTTGAGAATTGTAAGAATCTTCTCAGCAAAATCATCAAGACTAAAAGGCTTAGCTAAAAAGCCAGTTTTACCATCAATAACAATGTCTGTCGGTCCGCCCGAGTTCCAGGCTACCACCGGCACACCGGCACCCATGGCCTCAATAATAACAATTCCAAAATCTTCTTTTTTCGAGGGAAAAACGTAAACCGCGGCATTAAAATACAGCTCTTTAAGTTCATTTTGGTTTCCTTCTTCTGCCGAAAACAATACTTTGTCCTTTAGTCCAAGCTTTTCTACTAACTTTCTTAAAGCCTGAGTATGAGCAGAAAATGGTCCTCTTATAACCAACCGGATGTCTGGATATTCCTTAATAATCTTGGTCATTGCCTTTATCGCCAAATCAATTCTTTTCCAAACCTCATGCCGGCCAACATAAAGAAAATAGGGTTTTTTAATCTTCAGTCCACCGATGTTAATCTCCCCTTTAAAAACATTATTGTTCCTCAAAATTCGGCTTTCTGGCTTAACAAAAGGCGCCCCCGAAGGGCAACCTTTCCAAGGGACGCAGTAAATGCGGCTAAACTCGCGACCAATAAAATAGCCGTTGACTAAAACTGGAAATTTGCTTCCAGTAAAAGAAATCTTATCTAAAAGTCTCAATACTGGCTTAAACGACTCAAAAAGAATACTCAAACAGTAAAAGTCCCTCTGATTCTTCCATATTTGCTCCCGAGAGAGCTCTCTAGGATAGACCATTTTGTTAGGGTGGCAAGTATAAATGAGGTAGGGTTTTCGCAGTATTTTTGCTGCCACAAAAGCTAGCCAAGTCCCTGGTTGATTTTCACCAATAAAAAGGTCGGTATCCCGGAAGCGAAAAGCCAGAAAAGGACTAAGCAAGGAAGTTGCCAAAAGTAAAATTCCATGCCTTAAAGGAAACCATTCTGGCAATTGGGGCAAAAAAGTTTTAATCGAATATCGATTGATAATATCAGGATAGCAGCGTTTTTTGTCCAGCGCTGGAGCAAAACATTCTGTTTCGTAGCCTCGTTTTTCAAGCCCCTCTAACTGACCCAAGACAATCCTTTCCCCTCCTCCGGTATAAATAAAACTGCAATGGAAAATCGTAATCTTGTATTTTTTCTTAGTCATCTTAACAAAAAAATTTTGCTTCTACTAATATATCAAAACATAAACTAACAGTATAAAAATTAGATTCCTAAACCTATTTTTAATACCACTACGCCAATAGCCGTCAAGCCAGTAATCGTATAGCCAAAAATGTTTTCAACCAGAGTTGTCTTTTCTCTTATCTCCCAGATGCCCACTTTTTGCTCAGTAGTCAAACCTAAAACTTGAGTCTGTTCAAGTTCCCAAAAATTTCTAAGAGAAAAGACAATAATGATGCCTATCAAGCCAAAAATCAAGCTTATTGATCCCCAAGCGA
>Ga0209636_10008343_pt1 | contig 10546 bp, 12 predicted proteins | sample DeeMarSWOR152_54_FD_187464 | JGI IMG/M metagenome (GOLD analysis project Ga0209636, IMG submission 187464) | Marine sediment microbial communities from White Oak River estuary, North Carolina - WOR-1-52-54 (SPAdes) (version 2) | ecosystem: Environmental > Aquatic > Marine > Intertidal zone >... | reverse complement strand
CTGGCCCAGGCGATCAATTTGGCTCAGTCCGATGCTCCGAAGGATCTGATCAAATCCCTGGAAGACTGGGTCTTCGTATTCTGGGCAAAGGGTGATGTGGTTGACTTTGAGCGTTCGGAGGGTGCCAAGTGGCATAACCATACATCCCCGTTGCAGATCGTTCAGTATACCAAGGCCGACCAACCGATCGAAGAATCCACGATCCTCTGGCCGCCGATCATGAAAACCGGGGACCTTGCTTCTCCTTAACGCTGGAGAACGTTGAGGACGAGCACCTGCTGTCTTGAAGAAAGGGAGATGATCGGATGAGGGGGGTGGGAAGGCTTGATGGACGCCATTCCATCCCCTTTGTTTTTTCGCCACTCAGGTATCTATTTCCACATTTCTGTATTGAAATGAGGTGGTCACCATCGACTTGACACTCATATCACAGTACATCATCTCAGGGATAGTCATCGGCTTGATCTACTCTCTTATGGCTATGGGTATTACGTTCATCTACGGCATCATGAGGATAATCAACTGGTCCATGGGCGAGTTCTACATGATAGGGGGTTATCTGCAATATATCATCATAACCCACGCGCTCGGGGTTAAGGATTGGTATGTGGGTGTTATCCTCTCCATGGCTGGAGTGTTTCTGTTGGGAATGGTGGTTCAATGGCTGTTAATCAAACCCATGTTCGAGGGAACCGTGGAGAGGAGAACCGAGTATGCAACGATTGTGACCATCGCCTTGGGTGTCCTCTTTACGAATACGGCCGTCATAGGAGCAGGGCCTTTCATCTACTCCCCACCCGGTTACTATCATGGCACCAGAATTATTACCTTGCCCGTGAGTGGAACCAGGTTTGTGACTTTCATAGGCACGATAGTCCTCCTGTCCCTTTTCTATCTGTTCTTAAAGAAGACGTGGTGGGGGAGGGCCTTTCAGGGAGCTGCGCAAAACCGAATGGGTATCCAAACAGCGGGCATCGATGTCTTCAGGCTCGACCAGATCGCCTTTGGAATTGGAGTAGCCTTGGCCGCCGCTGCTGGCGCACTCCTGGCCCCTGAGTTCTATGTCCACCCTCGGTGTGGTAGTATCGCCACGATGAAGGGGTTCGAGATTATCGTAATCGGCGGGCTGGGATCGATTCCCGGGGTCCTCTGTGCTGGCCTTCTCCTCGGGTTGATCGAAAGCCTCGGGGCTGTCTTTCTTAACCCCTCGTTCAGGGATGTTTATGGCTTTCTTTTCCTCTTGGCAATTCTCGCCATAAGGCCGACAGGTCTGTTCGAGGAAAGGGAGCGAGTGGCGTAGCCATAAAGGAGATGATTCGGTAGCAAGCGCGGTTGCTCAAGGGAGTAGGAGTCTCATGAAAACCTCCAATGATACCGGGCTCAGGGGCTTGAAATGGCATTCCCTTGCCCTAGCTGGATTCCTCCTCGTTTCCCTTTTGCCTCTTTGGACAGGTCAGTACTACCTCCAGGTCTTTACCATCGCTTTCTACTATGTCGTGCACGCCTCCAGTTGGAATTTACTCGCGGGCTATACCGGACAGTTCTCATTGGCCCACCATGCCTTTGCGGCTATCGGAGGGTACACCTCGGCCCTGCTGGTGACGAGTTTCGGGCTCCCTATCTGGATGGGTGTTCCGGCTGCATTCTTGAGCAGCGCACTCATGGGATTCATCCTCGGCCTACTGTGTCTGAGAATGAGGGCAATATACTTGGCTATTGCAACCTGGGCATTTGCGGAATCAGTCCGCATTTCCATCTCCATGACATACCAGATAACACGAGGCGATTTAGGGCTGGCCGTTCCCAAATTCTTTTCCGGCGCAGGACAGGGAGTGGTTTATTACTACTTCTTCCTGGGTTTGGCCATAGTGACTGTGCTCATGATTATGTTCGTCATGCGTTCGAAGATGGGCTATTACCTGAGGGCAATCCGTAACGATGAAATGGTTGCACGGGTCATGGGAATAAATACAACGCGTTGGAAAATACTCGCATTCATGCTGTCGAGTGGTACTGCCGGGATCGCAGGGGCATTTTACGGTCACTACAACGGGCTCCTCACTCCCGTAATGGTCGATTTCAACGAGATGGCCTTTATCGTTATCATGGTCGTCATTGGAGGTATCCGCAGCATCGCAGGGCCGGTGATTGGAGCAATACTCATCCAAATACTCACTGAGACATTCCGGGAATTCGGTGAGGTCCGCATGGTCGTCTTCGCCCTGGCAGTCATTGCCATTGCACGACTGTATAATGAGGGAGCCATAGGGGCAGTAAGGCAGGTTTCTCAGTGGGTCTCGCGGAGAAAACCGATTGGGGAAGGAGTGAGGTGATGGGAAAAGGGGACGGTGAACTGCTCCGCACCGAGAATCTGACGAAGGATTTTGGAAGGCTGAGAGCGGTGGATCATCTCTCATTGAGGCTGGGGGAAGGAGAGATTCGGGGACTCATTGGACCGAATGGGTCCGGGAAGACGACCCTGGTTAATGTAATTACCGGGGTTTATCGGCCGACCAGCGGAGGGGTCTATTTCTCAGGGAAACGGATTGACCGACTATCACCGGATGATATCACCCATGAGGGTATGATGCGCACCTTCCAGGTGGCCCGGGTGTTTGCGGATATGACCGTTCTGGAAAACATGCTCATCCCGGCATTTACTCAGGGGACGAGCAGGCGGGAGGCTGTACATCGGGCGAAAGGACTTCTCGAATTCTGTCTCCTGGGTAGATTGAGCGATGAACCCGCCAGGAATCTCTCCGGCGGGCAAACCATGTTACTCCAGATTGTCAGAGGATTTATGAGGCAACCCCTGAAACTCTATTTGCTCGATGAACCCTTTGCCGGAGTTCACCCTGCTATCAAGGATGTCATGATAGAGACCATTCAAAAGATGAACCGCGAGGAGGGCGTAACTTTTCTCATTGTGTCCCACGAACTCACTACCGTTCGCCGGCTATGCAGTTGCATCTCGGTTCTTCACGGAGGGAGGGTGATCTCTGAAGGAACGATGAAGGAAGTTGCCAATGATCCCCGGGTAATTGATTCCTACCTCGGAGGTTAGGCGTGGGTGCCAAATTATCCGTTCAAGGCGTTACTTCTGGCTATGTGAAGGGGATCGAGATCTTAAACGACGTTTCTCTTGAGGTAGAAGAGGACGCGATAACGGGAATCATCGGCCCGAACGGAGCCGGAAAATCGACCCTGCTGAAGACCATTTTCGGATTTCTCCATCCCAGCCATGGAACAATCGTTTTCAATGGGTGGGAAATCCAGGCCCTTTCCCCCTTTAAACTGAAGCAATTGGGGATAAGCTACGTACCGCAGGAAATCAATACGTTTCCCAGATTAACCGTGGAAGAAAACTTGCTGTTGGGGGCCTGGACGCTCAAGAAGCAACGCAAAGTGCTCAGGGAGAAACTGGAAGAAATCTACCATTTTTTTCCGGTTCTCGGGGCAAAGAAGACGAGGAAAGCCACCTTCTTGAGCGGCGGAGAGTTACAAATGCTCGCCATCGGAAAGGAGGTTATGACAACCCCCGAACTCCTCTTAGTGGACGAGCCATCTGCCGGCCTGGCTCCCATGCTGGTCTCGGAGATCTACGCCTTTTTGGAGCGAGTCAGAAAACAGGGAGTGACGATTTTTCTCGTTGATCAAAACATAACGAAAGCCGTGGAGGTCTCCGATTACATGTATCTCTTGGAAATGGGTAAAATTAAGAAACGGGGACCCAAGGAGGATTTTAAGGAGAATATTCGGGATATCATTAAGGACTCCCTGATACCCGAGTAGGTGTCCCAATACCGATCGGATTTCGGCAAACTCCTGAAAGTTCCCGGCAGGTGGATAACCTAAACCCAATTATGGCTCGGTAAAGGAGGGGTGAAAGTCTCCAAAGAGAAGAAGACGGAAGAGATGAAAACAACGGCCAACATTGTGATCATCGGAGGGGGGATTATCGGAGTCAGCATTGCCTACTACCTCGGTAAGATGGGGGCAAAAGGCGTCGTGCTCTTTGAAAAGGATCTGATGGGCGAGGGGTCTACGGGTCTTTGTGCAGGCGGGATCCGAAGACAGTGGACCACCGAGGTCAACATGCGCTTTTCCCTCAGGGCTTTTGAGGTATTTCAGAATTTCGAGGATGAATTCGGTGTCGATCCAGAGTTTCATCAAACTGGCTATCTCTTCTTAGCGACGAATCAGGAGGAAGTTGAGGCATTCAAACAAAATGTTGAGTTCCAAAACGGTTTCGGCGTCCCCTCTCAATTCCTCATGTGTGACGAAATCAAAAAGAGGTGGCCCTTCCTGAATACCGAGGATGTTTTGGGAGGAGCGTTTTGTGACACGGACGGTTATGCGGGACCATACGAGGTAACCCGGGCCTTTAGCACAGGTGCTAGGCGTCACGGAGTCAAGATTTTTGAAGATACAGAGGTAACGTCCATTGAGCTGAAGAGAGGTCGTATCGTCTCGGTCACCACCGTAATGGGAAGGGTGGAGACCCCAATCGTCGTGAATGCCGCGGGTCCTTATGCGGCCAACGTGGGGAAAATGGCGGGGATAGAAATTCCGGTGACACCAATCCGCCGTCAACTTTTCGTAACGGATGCCTTTCCTTTGATCCCGCCCTCCGTTCCGCTCATCATTGACAACAAGCAGAACTTCTACTTTCGGAGGGAAGGAGAGGCGGTCCTCTTTGCCGGACCTCAGGATGAATTCCCCAGTTTTGACCTATCCACGGATTTCTATGCAATGGTCGAGACTGCCGAGAAAGCCACACACCGGGTGCCGGTATTCAAGGAGGCAAGAATCGCCAGGGGCTGGGGGGGGCTTTACGAGATCTCGCCGGATAATCACGCCATCCTCGGAAAAACCCCAGAGATCGAAGGGCTGTTTCTGGCCAATGGGTTCAGTGGCCACGGCTTTCAACACGGGCCAGCGGCTGGCATGGTGATGGCCGAACTCATCTTGCATGGCAGGGCGCAAACGATCGACATCACCCCCTTGACACCCACACGCTTTAAGGAGGGCAAAATGATAAAGGAGTCGCTTACCGCGTTCAGGGATTGAGTGCTGGTTAGAGGTGTCGTCGTATGATCTTTCCCAATTCGCGGGAAAGCTACGGTTTAGGCTCATCGGACCGGTCTCGTTCTTCATATGTACTGTCCATCCTATCATGGGCAACCTCGGGGAGAAAGGAGGGTAACCATTGAAGATAGCAATGGGAGGTAAAAACATATACGGCCATGCCATTGGTATTCTCATGTTGGAGACGAGATTTCCAAGAATACCGGGGGACGTTGGCAACGCAACCACCTGGGACTTTCCCGTGCTTTACAACGTGGTTAAAAATGCCACACCCGACGCTGTTGTCCGAAAAGGGGATAGAACCCTATTGAAACCCTTTATCAAGGGAGCCCAGGAACTGGAGCAGGAGGGCGCAAAGGCCATCACGACAACCTGCGGATTTCTCGCCATGTTTCAGCAAGAAATGGCCGCAGCGGTGGACGTTCCGGTTTTTACCTCCAGTTTGATGCAAGTCCCCCTGGTATATGCGATGTTGAAGCCATCCCAGAAAGTCGGCATCATAACCATTGACGCTAAATCCTTGACCCAACATCACCTCTCCTGTGTTGGCGTCGACAAGGTGCCTCACGTCATCATGGGTACAGAAGGAGAAGAAGAATTCTCGCGGAAGATTCTCGACGATGAGATGGAACTGGATGTGGAGAAGTCGAGAAACGAACTCATTAAAATCGCGAGGAAGATGAGATCTGACTGCCCGGAGGTGGGCGCCGTCGTGTTGGAGTGTACCAATATGCCGCCGCATGCAGCTGCCATTCAGCGGGAAGTAGGGCTCCCCGTATTCGACATATACACCCTCGCGAACATGGTCTATCAGGCAGTGGTAAGAAGGGAATTCTCGGGGTACATGTGAAGCCAAAAAGAGGAAGAGAGTATTGGGGTCAGTCTTGAGAGACAACGCCGATGTGCTGGGAATCCAACAAGATAACCCTGTGCCCTCATTGTGCTAAAAATTCCGCGATGACGAGGAACAGAGCTGCAAAGGCTGAACGAACGAAGCATGGAGGAATCCATTGGTTAAGAAAATAGCAGCAATGGGCCTGGCGATTCTCTTCTTCTTTCCCCTGATATCTCTTGCCCAGGATATCGAAATAGGAGAGATCGAGCTTGAATGGAAAGAAGACTTCGCAACGGCCGGCACCATTCGGGCCAACATCCCGATTACAAACCATGCCAATCATGAATATAGGGTTATCGGTAAGCTTCTCCTTTACGATGAAGATGGGCTTGAACTCTATGGGATTCCCTTTTGGGGAGATGTAGAGGCTATGGAACATAAGGTTTTGCAAGCCAAGTCCTTGATGCCCAGTTCGGAGTATAGCAAGATAGCTTCACTTAAAGTAGCCATAGAAGTAAATCCGCTTTCGCCGGGTGCCTGGGGAAAGAGCCCATTGAGTTTGGAAAAAACCATGACCTTTCCTCCGGCCAATAACCAGTTGAAAAAATGAGCCTTCCCTTTTCCGATGTCAAAGCCCACTCGATTAAGATTTTCCTTTTCAAGCCTTCGTAGGAGAACACTATCATCTCTTCACTCCGACGCTCCCGAAGTGACCCTTTCGGGCCTCGCAGGCGGGGAATGCTTACCCCTTCCGGCCTCTGAAGGGCCGGCTTTCCCCTCCCTGCTCGCCCTCGAAGGGTACCCCACTTCTCCCGCGAGTCGCTCATGGATAATAGTGTTCTCCCAAAATTCAGGAAAGCCCGGAAACTCCACACAAATGAACCTTGACAACTGTGGGGGATTTTGATACCAGAAGTAATTAATCAATCAATAATATGAGGAGGGGAGTCAATGATGTTCTTCAAGAGATTCTGCTTTAATCGTTTCTTTATCTGTTACCTTACCGTAGCTTTTTCCGTTGTATCCTTCGCCAGCAGTGCGCCGGCAATGTTCATTCCTTTCCCTCATGAAGGAGGGGGGACCAGCCAGCGAGAGGTTGATCTCCAGAAGATCCAAAAACTCCTTGAGTCGAAACTCATCCAGGAGAAACTTACCCAGCTCGGATTGGGATGGGAGGAAATCGAGCTACGCCTTCAACAAATGGACGATGAGCAAATTCACCAGATCGCTAGTCAGATCAATGCCTTAGAGGCAGGGGGAAGCACTGCCGAGGTTATAATCATAGTCATTCTCCTCGGGCTTATCGTATTCGTGGCCCTTGAGTTAACGGGAGTTATAGATGTGCTACCGTGGTAGTCTGGGGCGTACATTCGATGTGCAAGGCTCCGGCTCACGTAGTACGAATCCATGGAGTACTTGAAAACGTATCCCTTTTCTGGATATGTTTTTTGCTGTAGATATGGGGAGGATCAATTGTAAGAAGTTAGATTAACCGGCGATCTTTCATAAACGGGCCTTTTGGAAGAGCTGCCGAAAGGCCTTTTTTGCGTTTTTTCACAAGAAGCTGGGTGGTGAACCGGTCATGGGCCTGAACCCAATCTCCGGGGAGGGTTTGACGCAATCAAGGAGAAGGTGTTGTCCTGCGATCGTTCCGATCCGTTGAAGCAATAAGGAGGTGTATTCTCGAATGCCTGGCGTAACCGTTACAGTAAGGGAGGGTGAAGCCTTCGAAATCGCACTGAAGCGGTTTCGTAAAGAGGTGGAAAGAGCTGGGATAATCAGGGAGATGAAAAGGCATATGGAATATGAGAAACCCAGTGTGAAGAAGAAGAAAAAAGCCCTTGCGGCCCGCAAAAGATGGGTAAAAAGAATGAGAAAGACCAGCAGGCGTGGATAGGTGGCGCTGGAACGTTACATCGCAAATCAATGATCGCCTCATTCCTAGACTCTAAACACTGCCCGATTTGGACCTGGCTACTTCCAACAGTATGTATTGATCGTGCGGGTCAGGAAAGCGGTGGTTGTGCATTTTCGACCCCGGAACATACCGAAGAAAATGTGAACTTACAGGTTCCCATTCTGCAATAGTTCACCGCAAGCTTCTTTCCCATGGAATCCGTTGATTGAAAAATAATATACCGCGATGAGATAGTCCGTTGATTCATGTTGGGAATGAACATTTTGAGATGATATCTGTCCTAGCTGTGAGTTTCATTCCAACTTTATCTCCATTGGTCGGTAAAAGGGAAGGATGTGCTTAACAGTCTGTCCCAGCAAAGGGCTCGCATGAAATCAAGGTTATCTCTGTAAAGGAGGAGCACATGTTCAAGAAAAAGATGCTGGAGGAAATGAGTTGGACGGAATTCGAGAAGTTGAGAAAGAAAGTCGATACCATTCTGATACCGGCTGGCTCCGTGGAAGTCGAGGGCCCCCATTTGCCATTGGCGGTCGATTCCATTGTGGCTCTGGAGGTTGCACGGAGGGTTGCAGAAGATGTTGAAGATGTCGTGGTTGGCCCCTTGGTCAACGTAACGTATTCGGACTGGCATATGGGCTTCCCAGGAACGCTGACCTTGAGTTTGCCTACCCTTTTACAAGTCCTCAGGGAAATGTGTGAGAGCCTCACCGAGCATGGGTTCAAGAGAATTTTTTTCATCAACTCCCACGTCGGAAATGACGCGGCCATTTGGTCAATTGGCAATGAAATGGCAAGAAAGTCCAAGGCGAGAGTTGGAATGATTAGTATTTGGTCGTTATCCACTGAGGTGGCCAAGGATATACCCGAGCTGAGGGAAAAACAATTCCTCCACGCCGGCGAGATCATGACCTCAGTGGTAATGGCCATCAGGCCTGACCTGGTTGATATGAAGAGGGCCAAGAAGGAACACTTGAAGCCGAGGATCGACAGCTTCACTCAGGTGCTGAGTTCAAAGGTTAAATTTAAGGATCGAATAGTGGGCGTGTATCATCGGTCGGATGAAATAACTCAATCAGGAGTAATGGGAGATCCCCTTGCTGCTACCCGAGAAAAAGGTGAAATCATTATCAGCCATATGGTAGATTACATCAGGGCGTTCCTTCAAGAGTTTAAGAAGATGCCCATTAGTTGATTGCGCGCAAACCCTCAGAACGTTCCGTTCAGATCTCGAGATTTGCCTGCAAAGGGAGGCGGCTCCCCCACTCATCTGCCTTCTTCTTCATCAATGAGGTATGGCTGACGAAAGAGAGGGAGAAGATGACCATCAAAGACACAAAGAGGCTTATTGCCTCCCCCAAACTCATTAACGAGCTGGTATACCACGATATAACCAAAATGCAGCGAGAAGTAGGCCCTCTTTGGAAGTATATTGATGACTCAATGGTCCCAGAGTCGTACGTAACCGTGTTGGTCCGAGAGATGGAGAGGGACATCCCCGAAGATTCAGACGCTGGACCTTCTCCCCACACACATGATGTGAACCAGTTGTACTGTTTACTCGGTGAAATGAAGATTGAGGTGACTCCGGAGAGTGAAAAGCACCTCGTTAAGGGGCCCGCATCCACACTGGTTCCTGCGGATACCAATCATGCGATACGGTTTGCGGGGGAAAGGGCTACCTGGTCAATGTTCTGAGTAAGGCTACGTACGAATGAGTTGGGCGGATCAAGGGTGTTTGGCTGCATCAGATTCATTCGATATCAAATTCGACGGAGGATGAAGGCATGGTTACCCTGGATGAAATTCACCAGATGGGAACTGAACTCGAGATGTGGCTTAGGATGAGGGTGCATCCCATAGCGGTCAAGTTATTGAAGAGCACAGAAGAAGTACCGGAGGGAGCCATTATACCGACACGCGACTGGGGGCATAAATTCTCCCTTTGCCAGTCATTTGCCAGATCACAGAGAGACGGTGAGACTATAGCCATGTTTAAAGAGGATAATTGGTGCCCTGAGCCGGTGGTCGGATTGGGGTTTGCCGAGCGAATCCCGTACTTTTTGGAGGGCCATCATCGGTATCCTGACAGTGTTAGAGATCTCAAGGCAGCCTCAGAGTGGTGTAAAAATATGCCTTACCTTGAATACGGCCTCTATCAGGGAATCGTGTCAGCTCCCGTCGGGACGTGCACCTTCATGCCAGACCTCATCCTCATGCACGTCAACGGCATGATGGCAAGCCAGCTCACCATAGTCAAGAACTGGATCGACGGCAAGGACATCCACGCGCAGCTCTCGGGCCACGCCGTCTGTGTCTACGCCATCGCCCCCGCTATGAAGACGCGGCAGTGCTATGTCGCCATTCCCTGTAAGGGAGATCGACGGTTAGCAGCGGCCCAGGATGACGAGATCCTCTATACCATCATCCCCGAGATGCTCCCCAATTTCATCGAGGGTATCCATTGGCTCCAGGACCACAACTGGGGCATACCGATGATTCAGGAGTACAAGGAGGAGTACGACCTCAAGCCAGGGTACAAGGACTTCGGCGAGATGCTCGGGATGGATATGACGCAGTCGCCGGTGCGAAGGCAAAAATATCAAAAGTACTAATAAGTGGCCGGGGTGATTGTCGTTCAACTCCGTACATTATTGACATTCATCCTCTGATGGGGCTACAAATAACGCAGCACATTCACCATTTCT
>Ga0209636_10008342_pt1 | contig 10546 bp, 11 predicted proteins | sample DeeMarSWOR152_54_FD_187464 | JGI IMG/M metagenome (GOLD analysis project Ga0209636, IMG submission 187464) | Marine sediment microbial communities from White Oak River estuary, North Carolina - WOR-1-52-54 (SPAdes) (version 2) | ecosystem: Environmental > Aquatic > Marine > Intertidal zone >... | reverse complement strand
AGCCTTAATCCTGGGTGTCCAGTATGTGGGGAAAAGATAAAGCTTGAGGAAATAGATTTCCCCGTTGATCTTGATGAAACAATAGAGGCGATACTTTACCGTTTAATCATCGCATATGACTTGATAGAACCCGAGATCATATTCCATGGAAAAATCCTTGAAAAAAGCACTAAAATGCGCTCACTAAGACTCTCAAAAGAGAAAAAACCAATATTCTTTGTAACAGATAAAAAACGCTTAAAAAAACCGCTTAAACTTAAACTCAAACTTATAACTCCCCCAAAAATTAAAAAAACGTAGAAAATTGCTTTTAGGGAATGTTTAATGTTTTACGAGTTTTTTAGCGTGTATTATAAAGCCTGTGTGACCAATCATTCTCATAGAAGGCCTAATAGCCCCTCTTTTAACTTCTATATCTCTAAGTAGACATTCAACAGCTCTTATAAAGCCAAAATTATTCTCCTCCAAACTTTGAACCACACGTTCGATCTGATTAAAAGTTGGCACAAAAACCACAATATTACCCCCACCAAGTAAAATATTATAGACTTTGGGAATCACCTCCCAAGGATCGCCCATATCAACTATAGCAGTATCTATGTTTTTTTCATCAAAGCCCTCCGTTGCATCTTTTATTTTCAACTCTACAACGTCTAAAATCCCAAGTTTTTCAAGATTTTTCTCAGCAATTTTCAAATTTTTTTCATTTATCTCATAACCATAAACTCTCCCAGAAGGTCCTACATAAGTGGCAATTACCGCCGTCAAAGCCCCGCTTCCCACCCCAACCTCTATAACACGACTTCCAGGTACTACTTCTCCAAAAATCAAAATGAGACCATAGTCCTTGGGGTAGACTATTTGGGTTGCACGCTTAAACTTGTAAATAGCTTCTGGTAAAGAGTGTCTGAAAACGTAAAAAACTGTTCCGCCTGAACTTTTTATTCTTGAACCAAACTCTAACCCTATGATGTTTCCCAAATCTATAACGCCTTTATGAGTATGTAATTCCTTCCCTTTTTCTATTCTCACTACCCACTTTCTTTTCTGATCAAGCGCTATAGTGACATAATCACCTTCAAAAACGCGATTATTAGCCGCTTTATTATCTTTTTCCACGAAAAACACCGAAAAAAGCTTAGAAATAACTCTAAAAAACAGAAAAAAGTTAGATAAAAAATAAGAGAAAATTTGGGGGGTGAAATCTTTTTAAATACTGGTATTTATGAATGAAAGTCACAAATATTACCTACAGTCATAATTCCCCACCAGGCATGACAACAATTCCATGATCCGTTATCTCGAAGGGGAAACGTTTAAGGCTGTGGCTGGTTCCCCGCATTTTTCGCACTACGAAACTTCTTCTCAGTTCTCCCTTCTCTTCGTCTAGGAAGAGGATTACAACTCCTTGTGCTATGAATTCTTCGACGCCGAATCTGGACCATGAACTGCTTACTGGTATTTCGCTTGTCATTACTGATGTGCATTCTAACTCATTTAGAAGGGCTGAGAGTTTAAATATGGCTGTTCTTATTTCCAATAATCCTTCAAATTTTATGCCTAAACCGGATAGGGAATCTATAGCGATTCTATGGGCTCCTAGGTCTTTTGTTGCCCTGTATATTTCTTGGGCGAGGGTGTTGATATCGAATCCTCTCCGCACAGCGTATTTTTCCATGGAGGGGAGACTTGCCCGGCTTGAAGCTGCGTCTATAATAATCAGCTTGTTTTCCTCTTCTAAGGCTTCAAACTCGAACCCTAGTTTTGCGGCTTCTGTTCTTAATTCTTTAGGTCTTTCTTCAAGGGTGACAAAAACCCCATTTTCATCGTATTTTGTAGCACCATTGTATAAAAATTGCATACAAAAAATGGTTTTGCCTGTGCCTGTACCCCCAGAGATCAGTATATTTGATCCCCTCAAGAATCCCCCATGGACTATACTATCCAGGCCGGGTATTCCTATCTTTACTCTCTCCTTTTTATTAGTTTTCAGCATAATATCCTCCTTTTCATGTTTCTTTACTTATTAGTATTTCTTTTTCTTTAAGAGGCGGAATAGTAAATTCTAAACCCTTGAAAATCTTAATAAGTTTTTCTACTTTAACACTTTCAACGTCAGGAATTTTTCTAATGCCTGTTATAAATTCCTCGATTTCCTCCATAGTTTTTCCAATTGTCATCATGACAATCTTTGAGCCGCTTTCATCAAGTGCTACAAACCTTATCTCCTTTTCCTCAGCAAATTTTACGCAAAAATCCTCTGTTCGTTTTTTAGAGATGGCAGGTATTGCGAGCTCTTCAAGATCTATAATCAGTAGAGCCATATGTTCAAAACCTAATTTTTGCGGTGGAATATTTATGGTGAATCTGCTAATAATTCCCTGTTTTTTCATTTTTTTTACACGAAAATGAACCGTTGTGTCTGGAACATCCAATATCCTAGCTATTTCTGTAAAAGCGGTTCTTGAGTCCTCATACAAAATTTGCAATATTTTTAAATCTAATTCATCTATCTCAAGTTCATCCATTTTTATCCCATTTTTATCTTCTAAAGATTCAGCTAAAAGTAAGCTTTAAATTCTTTTTTAATTTTTCGCAAAAAGTAACGGTAGTTGTTCCAATTTTTTAATTATTCCTTACCAATAATTTGAATTTATTACAAAATCAATTGAAAAAAATAATAAATGATTTCTAAAAATATGTGAATTTTTTAAACTTTTTAAAGTTTTTTTGCATTACTAGAAATTATATTCCATATAAATGCCCATACCACCATAAATACGAAAAAAAACGTAAAAAACCCGTTTTTTAAAACAGTTTCTTTAAATATTTGCTTGTTCCCTTTTACCTCCTCTGCCATCTCAAGGACTAATACGTTCATTTTGACTAATAAAAATGGAATAGATAAAAAGAAGGCTGCTATAATAAAACCAGGAAAGTTAGTGATATTTAAAACAGCGCATATAGTTCCAGCTATAGAGGCTAAGCCTACCTTAATGTAGTATATTTTATCACCAGTACTTAGTTTTTGAATCTTTTCACGTAAAGTTGGATTCATTTAGGTGGACCTCCGATGAGTCTAAAAATTAAAACTGAATTTTCTAATGTAGATGTAGCAGCATTGGTTCAAGAGCTTAAACCACTTTTGATCGATGCATTTATTGATAATATTTACCAACTTTGCCAAGTAAATGATTTATTCTTTTTTAAGCTTCGCCCTCGTCATGGTGGCTCTTACTTACTACTAATAGAACTTGGTAAAAGGTTTCATTTAACCGAGTTTTCTTACGTTTTTCCCAAAATACCTCCTGGTTTTTGTTCAGCTTTGAGAAAACATGTGAGGGGATCCCATATAATAAACATTGAGCAATGGCGTTTTGACAGAATAATCGTGCTTGATCTCAAACGTGGGGATAAACATTTCAGAATGATTATTGAACTTTTCGGCAGGGGGAACTTGATTCTTCTTGATGAAGAAGAAAAAATTTTGATGGCAAAATTTTACAGGAAAATGCGTGATCGTGATCTTATACCCAAAGCAAAGTTTGAGTTTGCTCCTGCCCGTGGATCGGATTTTTTCACCATAGGTGTTAGTGATCTGAAAAACCTGTTATCTATTTCTGAAATAGACATCATAAGAACCCTTGTAAAAGAGATAAATATCGGAGGTTTATATGGGGAAGAGATATGTATGCGGGCAAACATTGACCCTATGAAACCCGCTAAAGAGCTCTCTGATGAAGAGATTAGGGCGGTATATCTCGCCATCGAATTTTTAGGTAAAAAAATAATGGAGAAAGATTTTGAGTCTGTAATTGTGTTAACTGATGATCAAGTGATTGATGTTACTCCTATAAGGCTTAAAATTTATGAAGATAAAGGCTTGAAAATGGAGAAATCTCCATCTTTTAACAAAGCCTGTGATGAATATTTTTCTCGACTTTATTTGAAGAAAGACATTGGAAAAGAAGTAGATAAAATAGCATCAGAAGTTAAAAAACTTGAAAAAATCTTAGACAAACAAGAAGATAGACTAAAAGAGATTGAATATATCGCGGAGAATTATCGAAAAATAGGTGATGCTATATACAATCATGCCCACGAATTGGAAGAGATTTTACAGACTTTAAACAAAGTAAGAAGGGAAGGCTTTTCATGGGAAGAGATTGTTGAGCGGTTAAAAGAGGGAGCGGAAAAAGGGATTAAACTAGCAGAAATAGTCAAATCCATGGTACCAAAAAAGGGCATTATGATTGTTGAAATAGATGATTTAACTGTTGAAATCGATATAACAAAGTCGGTTACTGAAAATGCGACAAAATACTATCAATCTGCAAAAAAGGCTGCAAAGAAAATACCTTCAGCTAAAAAGGCTTTAGAAGAGACGTTGAAAAAAATAGAAGAACATAAATCTGGCAGAATAGTCCTCGAAGAAAAGGAGATAAAACCGGTAAAAAAGCGCCAAAAACAATGGTACGAGAAGTATCACTGGTTTATATCTTCTGATGGAGTTCTCGTAATCGGCGGGCGCGATGCAAAAACCAACGAAGAGCTTGTTAAAAAACATCTAAAGGAAAAGGATATCTTTCTTCATGCAGAAGTTCACGGTGCCCCTCACACCATAATCAAACTAGAACAGTTAGAAACTGTTCCTGAAATCACTTTAAGTGAGGCCGCTCAATTTGCTGTCTCTTATTCAAAGGGTTGGAAAGAAAAGCTTGGTGCTGTAGATGCCTATTGGGTTAAACCAAGCCAGGTTTCTTTTTCAGCCCCAAGCGGTCAATATCTCCCAAAAGGCGGGGTAATGATCTATGGCGAGAGAAATTATTTAAAAGGAATGCCCCTAGAACTTGGCATAGGACTTGATATTCGTGAAGATTTTGCCCAAATTGTTGGAGGACCACTAACAGCCATCCAAAAACAATCCAGAATTTACGTTTTAATTAAGCCTAACAATGAACCCAAGGGAAAGATAGCTAGGAAAATAAAAGATTTTTTCCTGAAAAATGTTGAAGATGAAGATAAAGAAAAAGTAAAAGTTATAGATCTAAACGAGATAATAACTTTCATCCCCGGTCCCTCCAAGATAGCAGAAACGGAAACCTTAAAGAGAAAAAAAAGGTCAATAATTTAAGTGGGAACATGATAGCGCAAAAAAGAGGGAATATCCCGTAAATAAAACGTTGAATATGGGAAATTAATTCTTTTGTTGGTTTATGGGGTTTTTGTTATGAAGATTGTTAGCGAGATTATGACTGAAGAGAATATTGTTAAGATAGACAAGGATCAAAGGATCTCCTATGCTTTAGAGCTTATGGAGAAAAACAGTGTCTCCCACTTAATTGCCGTTGATAATGGGAAACTTGTAGGCATAATCTCTATCAGTGACATTACAGACCTTTTAGGCAAAAGAAGGACAGGATCAATTAGTCCAAGCAGATTCCACGTGAGCAGCGGAATGTCCACAGACCCTATCACAATAACTCCTGACACAGATATATCTGAGGCAGCTAAAATTATGCTGAGTAAGAAAATCAGTAGCTTGCCTGTTGTGGAAAAGGACGAACTTTTAGGCATCTTTTCAAAAAGTGATTTCCTAAAATGTTTTGATGATGTAGAGTCTGTTTATGTTGATCAATTAATGAGTGAAAAGAGTAAAAGACCGCTAGTGATAAGTTCGACTGACCGTATCATTCGCGCTCGTAGCATGATGCTTAAACGAGGATTTTCCTTTTTACCCGTGTTAGACAGGGGAAGAGTCGCCGGAGCAATTGACAGTAGAATGATCGCCTTTGCTTTAGCAAGATTCAAAACAAAAACACGACCAGAACATCAGGAAGAAGCGATTAAACATCTTTTGGTAGAACAAATAATGATAAAAAATCCAAAAACCCTCAAAATGGACATGTCCTTATCTAAAGCCTCAAAAATCATGAGAAATCAAACGTTGAAAGGTTTACCAGTGTTGGACTCCGAAGATAAGCTAACTGGCGTATTAACCCAGACGGATATAGCGCATTTTGTAAGCAAAAATTCCCCTTAAAAAACGTTTTACAAACTTTTTATTTTCTTTCTACAATTTTTTGGGGTTTAAAACTTTGCCTGTAATGGATCTAACCATAAAAAATGTAAAGCTTTTTTGGAATGAAAATATCGTAAAAGCTTGTATTTCTATAAACAACGGAAGAATCTTCAAAATATCAAAAAACAAGCCCTTTAATGCTTCAGAAACTCATGATGCTGAAGGCTGTCTTTTATTACCCGGATTAATCGACATACACGTACACCTACGGGACATGCAAGCCGCTTATAAAGAAGATTTCCTTTCCGGGACTTCCGCAGCCCTTGCGGGGGGAGTAACAACCTTACTTGATATGCCAAACAATAAACCCCCAGTAGTTTCCATAAACACTCTTTTAGAAAAGATGCAAAAAGCATCAGAAAAAATCGTTGCGGATGTAGGATTTTTCTTCGGAATACCAAAAAACACTAAAGAAATTTTTAAAGCTTCAAAGGCGGGTGTTTGCGGATTCAAAACATACCCCCACTCCCCACTTTCTCCCCACGAAAAAAACATTTTAAATGATGAGGAAAAACTGACCCTCCTTTTAAAAGAGATAAAAAAGAGTGATAAAATCCTCGCTTTTCACCCAGATTTACAGCAAAATAGCTTTTTAAACCATGATACAAAACCTCCTGACGATCCCATAGATTTTTTCCTCAAAAAACACGGAGAAAATAATGAGTTAGAGGCTATAAAATGGCTCTCATCAATAGCTCAAAATACGAATACAAAGATCCATGTTGTCCACATGAGTACGCAAAAAAGTGTTCAAGAGATAAAAACCCTCAAAAAACGAGGGCAAAAAATCACTTGTGAAGTTACCCCCCACCATCTTCTTCTAACGGATGAGGAATTACGGCGATGGAAAGGGATCGCGAAAATGTTACCTCCTCTAAGAAAATCCAGCGACATAGAAGCATTATGGAAGGGCTTAATTGATGGAACAATTGACGCAATAGCAACAGACCACGCTCCCCACTCCTTAGAAGAAAAAAGCAGAAAATTTGAAGAAGCAGCCAACGGGATCTGTGGCCTTGAAACAATGCTCCCTCTAGTGATGACTGAAGTTTTAAAGGGCAAAATTTCCCTTTCACGCTTCCTTGAACTTGTTTGCAAACGCCCAGCAGAAATTTACAGAATAAAAAGAAAAGGAGAAATAATTGAGGGAAACCAAGCAGATTTAGTTCTTGTACAAACAGGAAAAGAAGAAAAAATCAACCCGGAAAAATTTCAAAGCAAAGCCAAGCATTCTCCCTTCGCTGGAAGAACAGTGAAAGCGAAAGTTTATGCCACTTATCTTGGAGGAGAACTTGCTTATAAAGAAGGCGAAATCATGATGAAACCTGGAAGCGGCAAAATGCTCAAACTTTAGATCAAAAAAGGTGTATTCCCATGGGGCAGGAGCACAGTTTTGCCTTGGACGCTCATCTTGGAAAGCTTGCCCGATGGCTAAGAATGCTCGGTCATGATGTAACTTATGACCCACAAGTAACTGATACTGCCCTCTTGGAAGAGGGAAGAAAACGCGGCCGAATAATAGTTACTCGAGATAAAGAGCTTTTTCAAAAAGCTATAAAAACTAGCTTAAACGCTATACTTCTGAAAAATGATAAAATCACGAAACAACTAAAAGAGATAGCAATCCGTCTAAAAATATCCTTAGAACTTAATCCAACCCGCTGCTCCATATGCAATGGGATGCTCGTAAAAGTTTCAAAACAGTTCCTCACTCAAAAAGTACCTAAACGATCACTCAAGGCTTATAACGAATTTTGGGAATGTCAAAAGTGCGGTAAAATTTTTTGGCCGGGAATCCACTGGAAAAACATATCAAAAACCCTACAAAAAATCAGTAAATCAGTAAACACAAATAAATAGACCAATAGAGGAATAGTGAACTACTCCCAGCTATCGCGGGGAGTTTCCTGGTTCAACGACTGAACATGCCGAGATTTCTCTCGGTAGAGGTTCTATCTCCACAGGCGTAAATTCGGACAATCTCTGCCCTAGCACCTCTTCTAAACCCCTTTTCAAGACTACAAACATGGAGTGGGTTTTTACATATGCAATAAGACTACAAACATGTAACCTTACAAACTTTTTGATGTTGCAAGGTTACTCTATGAAGGGGGTGAGGGGTTTGTTTTGGCTTCTGGGAATAAAGAAAGAAGGGAGGGGGTAGCAGTGGCTTGTGCGGCCTTTTCTAAAGCTTGCGGGAAATGTTGTGCTTTAGTAGTTCCATGGATCGATGAGGTGAAGCATTTTACCAGTAAAATTGTTTCAGAATATTCTAAAGTTAAGGTTTTAGATGTAGTTTCCTGGAGGGATGAAGAGGAGTGTAAGGGGATGGATGTTCTTGTAATGAGTTATGAGAAGTTTAATAACCTGATTTACTGGAGAAAAGCAAGACCAAACATCAAAGTTGTAATATTTTACGAACCAGAAAGACTTTTTAGGAGAAAATCCACCATCTTAAAGGCCATAATACACCGTCTGATAAAACTTAATGAAAAAAGAAAAAAGATAATAAACTACTACATCATAACGAGGAAAAAACAGTCAAAAACCTTCCTCTTAGAACATTTTCACCACGCTTTCTGGAGGGAAAAACCGTAACAAAAAAGTTAAAGAACCAACAAAATCATTAAAGATCTTTAGAGCTCCCAAGGCGATAAGTAATGAGAATATCATTACCACCTCCAACATCGCTTGGGGGGCTCTACCCTAAAAAATTATCCATCCAATGTAAATCGAAGAAGAACCATTGTTCGGCTTTCATTCCCCACTTTTCGCAAGGGGACTTCCCGCCGAGGAATATTAAAAGCAGGATTAGAAGACGGAGAGGTTTAACAGATGTCAAAGGAGTATAATGATGAAGAAGGGGAATTTCTCGTAAAGCTTTCAAGAACTGCCATCGAAAAATACTTAGAGAAAAGGCAGGTAATTCCTTCCCCTGAAAATACCCCTGAAAAACTTAAAGAAAAATCAGGAGTATTTGTAACTCTTGAAAAGATCTCTGGAGGAACAAAAAATCTCAGGGGATGTATAGGCCATCCTTACCCTGATTCACCTTTAGTATCTGCTACAATAGATTCTGCTATAAGTTCAGCAACAAGTGATCCCAGGTTTCCCCCAGTAAGAATGCCTGAAATGGATGAAATATCTGTAACTGTAACCGTCCTCACTCCCCCTAAACTAATTGAAGTGAAATCACCAAAAGAATACTTTGAAAAAATAGTTATAGGACAAGACGGCTTAATAGTTGAAAGAGGGAACTATGCAAGAGGATTGCTTTTACCCCAAGTACCTATAGACCTTAACTGGGATAAAGAAGAATTCCTCGCCCATACTTGTATGAAAGCAGGTCTACCTCCCGATGCATGGCTTGTTGAAGGAACAAAAATCTACAGCTTTCAAAGCGTTATCTTCGAAGAAGAAACACCCAGAGGAAAAATAGAAAGGCGAGAACTTCTAAAATGCTAAAACAAAAATTGATAATACTTTTCAAAAAGGTTATGAAAAAATGATGACACGGCGACAACTCATAATCAAACTATTAACCGAGAACAAAAACCCCTTATCACTCGACTACATTGCTGACGAAATTTTTATTGATAAAAAAACAGTTATAGAAGATTTATCACACATAGCAAAGACGCTTAAAGGGAAGGGAAAATTCCAACTAGTAATGCTCCCTCCTCAATGTAAGGTTTGTGGCTTCGTTTTTAAAGGACTAAAAAAACCAAAATACCCAAGCAAATGTCCAAAATGTAAAAAAGAAAAAATAATTCCGCCAAAATTCAAGATAAAAGAAATAAAATAAGAAAAACTTATTCGGTCCTCGAAAACGCTGAAGAACTACGTGAGAATCGTAGCGCTAGGCGCAAACAGCCGTTATGCGCTGTCGTAGACTTTATAAAGAATGAAGGTTCGTCTACTTTCGAAGGTTTGCGATCTGAAGAAAACACCCTCAAAGGATCAAAGTCTTTAAAATCGCGTTTAAAGGCTTCTGGGGGTGGTTTTCGAGCGGCCGGGGTAGCCTAGAGGTTAGGCAACGGACTGCAGTTTAATGCGGTTTGAAGCCGTTGATTGCTTTTTGTGTTTTTTGGGTGGTTATCCGTCTTACGCCGGTTCAAATCCGGCCCCCGGCTCCAAAGATAGATAAAACTTATTGATTGTTTTTTATTTGATTGATCTTTCTTGTGTGGATTTTTATGAAGGTGAGTAATTCGGTGAATGATCAGATAAAGGCTATTAAAGCTTTTGACCGAATTTAAACAAGTTAGATCCAAAATATTAATATTTTAATAAAAGTTTAATGAACTAATTTTTTCCTATCTTTGGGGGTGTTTTGTTTGTCTTCTTTTTTAGGAGATTTTTCCATTGCTTTTTTTAATCTATTTGTTATGCTCAACGCTATAGGTAATGTGCCCATATTTTTAACCTTGACGAACGGTTTTTCATCACAAGACAGAAGAGAAA
>Ga0209636_10008341_pt1 | contig 10546 bp, 7 predicted proteins | sample DeeMarSWOR152_54_FD_187464 | JGI IMG/M metagenome (GOLD analysis project Ga0209636, IMG submission 187464) | Marine sediment microbial communities from White Oak River estuary, North Carolina - WOR-1-52-54 (SPAdes) (version 2) | ecosystem: Environmental > Aquatic > Marine > Intertidal zone >... | reverse complement strand
TTCCGGCCCAGCCATAAAACCCGTTGCCCTAAGGTTGGTGTGGCAGGTTGTCAATGCGGTGAACATTCCCGTAATAGGAATTGGTGGCATCATGACTCCGGAAGATGCCTTGGAGTTTATCATCGTTGGAACCCGAGCGGTCCAAGTAGGGACGGCAAACCTCGTCAATCCCACTGCCTGTATCGAGATCATCGACGGCATCGAAGCCTATCTTACAAGGAATGGATTCAAACACATCAATGAATTGGTGGGAAGTCTCAGGACACCATGAAGAAAAGGTGGGAAATTTCTCCTCCGAATCCAACGCTTCAAAAGACCTTTTCACGGGAATTGGAGATCTCCCCTATCACCGCCCAAGTGTTAGCAAACCGTGGTATCAATCAAATCGATCAGGCCCATCAATTCCTTCATCCCAGTCTATCCCATCTCCATTCCCCCTTTCTCATGAAGGATATGGACAAGGCTGTGGACCGGATTATCCAGGCACTTTTACGGCGGGAAAAGATCTTAATCTACGGGGATTATGACGTCGATGGGATTACCTCCACCGCTATTCTCATCCTCTTCCTTAAAACCATTCAACTTCCTTGCTGTTATCACATACCACATCGAATTAAGGAAGGATACGGCCTCCACTGCGATACCATCATGAAATTCGCCCAACAGGGGGTGAAGCTGATTATTACCGCCGATTGCGGTATCAATGATATGGATGCGGTCAAGAAGGCTCAGGAAATGGGAGTGGACGTCATCATCACGGATCACCATGAAGTCCCCGACGAGATTCCCCCGGCCAATGCAGTCCTCAACCCAAAACAAGGGGATTGTTCCTTCCCCTTCAAATCATTGGCCGGCGTAGGTGTTGTCTTCAACTTAATCATTGCCCTCAGGGCCAAATTGCGGGAACGGGGGGAATGGAGAGATAGGGAAGCCCCCAACCTCAGGAAGTATCTTGATCTCGTGGCCATGGGAACGGTAGCCGATCTTGTTCCCCTCCAGGACGAAAATCGTATCTTCGTTCGATTCGGTCTGGAGGAATTGACTGAGGGTAGTCGTATGGGCACCCGGGCCCTTAAAGAGGTCTGTGGCTTGAAAGATGGCGTCATCACATCGGGAAATATCGGGTTCCAACTGGCCCCTCGAATCAATGCAGCCGGTCGCCTTGGGGAGCCGCAAAAGGCGGTCGAGCTCTTATTAACTCAAAAGCTGAAAAGGGCGGAGGGAATAGCCCGGGAGTTGAACCGAGAAAATAGCAGGCGACAACGATTGGAAGAGGAGATTCTTAAGGAGATTATGGATTGGATCGAAGAGGATGAGCGGCTACTCCAAAGAAGCTCATTGGTCTTCTCCTCTCAATCCTGGCATCCAGGGGTCATCGGAATCGTTTCCTCACGCTTGGTGGAGCACTATTACAGGCCAACCATCTTGATATCCCTCGATGAGGATCGGGGAAAGGGCTCAGGGAGGAGCATCGAGGGTTTCAATCTCTATGAGGGGATAAAGAGGTGTAGCCCGATGCTCTTGAGCTTTGGGGGACACCGTTTTGCAGTCGGCCTCACCATTGAAAGGGAGAAGATCGAAGCATTTAAGAATCAGTTTGAAGAGCTGGTATTGCAAGGCTGCAAAACCGATGATTTCATTCCCAGGATACGAATCGATTCGGAGGTGACTTTGTCGGTTATCGAAAGGAAGCTCATAGAAGAACTCTCCTTGCTTGCGCCCTTTGGACTCTCCAACCCCAAGCCAATATTTTGTTCGAGGGAATTGAGGGTAATGGATTCCAAGATAGTAGGGGAGGACAATTTAAAGTTGAAGGTGGAGGAAGATGTCATTTGCGATGCCATCGGGTTCCACATGGGGCACCTCCATCCCCTGGAATCTAAACGGGTCAGGATTGCCTTCGTCCCCCAGATCAACGAGTGGCAGGGGGTGAAAAATATTCAACTGGAACTGAGGGATATCCTCATCTGTTGAGAACCCCTAATCTGCTGAGAACACCTAGACTCTCGTATCCGTTATGATGAGGACCGAAGACCGCGGACGGCAGACCGCGTTAGAGGACCGGATTCGTGATACGTGTTCGTGCTCGCGTTTTCGTGTCTGTGGTTCGTGCTCGTGGCTCGTGTTCGTGAATCGTGCTCGTGTTCCTTTATTATTAAATATTGGTCATTTGGCATTTGTCATTTCGTCTTCCGCCTCCAACCTCTAGCCTTTCCCCCTTCCGACTGGAGCACCGCAGAACCGCAATTCGCTCAGAACTCCTTTTTCTCGTTTTCCGAGATCTCTTTCCGACGGATTAGTGTGAATCATTCACGGCTCCATCCGCGAAGCCGACGGTATTCCTCCAGCATAATCTCCATTTCCTCAGGATCCAGGAAGATGCCATCCCGCCCGGCCTTCCGTAAAAAAATCACTGGAAGCGTATCCTCCTCAACGGAGATTCCCTCCTGCCGATTAAAGGCCATGGACAGGCTCAGGATTTTTGAGGCCCGCTCACGAAGTTCCTCCTCACGGAACCGCCTTCCAGTCACCGCCTCGATGAGATTGATAATATCGTTCCATCCGAGATAACCTCGATAAAATTTACAGAGGAGCAGCATATCAAAAAGGGTCATTTGGTCTTCTGCTTCCACCAAGGCTCGCACCCGTTCCCTGATATCTTCCGTCTTATATTCCCTTTTAATCTCATCGAGATGGAAGAGACTCTGGAGGTGGGTAGCTCCCCTCTGTGAAGTAGCATACGCCAGGCCCATTCCTTTCAAGGAACGAGGGTCAAATCCGGGGAGTTCCAACCCTTTAACATGAATAGCAAGATCTTCCAGCCCGAGGATACGTGCAGCGTCTCGTACTCCCTGCGCCAGTATTTCGCCTAAACCATCGCGGTAAGCTATCCTCTGGAGTAACTCCTCGGTACGAATCGTATCGCCGAAAGGAAGGTTGAAATCCAATCTCCCATCTTGTGAGGCTTTCATGGCGAAGGCGATCACATTCCCAGCGCTCACCGTATCCAGCCCAAGTCGATTACAGAGGGCATTCAGATTGAGGATTTCCTCCAGGGAACGAATAAGGCAGAGCCCTCCAAAAGCCGCAATAGTCTGATAATCTGGTCCTGATATTGTAAGTCCCTTGTAAGGACCCTTTTTCACTGTTGTGCGTTTTCCGCATGCCAGAAAGCAGTGGGGACAGGAAATAGATCTCACCTGGCAGGTCTTTTTGAGGTGTTCCGCTGTGAGGCGCTCCCATCCATGAACGGTGCCATCTTCCCAATAGCGAGTGGGAAATGCCCTCATAGTATTCATGATCCCCACCATCATAGACGAACCGTAGGTGCGGTACATACGGGTTAATTCCCTTCCCCGCCCCTCCTTTGCTATTTGCTGATAAAGGGCCTTCAATGTCGAAAGATCTGCAGGCCGGCGACGCTCCGTTCCATGGAAAACCACGCCTTTCAACCTCTTCGAACCCCAGATGGCCCCGAGACCTCCTCGCCCGAAGGAGCGTCCTCCTTCGTTGATTACCACGGCAAAATTCACCCCAGCTTCTCCCGCAGGACCGATAACAAGGGCAGAGGCCTGTGGCTTTCCTACTGCCATAAGCATCGTTTCCAGGCTTTGATCTGTGGGGAGGCCCCAGATAGGCGATCCATCTCGGAAAAAAACCCCTTTATGGGAGATTTCAAGGAAAACGGGATTGGGGGACTTCCCTTTTATGATGATAACATCATTCCCCGTTCGAGAAAGGAGAATCGCAGTCCTCCCACCCCCATAGCATTCGAGGTACCCTCCCGTCTGGGCAGATTTAGCAAAGATCCCATAGCGGCTGGAACCATAAATTGGGAGATCCGCAAAGCATCCATTGGAAAAGATAATGGGGTTCTGCGGATCACTCGAATCAATACCCGGATGGGCTTCCTGAGAAAGGAGAAAAGTTCCTATTCCCTTTCCTCCCAGGTAATCCTCTATAAGGTTCCCCGAGATCGTCTCCCATGCCCAGGAATGGTTGTCCAGATCAATACGAAGAAGCCTCTTAAAGAATCCTTCCATAGGTCTCTTTCTATTCCCTCTCTTATGCTAATGAGGTCCAAACTCAGAGTAGATGCTTCAAAGTTAAGAGTGGATTACCAATGTCCATATGAATATTCCATTCATATGAATATCCCCTCCACTAAATAATTATACCAAATTGCTCACATATCTCCTATGATTTCACTCCGAACGTTTCCTGAGTTCCCGGAGAACACCGCTGTCCATGAGCGTAATGTGCGAGAGAAATGGAATGATGGAATGTTGAAGTAATGGAATAATGATGATCTCGTAAAAAGTGAAGCTCTCCGCCCACAGGGCGGGACTTCCCGGGCACCCAGTGGCGAGCAGAATGCGAGCTAATGAAATTTCATTTTTCATTGTGCCCCTCGACCCATTGGGCCCCTCGACCCATTGGGCCCCTTGACCCATTGGGCCCCTTGACCCCGCTTACAAGACGGGGCTTGCGGGGCACTTGCCGGTCCAAATTCGATGGCAAAGGAAAAAGCTCCAAATTCAAGGCGCGCAAATCCTGAGGAATGAGGCTTACTTACAGTATGCTGCAGTGACGAAGGATACATCGCAACGCAGAAGATGGACTTTTTACGAAGCCATCAGTAATGGAGAAGAAAAACAGGAAGGAAAGGAGTCATGGAATAATGGGGATAAGAAGTGAACAAGCGTTACTTTTGGTTCAGGAGCGCTCACCCTGTGGAGTAGGCTTTCTGTCACTCCCTGGGGCAAACTTCAACATCACTGAGTTTATCATGAGGAAAGAAGGACTGAAGCACAAGGTAAAAGATTCTTGACCTTCAGCCTCGAGTCCGTGCCAGGCGGACGCTCCTCCAACCTTAATCAGGGCAATACCCTTCCATGGGCCCACCATTCCAGTATTCCATTAATCCAGGATTCTAGCCGGACCGAGCCCCGAAGTTCGATTTTTCGCTAACCATTCTCGGTGAAGCCAAACGTTGCCTACACCCAATCCTTCAAGACCTTGGGGGAAATAAAAATCAGGAGATCCTCCTTTACATAAGTCTTCTTTTCATACTTAAAGAACCAGCCGAGAACGGGAATTCTGGAAAAGAAGGGAATCCCCCTCTGACTCTTACCCTCATCGATGTCGTAGACGCCCGCGATGACGATGATGTCGTTGTCCCTTACCAGGACTTCGGTTACGGCTTCCTTCTTCTTGATGGTGGGGACGCCCTGAACCACTCGATCGAAATCCGGCTCATCATTGGAGGCCTTGATCTTCAACTTAATGTTTCCATCGTTGGTTACGTGGGGCGTTACGGTCAATTTCAGGTTGGCCTCGATGAACTCCGTCGTAACCGTGCCCTCTTCAGTTATCTTCAGATAGGGGATCCGGTCCCCCCGTTCGATGTACGCCTCCGTATTATCCAGGGTGGCGATCCTCGGGCTTGATATGACCTTGCCCCCGCCCGAATCCTCCAAGGCCTGAAGGGTGATATCCAGACTCCTCAATCCCACCATGTCAGAGAGCCACCCGAAACTGATGCCCCCCCGGGCAACGTCCAAGGGGAGGTTGATCACGGTATCGAGGGTTCCGAGAAGCGCTCCGGAGACGGTGGATGTCCCCTTGCTTCCGGGAAGAGGATTGCCGTCCGCATCATATCTCCTGCTCCCATGTATCTTCTGGACTGAACCTCCCCAAATTATCCCGAGCTCCTTGGTGAAATTGGCGTTGGCTTCGACAATCCTGGCCTCGATCAATACCTGAGGGGTTTTGGTATCCAAGGATGCGACCAAGTCCTTCGCCTCATCGATGGCGGAACTGATATCTTTAACGACCAGTATGTTGGTGCGCTCATCTACCGTGACGCTCCCTCGATCGCTCAGTATTCCCTTAATCTGATCTTCCAGATCCTTGGCGGTGGCGTAGTTCACGGCTATGAGCTCGGTGCCCAAATCCTCCAGCTTCTCCTTGGCCCTCCTGGCGGATAACACCTCTTCCTCTTCCTTCTTCAACTTATCAACGGGGGCCACCCTGATTACGTTGCCGATCCTCACCTTACCTAAATCGTTGGATTGCAGGATGATATCCAAGGCTTGATCCCATGGGACATCGACGAGACGTATGGTGATCTTACCCTTTACATCCTCACCGGCGATGATGTTGAGATTGCTCACCTCGGCGATCAATCTCAGAATATTCTTAATATCGGCATCCTTGAAATCCAGGGATAACTTCCTCCCCGTGTACCGCTTCTGGGTCACAATCGTATCCAGGATGCTTTCCTTTTCCCTCAAGACTTCCGAAGGAGCCTCCTTGTTGCCGCTCCCTTTTTTCATGAGGGTTGTAGCCTCCTTTTTGACTTCCGGACTTTCCCGAGGGGCCCTTTCTCTTTCGAGGGCCTGTGTCTTCTCTAGGGGACCTTGTTCAGCTTCGGCGGTCTCGGCCTTAGCCACCTGAGATTCTGGTTTCACCTTTTCACCTTCGACCGTTTCAACCTTCGCGGTCTGGGATTCAGATGGTTCGGTTCTTGCGGGGAGTTGTTTTCGGCTTATGGGCCTAGTGGGCCTGGCAAAATCCAAGTAGATCCGTTTACCTTCCTGGATCGCCTCGAAATCCACCCCTTCCCTTAGACGAACGATGATCCTTACATCCCTTGAAGTCTCCGACTTCACATTGTAGAGGTTGATATAATCAACAGCACTATCAAAGGCTTTGGTGTCCAACCCCCTCTTCAAGCTTTTTGGAACCTTCATCTTTTTTAGATCCAGGGCTATTGTCGTTTTCGATATCTTGAAAACATCATAGGTGGCCACATGGGAGGTTAAGATGATGATTCTCGATTTATGGTCCATCTGTTTGAAATCGATTCCCATCAACATCCCCAATCTCTCAACCTTTGGGGGACCCTCCTCCGTTGGACCAAAGGAGACGATCAACTGGTTTTCGGCCCGTTGAATCTTAAACGGTGGTACTTGGGGGGGAGCCGAATCGAAGACAAAACGGGTCTTCTTAGGGTGTTTTCCCAGTCGAACCCTCTTCAGGAGCGGGTGGTCGACCTGGATGAGGTTCTTCGGATATGCCTTTTTTACATTCCAGACATCGATCACGAGGCGTGAGGGTTTTTCTAGCTTGAATGAATTGTAATCCCCTATCTTTCCATCCGCGATCAAGGTTACATGGACCGCCTTCCCCCTTTTATCCACGAGGATTTGGTTTATCTTTTCCGCTGTCGCCTTTATCTCCACGACCTCTGGAGGAATTTTCTCCTCAGCCACCTCGACCTTCTCTTCTGCTACCTCCACCGGTCCCAATCGCTCCACATCCACGAAGAGCTTCTTCTCCACTTTGGTGATATTGTAATTAACCGTCTTGGTTAACCCGATTTCAATCCTTCCCTTTCCCTCGTATTGACCGATGTCGATCTGGGTCAATGTGCCGTTGTTCACCTCGATGGGAATGGGGATATCCTCAAATTCACCGTTGGGAATATCGATGGCGATTCTGAGGGGGTCCGTCAGAAGTTTAAAGAAGGTATATTTGAGGGGTTCGGATCCCTCTATCACGATACGGGTATAGGTGGGTTCCTCTCGGAAACTGATCTCCTTAATCGTGATGGGTACCCCCTCCATTGTTTCCGGTACCATTGGTTTTGTTGGTCCTCGAGCACAGCTGATGAGGGTATGTATGAGGAAAATGAGGCCCAAAGTGCAAACCCATGGTACTGGTTTCTTGAAAAATAAACGTCTCATTTCACTCCCCCTTCCCCAGGCTTTCGTAAAGGCATGGTAATCTCTCTATGTTTCACCTGACCGAATATATCCTTATGCGTCTGTTGAATGATTACCCGATTATCGTGGATCTCCTTAACGTATCCATTTTCACGGCCAATGGGGGTTCCCTTGGTGATAATAAACCCCTTTCCGCCGGCATCCTCAACCAATGCCCGATATCCCGCCGGTCCCTTTAAAATTCCCACTAACTTCAGTTCGCTCACATCATACCGTTGAAGCGGGGTAAGGGGGGTTGTTGGGGTCGTTTTCTTGGATTCCAGGGCGATAAAAGGCTTAAAGGGATCTCGTTTGCCCACTGGGTTATAGGTATAGGGAGGTTCCTCTTCTTTATCGACTGCCTTCTCCTCCACCTTTTCCGGCGGGGGCTTCTGGGGTTGAGCAATCCTTTCCACGGTCGGTTTAGCGGGTTTCGATCCGCCCTCACAACCCACGATGACGAAAAGGAAGATGCCCGCTAAAAAGAGGGCTCTGAAGCAGCATTTACCTATTCCCCTATTTTTTCGGGCGCAGAAATGCTGGTAATTCTTCACCGCTTGCCTCCTCGGCCTCACCTTTGGCCTCCTGCTGGGACATCTCTTCGGGCTCGAGAAAACGAAACGTGGTGGCCAGGCATGAGGTTTTTACCACCGTATCGCCTCCCGTTTGCTCTACATCCCCCATGGAGAAGTTGAGGATGTTAATAATTCGGTCCAGTTTGCTGATCTTATCGAAAAAGGTGGCCACGTTGTGATAACTCCCCAACATGATCAACTCCAAGGGAACCCGGGCATAGAATTCCTTGGGTTCCGTGGGTTGTGGTGTGCCACGTGCTGAGGTTCTTGATTTGCTAACTGCTGGGGGTTGTGATTTGCCGGGTCCCGCTGGTTGTGTTCCGACGCGTTCTTCGGGTTTTGGCTTAAACAGGAGAAACTCCAAGCCCGACCCTTTCCCCAGGCTTGATATATTGCGCAAAAGCTTTGGAATCTCCTTTTCGTTGGGAAGCTGGGCTAGGGCCAAGGTGAGCTCTCTTTGTAAGCTCTCGTCCTCTTTTTGAAATCTAGCCAGATCTCTTTTAACTGCCTCGCCTTCTTCTAGCTCCTTATTTAATTTGCCGAGTTCCACCCTCAAGCGTTTCAGTTTCTCTTGCTGGGGGAGATAGAGGAGATAGCCATAGAGGCCTGAAATAACCACGATGAATGCTAATAAGATAAGGGCCTTCTTAGGCGTTGGTAATTTGGCAATGGAATCCATGGAAATGGCCATGATCTCCCTCCTTTACGGTGCAACGAAACTGGTTATGGTAAATTTCTTGATGTTGACGTCGGCTCCCTTGGGCTTGAACCGTTCGGTAATAATCAATTCAACCCTGCTGAAATATCTCGAGTTTTGGAGATTGGTCATGAAATTGGCTATCACCTCATCGTCGAGTGCCCATCCCTCCAATTCCAATCGAGCGCCCTCTTTCTTCAGCGAGCGAAGACACATCTTATCCGGCATGTGAATGCTCAATTCATCCAAGATCTGCACCGGCCTCCCTTTATTCTTCTTCAATGTGTTGATGATGGCCAGTTTCTCCTCACGAAGCTTTATGTTCGCCTTGTACTTATCGATCTGTCTTTTCAGAGATCGCAGCTTATCCAACTTCACCTTGCGATCACTAATCTGGCGCTGTAGTCCCCTCGACTGATTCACGTATACCCATTGTACGAGCCCGATAAGCAGAAATACCACAATTAATACGAAGACGAAAATGGATATCTCCTTGCGGAGGCCCACTTTCCTCCTGACAGCCCTCGCCATCAATAAATTAATTCGGATCATTTGTCCCCAACCCTCCTTAAGGCAAGGCCAACGCTGACGGCCATAATTGGTTCCATCTCCTTGAGATAATCAACGTCCAAATCCCTCTTGGAACAGTCAATTTCCTTGAAGGGGTTGATGATTTCGGCCGGTATACCGGCCTGTTGCTCGATGACGGTATCAATACCATTTATCTTTGCGCAACCTCCGCTCAAAACCACTTTATCGACTCTTTCATTGGAGCTCGTAGAGCGGAAGAAGTCCAGTGATTTTGCAATCTCCGTGGCCAAGGAATTTAGGGCCGATTGCAGGGCCTCCTTTACGACCTTTTGACTCGTTTCATCCATTCGATTGCCCAATTTCAAAGTTTCGGCTTCTTCGAAATCCACATTGAGCTGCCTTTGAATCTCCTCGGTAATGGCGTTTCCACCAGTGAATATGTCCCTTGTGAAGGAAGAAACCCCTCTCTTGAGAATATTGATGTTCGTTACACTTGCTCCGATATTGGCGAGGGCGATAACTTCATCCCGGCCTACGGGGTAATTCGCCTCGAACATATTTTCGAGGGCGAAGGAATCAATATCAACGATAACGGGATTAAAGCCTGCCTCGATGATCACGGACAGATAGTCATTGATGATGTCCTTCTTTGCCGCCACCAATACCATATCCATCAACTCCTCGTTTCCCTCGGTGGGACCGAGAATTTGAAAATCGATGTTTACGTCATTGATGTCAAAGGGGATATACCGCTCCGCCTCCCATTGGATGGACTCCTCGAGTTCATCCTCCGTCATTGTAGGGATGTTGATCTTCTTTACGATTACGGAATGTCCCGATACTGAAGTTACCACATCCTTGGACTTTATCCTCAAAGCGCTAGCCAATCCCTTGATTGAATCAACGATGGTTACCGAATCCATGAGGGCTCCATCGACGATGGCCTCTGGCGGTAAAGGGGCGATTCCGAAGTT
>Ga0209636_10008339_pt1 | contig 10548 bp, 7 predicted proteins | sample DeeMarSWOR152_54_FD_187464 | JGI IMG/M metagenome (GOLD analysis project Ga0209636, IMG submission 187464) | Marine sediment microbial communities from White Oak River estuary, North Carolina - WOR-1-52-54 (SPAdes) (version 2) | ecosystem: Environmental > Aquatic > Marine > Intertidal zone >... | reverse complement strand
GGCCATCGATAGGATCATCAGCCATCTCAAGCTGACCTTTGAAGCTGAACGGCCACCTCCGCCTCATTTAGTCCAACTGGAACTCCTCATGGTAGCAGAAGAGAGTGGTGAGTATTTCTGAGGGCCTTAGAGGTTGTTCTTTATTTTGAGAGAAAAGTCTAGCCTTTTGGGAATTGTTCTAACAGTTATGCTGATTTATCTATCTTGTTTGCCGTTAAATATTTTATTTTGAATGGGATACACTCAATCCAGGTTGTCAGAGGATGGAAATTGGGGAAAATTGCGAAGAATTTGGAGCAAGCCCAAAAATGAAATTCCTATCTTTGGGTAGAAATGTTTTTAGGAAACGACAACATCTACATTTTTCGGTTGAAGAAATAAAAGGAATTAAAATAATTTAAAAATACCTTGTGTACCTTCCCCAAAGGTCATCTCCCAGTTTCCAGTAGGATTGGACTGTTTTGTTGGCCAATTCAAGACAGTATTTTGTCAAAAATTCCTTAGCCTTTTGCGGATTCTGCTTGAAAAGCGCAGAAGCTTCTTTTTCGATACTCTCCTGATCTTTAAACGCCTTCTCCTCGATCTCAAGCCAGACTTTTTTTATATCCTTGCTCATGAGCTGCCAACGAAATTGAGCCAGCTGTGAAACTCTCCGGAAAGCCCACCAAGCACAGTCTGTCCTGAATCCCCATCGCCCATCAATCCTGTATGATTCCGGCATCTGGGTGATTCCACAATAGAAGGGCGTATGAGGTGTTGTAGCAGGATTGTCATATCCAAGCCAGACCACACCGCCGATGGCATCCGGAAGCCAGCTGCGAGACTGCGTGACTTGAACATATGTGGCCCGGGAACAACAAATTGTCCTTTCCCTCTGGACTTTTAAAAGTGACATCAGATCTCTACTGAGAAAAGGACTGGCCACAGGGCTTTTTACAAACTCTCCCTTACGATTCACAGTCGTCAGAGACGCCGTCATATCATAAGGAGTCTCCTGGTACGTATCCCTGAAAATATCCAGAACATCCTTAACAGATAATTTTTTCTCGGCCTTTACCGAGAATGGAAAATTCTCGCCATTAGGATCAAGATTGAGTGAAGGGGCTATTCGGCTTAAAACCCGCCATTCACGGCGCCTTGATCCCATGCTTCGACGGGAGGCATAGGCATAACAGAATTCAAATGGCTCCCCGCTTTTTGAATCCCACCATCCCAACTCTTCAGCTAAGGAATAAACATTATCCGAAGCCATATAATTGTCTGGATCCCTCAAGTCGATCTGACGAATACGGCTGGCATTGGCCGAAACTCCCACATGATCATCAGGAATGCGCACAGCCGCCCACACAGCGCCTTTCTTTCCCCTGCCCGGCCCTAAAATCTCGAAATGCCATATTTCTTGTGGATCGGCAAAAGTAAGACACTCCCCATAATCCACATAACCATATTTCTTTGTGAGATCATCAGCGACTCTGATCGCCTCCCGTGCGGTTTTGGCCCTTTCCAAGACTAATCGATAAAGCTCAGGGCAATTGATCACGCCTTCATCGCTTTTCAGTTCCCGCTTCCCTCCAAATGTAGTCTCTCCAATAGCCAGCTGATATTCATTCATGACAGGATAGGCCGTATTAATAAAAGCATAGGTCTCCTTCACCTGGGGAATCTCCCCCCTCTCCAAACGATCAGTATCGTCCGGGCCTTTTGTTCTTTTTGGTTCGAAGTAGACTTTACACATCTCACCTGTTTCATACGTTTTATGGGGCACCACATTGATCCAGGTACGGTCTGTACTGCTGTCACAGGAATGAGATGTCATGGTTGAACCATCAACTGAAGCAAGCTTACCGACTAAAATACTTGTGCAGGCTTCGGTATCCGGTAGGTTGTTGTCTGTCTCACCTGAAAAAGAAGTAGCAAAAGCCAAACACAAGATTGAAACCACAAAGAGTGAGGTTAAAAAAATCCGTTTCACTGATTTTAATTTAAACACTATTTTTCTCCTTTTTTCCCGGAAAATATCAGGTATGTCGCATTAATATAATTTTAAAATGGTCACATTAATTTCATGACATCCAAATCAGTATATCATAAGCGTGCAGATTCTTTCCTCCGATTTCCAGAGAAGCAAAACATACGGTCGTATTATTGACAAACAAACAGAGACTGGATTGTATTCCGTCATTTTCATTTTTCTGCTCGAGCGTCAACACCGGTTGAAATTTTCTTGTCCTGATTCGCTTTTCTGGGCCGGGATGATTCGCAAGGTCTACGAGGTGGATCCGTTTCTCTGTCCTTGATTCCCGAAAGCCAGTGAAGGATATTGAGGAGCAAACGGGCGTTATCTTGGCCAAGAGGATGGTTCATCCCCGCTTTCACACGCCCATTCGCAAAAATTTGAGCGGTGAACATGGCGGCTTCCGCAAAAAAAGCGATCCTTCCCTCCCCATACGTTCTAACGCCTCCTTGATACCATCCGGCAACATTGATATTCGGAGTACCGGGAGGGAATTTGTTATACTCCTCAGGCATCCAGGATCGAAATCCCTCTCCTAAAATGAGGAGAGGCTGAAATCCCTCTTCGCACCGGAATGCTGAGCCGGCAAAGGTGGCAACACGATGGACATGTTCATCTGGTCCCCGTCCCTTGGTGAGGGGATGATCTGCCAGAGAGCCATCTGTCTTGCGAAATAAAGTAGGACCAGCGCGACCTGGTGGCGAGCCTTTCATGACGTATCCATTGCTCACTTCGATCCCGAAAGAAAAAGCCAGATCTTTGATGGCGCCTGGATCAGGCATGTGATCCGTGATCACAAACAAAGCCCCTCCTTTTGCCACCCAATTATTGAGGATAAGAATCTCTTCCTCTGAGAATGTAGAGGGGTCTCCTATTTTTGAGGGCGGTTGGGCATCGGCAATCACATAAATCGATCCTGAAGTGAGGAGTTCTTCAGTTATCTTTTCTTTTGCCCTGGTAACCACATACCCGTCCTGTCTCAACATATCGGCAAAGGGGAGGTAGGTTCCCACGGCGGTATGGAAATTATTGTGCGCCTCATCGACAAGGACCACAGGTCCTTTCCCACTGCGAAATGCCGAGTTTTTTATGGGAAAGCGGAAGGATTTATCCACCGTACGAGGTGGTTCAACCGTGCTGGCCGTCTGCTGGAATCTCAGAGCATCAAAAGTGATAACACCGTTTTTTCCCCGAGTTGCATGTCCGTGATGAATTCTTTCGAATCCGGGTGGCTTCAATTTCCAAGGAGGGTCACCATTGAGAGGAATTTCCCAAATGCCGTGCCAGTTCCCATCTTTGATGGCGTGGACCAAAAGGCTATTTCCACCTGGATCAGCAAATGGTCCATGACTGAGTTTGAAAATATCATTGGGAAGAGGAAAAACTTTCCCTCCTTCTGCAGGAATTTTGCAGATTCGATGCCTCCCATCGACATCTGTATAAAAGAATATCCATTGGCCGTCCGCAGAATACCAGGGCCTATACCCCCATCCCTTTTGGAGTAATGCTCTGGGTTCTTCGTTGCCGTCAATCGGCACTGACCATAAGCCTGACTTTCTCCCCTGCCGATTGGATACAAAGGTTATGTATTTTCCATCCGGGCTGAAGCAGGGGCGTTCATCCTGATATGTTCCCTTGGTGATTTGCTTCACGTTTTTGCCGTCTGTATCCATGACGAAGATATTAAAGTGGCTGTTGGCGGGAGGATCACCGGAAGGTGTCATCTCTTCGACTGTTTCGTGTTTCTGATCAAACACAAAATCGGATGAGAATGCGATCCTCTCACCCTTCCAATCGAACACAGGATGACGGGCATTTGTTTCAGATGGAGTCAGCGCGACAATCTCACCGGTCGTGAGGTCGGCCTTCCAGACTCGAGGAGGCCCTGATGAATTTCCATAAAAGACCACATGTGTTCCCTCAGGATGAATACAGGGTTGGAAATATATCCCATTTCCCGGTGAGATTTTTTTTATTTTACCGCCGGGATACCAGGCATAAACATCCGTATAAAACTGTAATCTGGCATTTCCGTTCAATGAAATCATCAAGGAAAATATCCAAATAAGACCAATTACCCTTTTTAATTCGAGTTTCATTTTTTCTTCCTTTTGTCAATCTCGGAAGCACATGTTTTGCAGGGACAGCGACAAAATGGACAAAAGAGGCCGCCATGAGGTAATCCCGAGCCAATGATGCCTCTTAACCAACCTATCACATGAAAAAAGATGTGGTCAATAGATACGGGGAGAAGATGAATAAAACTTTGTTCAAAAAATAAGAATTCCCTTTTTCCTTTCTTTAGTGGGCGAACATGAAGAATTTCAGAACTTCCATGAGATTGCTATGAGTGTAGGCCACTGTTCTTTCTCCTGTCCGTTTGGCTCCCGGGAACCAGGAACTTCTGGCTGCATCGTTTTCTTCCTTGTAGCGGATTTCCATGGTGATGGGAGTTTTGAGTTTTAATGGTTTAAATTTTTTCAGATTCATTAGGGCTTCCTTGGTTTTCTTCTTGATCATTTCCTGAGCTTTGGTGGGATGGAGCATTTTGGCTGCCTTGCCGATTCCTTCTTTGACGGATACACATTCCACCCCAGGAAAAAGCTCCTGGGCCTGCTTGACGAAGGCCAGGTCGCCCGCAGCCATGACCACTGGGACATTAAAATACCCGGCAATCGCACCGTTGATTCCGGCTTCAGGCATGTTTTTCCCGTTGATAAAGACATCTATAGTGCCGGTCATAGTGTGTTTCAGAACCGCATCCGGCGTGCCTTCCCGGGCGTGGTAGCCGATGAAGATCACGGCATCGAAAGTCGCATCGATCCCCTCCATCATGCTCAGCGGGCCACCGGACCAATCCCTGAGAAGTATAGCTTCAGGATGAAGACGGTCAGGAAGAATATTCCGTGCGCTTCCATGGGAATCCCGGACGAGAATCTCTGTGGCACCGGCCTCGAGCGCTCCTTCTATGGCGGCGTTGGTCTCGTCTGTCATCAGCCGGCGGAAGAGAGCATAATCCATGCCGTTCCGGCTGACATCTTCCCAGTGTATGACACCGGCCACGCCCTCCATGTCTACGGAGATAAACACTTTGAGTCCTTTCTCTGCGTTGGCAGCGAATGCCGTGAGAAATAAAATCATACACAGAAGAATGGCTTTCTTTTTCATTTCTCCTCCTTATCGTTAAATAGGGGATCTCTTCCGAGATGCTTTCCTTTAAATTTCAAATGGGTGCATTTTGGCTCAAAGGTGAACGTTCAAAAACGTTAGAAAACATCCTTTCTTATTGCCTTCTTTTGAATCACAGGTTTTTTAGAACTTTTAGCAAGTTGTCGATATCTTCAAAATCATTGAAGATGTTTACAGATACCCTGATGCCTTCTCCTCGCGCGCCGACAAAGATTTTATTTTCAGCAAGAGTCTTGATGCATTTTTCATTCTTGTCTCCGAGTGTGAATGTCACTATGGCCGAACGTTCTTTTTTTCTGGCAACAGGGGAAATAATCTTGATGTTTAGCTTTTTCAAGCCTTTGATCAGATAATCCGTCAGTTCCATGATGTGTGTTTGGATATTCTGGAATCCGATTGTTTTGAGGTAGTCTATCGCCACCTGAAATGCCAATAAAGGCTGCAGGTTGTACGTTCCAACAATGTATCTCTCCGCTGTGTTATGAAGACGGAAGGGAGTGTTTTTAGCCGTGTGGATGAAACTCCCTTTTTCGGGGGCCACAGACATCCATCCGGCCCAGGGAGGCGGGTATTTTTTCCGAAACGAGGAGGATGTGTAGAAGAGAGTCCCGATATGGCCGGTGAAACCCCATTTGTGAACCGAAGCGGAGAGCACATCGATGTTCATGGATTTGACATTGATCGGGAAAAAAGGAAAGGACTGGGTTGCATTGACAATAAAAAGAATGCCCCTTTTCTTCAGTTCTTCACCAAGAGCTTTCAGATCCTGGCGGAATCCAGTGGCGTACTGCACGTGTGATGTGACAACTGCCAGGGTGTTTCGGTCTGTCATCCTCAGGATGGACTCGATAGAATACCTTGCGTCCACAGGTTGGACATAGCGCATATCCAGGCCCTGGTATTCAAACCCGATCGTTGAGGCGGGAAACTCATCTTCCATCGAAACGATGTTGAAGGGCTTTTGGATATGATTTTTAAAGGTCAAGGCCAGAAGCGACATGACTGATGAGGTGTTGGGGACAAAGGTAACATCATTTCCTTTGGTGTGGATCATTTCCGCCAGTCCTGAACAGAGCTTACGGAATTTTTTTAAATCCTTTGTCCAGTGGATATCTCCCTGAGCATGGAGCTTGCTGTATTCTTTCCTTATGGCGTTGAAAACGGGGGTGGGAGAGGGAGACATCGCTGCGCTGTGGAAATAAATCATGTTTTTAGTGATCGGAAAATCGCTCCGGATTTTTTTCCAGTCCGTCATGTTTTTACCTCTATTTTTTTAATTTCAGCCCAACTCCAGTTTTTTGCATATTTTATTCACTTATTTTTTGATTTCAATGAATTCGATGGGCGCACCGTTGTGGACGATGAAGGCGACTCTGACTCCTTCCGAAGGGCTGTTGGGCTCGATCAGCACCTCTTTTCCCTTGAGCTCAGCCTCAAGGTCCTCGACTCTAAAGGCAACATGCGGGACAGTTTGAACCAGTTCGGGCAGTGGTGAGTCCGGCTCAAACCTCATCCATTCCACTCCATAAGGACTTTCCTCATAACCTGAAACATAGACTCTGTAATTTTCGAGATAGGCTTCGTTTTTTCGCTGAGTCTGTGTGGGGATGCCGATATGATGGTACTCTTTCATGCTTTGCTCCGGAAAGAATCGGTCTTTTTTAAATCAATTTGATCACTCATTTTATCCTCTATCCTCAGATGTTTTGGCCATCCTGCGAGTCAGCGTCTGCAGGAAATCCAGTCTGTTAAACGACCAATCTGAATGATAAAAGCCAGTTCCTACTTGTCAGGTTGAGACACCCGGCCGCAGGGACGCACGCCTTTCCCGATGCGTTCCTTGCCGTCTCCGAGCTCTTCGCGGGCCTTTTCTCCTAAGGCTTGAAGCTGCGCGACGACCTCCGGATACTGGTCCGCCACATTGCGCCTTTCACCGATGTCGTTTTCCAGGTCGTAGAGCTCCAATCCGGTCTCTCCACGCGCGTATGGACCGGGCAGGCCGTTCTTTCCCGGCTCAACGCCTTCATAAGTCCGGTATCCATGCGGAAAATTGAGCTTCCATTTGCCCTGACGCACGCACTGGAGCGGCCGTCCGTAGTAATAGAACAGATGGTCACGTGGATTAGCGCCCGGCTCTCCTTCAAGCAGAGGAAGAATATTAACACCATCGATCTTTTTTTTTGGCAAGGGAGCGCCGGCAATCGCGGCAAAAGTCGGCAGCAGGTCCAGCGTGGATGCCATCTTATCGCAGACTGTGCCTTGCGGGATATGCCCGGGCCAGCGCATAATGCAAGGCACGCGTTGACCGCCTTCCCAGGAAGTCCCTTTCCCTTCGCGGAGCGGTCCGGTTGAGCCGGCATGCGTGCCGAAGTTCAGCCAGGGTCCGTTGTCGCTCGTGAATACCACAAGGGTGTTTTTTTCAAGCTTGTTCTTTTTAAGGGTTTTGAGAATTTCCCCCACCGACCAGTCGATCTCCATGATCACATCCCCGTACTTGCCCTGCTGGCTCTTGCCTCGGAATTTGTCTGAAACGCCCAGAGGCGTGTGAGGCATGGAATGAGGCACATACAGGAAAAACGGTCTGTCTTTGTTCTTCTCGATGAATTGGATAGCCCGTTCCGTGTAGCGCGTGGTCAGCCTGTCCTGGTCTTCCATCTTGGTCAGCACCTCGACCGTCTCATTTCCGTCAATGAGCGGCAGATTCGGATAGGTCGCCTTATTGTGATCCTCTGGAGTCGGTGTCCCGTCATACCAGACGGGCCACATGTCGTTGGAGTACGGAAGCCCCAGGTATTCGTCGAACCCGTGCTGGAGGGGAAGGAATTCTTTATGGTGGCCCAAGTGCCATTTGCCGAAGATGCCACAGGTGTATTCCTTATTCTTCAGGACTTCGGCAATGGTTTCTTCCTCCGGATTCAATCCGATTTGAGCATGAGGGCCTAATGCCCCGTATATGGAGACGCGGTTGGGATAGCATCCGGTTATCAACGACGAACGCGAGGCGCTGCACACGGCCTGGGAGACATAGAAGCTGGTGAAGCGCATCCCTTCCGCGGCCATCTTGTCAAGGTTGGGTGTTTCGAATCCCTTGGCGCCGAAACAGCCGACGTCCGCATATCCCTGGTCGTCAGTGAAGATGACGACAAAATTCGGCAGACGCTTCCGGAAGAGACTGCAGGAGGCAAAAGGCAGTGCCGCCGCACCTATTCCGATAGACTTCAGAAAATCTCGCCGGTTGAGTTTAAATTTCATAATTTTTCCTTCCTAAATTTCTCTCTGTTTCCCCTGATCCTTAAAACATGTTTGTACTATAACAAAAAAATGATTAGTCAGCCATTTCTATTTTTTGGGGAGATCGACCCTGAATTCTTCAAGACCGGGTTGTGTATCTTGAGGGTATTCACGCATCTTTTTCTCTAATTGACGAAAACGAGCCAGGATGAGCGCGATCACTAGGCTCCCGAAGAGGAAAAAGAACACACCCAGAAGGATAAAGGCTGTGGAAAGGGAGTAGGAGTCAACGGCTTTTCCGAAAAGAGGAGAGAGGACGACATAAGAGAGGCTTCTGGTCATGTTCGCGACGGACAGGATAGTGGCTCTGACTTTTGATTCGATCAGGCGATTCATGAGGTCCATGAGAAGGGGAAAGCTAAAACCCATCAGGAAAGCATTGAGAAAAATCAACGGGATCAAAACTATGGATTGAAAAGTTCCAAGCAGTACAAAAGTCAGAGCCATGAGCAACGGAATGAGCAAAGATTGTTTTTGCCCCAGGAATCTTTCTATAGCATGAGCCTGTCTGGAGCCAACAGCGGCGGAGAGTTGAAAGGCCGCCATGAGAACGCCGAATAACCCGATGCTGATCCCGATGGATCCATAATACAAAAAGTAGGCCCAGATACCTATAGCCCCCGTGCTCATGATCAGGGCGATGAGAAACATCAGCAGCCTGAGCTGCTTGTGCGAAAAGCTAATTCGACTGATCTTCAGGATGTCTTTAAAGGGACTTGATGTTTTAAGTTTCTCCCGTTTGGGTTCAATCAACAAAAGTGCAAAAGGGATCATGAAGAGGCATACGCCCATATTGATGTAAAAAGGCACGCGCAGTGATAGTAAAGCGGTCACACCCCCTAAAATAGAGGAGAAAGCTGTTCCCACCCGCGTATAATAGAAAGACCTCCCCTCGAATTTTTTGTATTCCGACTCTTCTTTCAGTTGAATCAAGGTGTCATAGATCAGAGCGGAGTCGCAGCCAGACCGCATACTGTTTCCGATGGCAATGATAAATTCGGCCAGGATGAAGGTGGCAAAGGAATGAGTGAAGACATAGACGCCTATTCCTACAGGAAGAAAACACGCTCCGAAAACAAGGGTTTTCTTCCTGCCGATAACGTCGGCCAGGTAGCCGGACGGAATCTCCATCAACAGGATCGAGAGAGCATAGGCGGCCTGGATGGTGAATATCTGAGTCGAATTGAGCCTGTTGGCTTCGTAGTAAGGGATGAGTATGGGGAGGACCAGCCAGAATTCGTTCAGGAATCTATAAATATAGATCTTCCACAGGTTCGAGCGGATGTTTGTCATTTTTCCAGCATTCAGACAATCGATAATAGTACAAACAGGCAATCATTGGCAAAAAAATCTGTAAAGCAGAAGCATTTTCAAAAACATGCTTTCGTCAAGGATTCGGAAATGCTGACTCTGTAGGGTTTCAAAGATTGGAGAAGACGAGCTGAATCAGTGAAAATGGAAAGAAGCTTCAGGTAGGAAAGGTTCTGTTTTCCGTTAATCCTTTCTTTTTTGTATTCCTTTTATGGCACCTTAGACCGGACGATACTTGGCTTTGTACTGTGAGTCTATGGTTTTTTTGTTTTTGACTGAAGATTTCTGCTGTGCTATAAGTCTTAAAACAGGAGACCCTGAAGAGAGTGGAAAGCATGGGGAATATCGCGAGCCAACAACAAACTGTCTTTTCCTCTTGACTCGGATTTCCTCAGACCTTCAAGAACAATGAATATATCTCAGTTAAGGAAAAATGCCGAGGCCATTTTCCAGGCGGGTGTAGAAGCAGTCAATCCTGTTCATGTCGTCAAAAAACATGTCGCGCTCCAGGATGACAGGCTTACAGTCGGAGACCAGGAATATAATCTTGCAGAATATGATGGGATTTACGTCATCGGAACGGGCAAGGCGTCCGCCGCCATGAGCCAGGCTGTCGAGGAACTTCTCGGGGAACGTCTGAAGGGAGGCGTGGTGAATGTCAAGTACGGCCACTCCTTTCCTCTGAACAAGATCAAAGTGAATGAAGCCGGCCATCCTGTGCCCGATGAAGCGGGTTTCCATGG
>Ga0209636_10008337_pt1 | contig 10550 bp, 9 predicted proteins | sample DeeMarSWOR152_54_FD_187464 | JGI IMG/M metagenome (GOLD analysis project Ga0209636, IMG submission 187464) | Marine sediment microbial communities from White Oak River estuary, North Carolina - WOR-1-52-54 (SPAdes) (version 2) | ecosystem: Environmental > Aquatic > Marine > Intertidal zone >... | reverse complement strand
TGTTGTAGATGTAGGTTAGATCGTAGACAGCAGCTCCATTGACAAAGCCAGCCTTCCAGGTAGCTAATGTCTGGAATGTAGATGTCAATGAACTGCTGGTGATGATGATGTACTCTTCAGTTTGTAAGGGTGTTCCACCATCCTCATAGGTTGACAGTGTTCCTGTATTATCCACTATGCCAGCAACAGCTGCTTTGTCATCTGGTAATCCTCTGTACAACTTGGGCTTTGGACCCTTGCCAAACTGTACCTCAACAGTCAGCTTGGGATAGAACTTCATTTTACCAGCATTTGGCTGGTACTGCAGGGGGTATAGATTGACGTTTAGAATCTGGAATCCTTTGAAAGAGCTGACACCCACAACTTCAAACAACTTTTCGGGGTACCAGTTGCTGGAGTTGTAGATTTCCGGGTTTGGACCTACCTTTTGAGGTTGAGGACCGCTGAATGTACAAGGGTATTGGCCCCATATCAATTCAAACCCGTCCTGGATCACTGGTGTATCGAATTTCACTTTGATATCCTTTACCACTGCGCCCTGGGGCAGCAAAATATTGGCAGGGTAGTATGGCATCAATGGCTCTCCTGCTATTTCCTGTAGAAAAGTATCCTCGATCACCCACTGGCCGTCAATCACTGTGGCACTGAACGTGTATTCTACTGCTAGAGAATCACTGGAAAAAGCTGCAGGAATACTCAAACTCAATAGCGTTGCTAGAACAAGCATCGTCGTTTTCTTTTTCAAATCTTCCACCTCCTTTAAGTTTATGTATGTGTGTAAGCACAGGTATATATAAAGTTTTCCCTTCTTTCGAATTACTGATACCTACCGAAACTAAAGAAGAAAAAAAGGATGTACGAATCTCAGTGCATCCTAGTACCTCTACCTATATTTATCTTCACTTCTCCTACAGTACATGCAGATGAATGAAATTAATGTCTATCGTATGATTGAACTCCTAAGGCAGAATCACGGCTTAACATAATTTCTTCATTCCAGGAAGAATTAATCAATCTTCCATGAAAAACCACAGCGACGGAGGGGTGTATCACCTCTTTCTTAGATACTTGATTTTTTCAGTATTTTATGAGGAGAAGCAGAATTCCACAGGCTGCCAGCAGATCAATAGATCTATTCACTTTGAACCTATCTATGGAATACAAGACCGGTATGATCCAGAAGCCTGTAAAGAAAGAAGAGAACTCCGAAGCTCGACATGACTCCAATAATCATAATAGGAAAGTCATTGAGCAGTGCCAGGAGCACTATCATCATGGCAGTCACAAGATAGAACTGAGACACAATAATGGATAGCGTAATGAACAAGAGAACTCTGATTGTCTCAGCTATACCATTACTACTTTCTCCTTGCGTAAATACCATTTTCCTTGCGTAAATCCTGAGAGTAAATAGAATACTATTTATAACCTGCAAATCCTTCATGAGCCATGGATATTCGTGTGACAAAAGGTGACGGAACTAGCCAATTGTATGATAGAGGAAAGATTCTCAGAACATGTATCAAGATGGGAAGCACCAGGGAGATTGCAGAAGTAATTGCAGATAAAATAGAAACAAAAGTACACGATGGCATAAAAACAGAGAAAATCCTTCAGATGATTCTTGTGCTACTGTACAAGCACATGCCCACAATTACTTTATTGGTGCACCTGAAAAAAGCTTTAAGTCTAATGAAACCTGCCCCTGATTTTGAACAATTTGTCCAGATCTTGATGAGTAAACATGGGTATGATGTTACTCCAAATCGAATCATAAGGGGAAAATGCGTAGAACATGAAATCGATGCTATTGCAAAAAAAGAGGGCATAACGTACATTGTAGAAGTGAAACATCATTTCAACTATCACACACTAACTGGTCTAGATACTGTTCGTATTTCTCGAGCTGTATTCGAAGACATTACTGAAGGGTTTGAGCTCGGGTTGAATGATATAAAGGTAGATAAAGCAATGGTGGTGAGCAATACAAAATTCTCAGGACAGGCTCTCCAGTATGTAGAATGCAGGGGAATCAGTCATATTGGATGGAATACACCTCCTGGTCGTGACCTACCGACTATGATTGAGGAAAAGAATCTGTACCCTATAACATATTTGACGAGGTTGGATGCTGCAACCAGGAAGAAATTATTATCTGCTGGCGTGATATTTGTGAAAGAATTACTTAAGAAAAGTCCACGTGAACTTACAGAAGAAACAGGAATTCAGAAGAATGTTCTTGAGCAAATGATTGAAAACGCAAGAATTATACTTTCAGATAGACAAGAAAGAATACTATACTGAAACTATCCTATCAGGAAAGTCTTAAATGCAGTATCGGAAAGTCTTAAAGCGTGCAATGAATCCTTAAAGGATCTTGTTCATATTTACGATCAAGACAGCATGGATACATTTGTTGGTTTATACTTTGATGGAAGAGATACAGTTGGAATCAAATTGTCTTGTTGGAATCAAATTGAGTCCACTAATTGAATATTACAGCTTAACTTGAGTAATGTTTAAAAGGATATCCCTAACAAATCACAACGAGGGCCAAAGCTTTCAAAGCCAGGTTTCAACGATAATGAACCTTCATAATAAACCATATAAACAGCAACAGATAGACAGCATTGCCATGAATAAGAATGAAGCACCCTGGGCTGAACCTACTGAGAAAGTACTTGATTCCATGAAAACATCTGAAAAAGGACTTACTACTTCTGAAGCTCAAAAAAGGCTCAAAGAGTATGGATTTAATCAAATTGCAGAAAAAGAAAAAAGAAATGGATTGGAAATATTTGTTTCCCAGTTTAAAAATGCTCTTATCCTCATTTTGGTAGCTGCTGCCATTGTTTCTTACTTCCTAGGAGAAGAAATTGATACTGCTGTACTCCTCTCAATTGTTTTTCTCACATCTCTGCTGGGATTCTTTCAGGAATACAGAACGGAAAGAGCACTACAAGTACTAAAACACTACATAACCATGGAATCCAAGGTGTTAAGAAATGGAGAAGTAGTAGTACTAGACAGCAAAGGGATCGTCCCTGGAGATGTTGTCTACTTACGTATTGGGGATGTGGTCCCAGCAGATGTGAGGCTCATCTCAGTGGATGACATGGCCACTGACGAGTCTTCTCTCACAGGAGAGTCGCTCCCTGTTGTCAAAAGGGTGGGCACAATAAAAAGGGAGTACTCACAGCCTCAAGACCTGGAGAACATGGCCTTTATGGGAACTTCAGTAGCCAGCGGCTCAGGATATGGTGTGGTCTGTGCAACAGGGGGAGCCACCTTTTTTGGAAAGACAGCCTCCTATCTGATAAGGACGCCTGAATCTGATTTCCACAAGAGCATGCGGGCCTTCAGCAATTTCTTACTGAAAGTAGTCATAGTCATGACAGTCTTCATATTTTCAACCAATGCTTTCTTGGGCAGAGGGGTTTTTGATTCATTCTTGTTTGCGGTTGCTCTGGCCGTGGCCATTACACCTGAAGCTCTATGCCCATTATCATGACCATCACCCTGTCCAATGGGGCCCTCAAGATGGCGAGAGAAGACGTTGTTGTGAAACGGCTGGCCACGGTGGAAGATCTCGGGAATATTGATGTTTTATGCTGCGACAAGACAGGAACGCTCACTGAGGGAAAATTGAAACTCCAGGGTTACTATACTGTGGATGGATATACTGATGATGCGCTCATTCTGTATGGGTTGTTGTGTAGTTCAATAAAGGGTAAGAAAGGAAGGAAACTGACGGAAAATCCCATAGATGCAGCAGTTTGGGAGAGTAAGAAGGCAGCAGAACTTGGATCTCAGTTGAAATTCTTTACTATTCTGGACATGAATGAATTTGATTATGAAAGAAGAAGAATGAGTGTCCTTGTCAGATCAAGCGCACGCACCCTGTTAATTGCAAAAGGAGCACCTGAATCTATTTTAGACATCTGCGAGACTGCTACAGTTGCTGGCACAAAGACAGCAATCACACAGGAGTTGTCCTCAAGAATACGTGGTACAGTCTCTGGGTATGAGAATGAGGGATACCGCGTTATTGCTGTTGCAGAAAAAGATATCGAAACAGAAAAAATCACCAAAACTGACGAAAACAAGTTGAACCTTTCAGGATTCTTACTCTTTCTGGACCCGCCTAAGAAAACGGCCAAGAACTCTCTGAGAACGTTTCAGAATCTGGGGCTCACAATAAAAGTGATCAGCGGGGATAGTCCTGTCATCACCAAGAAGATCTGTCATGAAGTTGGGCTGCCCATAGTTGAAGAAATGGCGATAACGGGAAGTAGCCTTGATAGACTAACTGAAGAAGAATTTGAAGAATGTGCCCAGAAATATACAGTTTTTGCCAGGGTTGCTCCTGAGCAGAAGTATAAAATTTTATCTGTTTTAGGCAAAACCCATGTTGTGGGCTTTCTGGGAGATGGTGTCAATGATGCTCCCGCTTTGAAGGCAGCAAATGTGGGAATATCTGTGGATTCAGCCTCAGGGATAGCAAAAGAAGCTGCTGATATCATTTTGCTCAAGAAAAGCCTACGAGTTCTCGCCCACGGGATTACTGAAGGGAGAAAAATCTTCAGCAACATCACCAAGTACATCATGAACACTATCAGTGCCAATTATGGGAACATGTTGACAGTGGCAGCATCCTCCCTATTTCTGAAGTTTATACCGCTTCTGCCCGCACAGATTCTGCTGAACAACTTTGTCAGTGATTTTCCTCTCTTGACCATAGCTGCAGATAATGTGGACAAAGAGTTTCTGAGGAAACCAAAACGGTGGAACATTCATGTGATATCTCGATTCATGATCTACTTTGGATCGATCAGTGTCTTCTTTGACTTGCTATTGATTCTTCCTCTGGTCTTTTTGATAAAAGTGACCCCTGAGTTGTTCAGAACTGCCTGGTTTCTGGAATCTGCACTCTCAGAGATTCTTGTGACCTTTGCTATCAGAACGAAGTTGCCCTTCTTCAAGAGCAGACCGAGCATGTTGTTGATAGGAACCTCAGTGGTGACAGGAGCAGCGGCAATTGCGATCACCTACACGAGAGTGGGCACTCTCTTTTTTGAGTTTGTCAGAATGCCTATCTCGATTGTGACATTCATCGCAGGAGTACTGATAGCCTATTTTGCGGCTGCTGAAATTGTAAAGAGACGCTTTTTCAAAAAGGTTGAACTATAAAGTGCCCAGAGATATTCGCATTCGACCAAGAAAATCATGCTCCCCCTGTGAGATCTCTATGCAGAGCAGAACCTGTGGGTACTATCTTCCTGTTTGTGCTGATGTGATTCACCTTCCTGCATTCATGAGCACTATAAGTTTTTAACTGCGAAAATCTTTTTGTCTTCATGGATATTATCACGTTCTTCTTGATTTTGGGCATACTCCAGGGTGTTTTAGAATGGCTTCCTGTGTCCAGTTCAGGGAATGTGACCTTACTCGTGGTTAATTATGTGCATGTATCTTTTTCTGAAGCAGTAAAAGTATCCTTTTTCCTGCACGGGGGGACCATGCTTTCTGTTCTAGTAAAATTTAGATCAAAGATATTCAAATTGGCTAAAGATGTCCTTTCTGCGGAACGGACGCCTTTTTTAGACTTTTACATTGTGGCCACAATCGTGTCTGCAGTTGTAGGACTTCCTCTTTACTTGTTACTTGAACTGGAAATTCCAGAACAGATTGGCTCTCTTATGATTGCCTTCTTTTTGATTCTGACTGGCATCATAATCAGAAAACAGAGAAAAGGCCTAAAATCTGTAGCCGAAACTACACTTATTGATTCATGTATTGTAGGAATAGTGCAGGGGATTTCAATTATACCCGGTATATCCAGGAGTGGTATGACCATATCTGCTTTGCTGTCACGGGGTGTAAATCAAGAAGAAGCTCTTCAATTATCATTTCTGCTTTCCATTCCTCCAGTATTGGGATTGATGGTGCTGGGGTTTTCTGGGTTTCAAGGGGTATATCTTCTTAGTATGGGTGTTTCCTTTGTGTGCAGTCTTCTTACCATGGAAATCATGTTAAAAACTGCACAGAAGCTCAATTTTAGCTACTTCTGTTTTGCAGTAGCCCTGGTGACCATTCTTATTGTGGGATTAGTCTACTAAGTGCTATTCTAATATTTCTTTTGGCACGTCCTAAACTTTCCTGCATTTTTTTAGGATACCGGAATTCAGCAAGGAAGCTGTCTAGGATAATACATGATCCATTTCAAGTACTTGCTGCAGGCCTTGTTCTTCACTGAATGACTCTTTGAACCTGATTGATGGATACGAGAGCACAACGCTGTATAGCTCACATGGTAGCTGAAAGTAGTTGTAGTTAAATTTGGTATACAATTTCTGTCAGCTGATAGATTACATTTTAGACAAATGCTGTAGAGCCATTACCATCTGTTCTCTGTGAAAGGTTGCCAACATTATCACAACTGAAGGTTTCTGTGGTTGCAACAGGGCAGGTTATCTGATGAAGGTAAGGTAACTTCCTTGTACTGATTGTAAAAGAGAACTGCTGCTTGAGAGAATTCTTTGATCACTCCTTGAATTCTCATGCTGGAAATTGTACAGAATAACTGTCTGGCAATATCAGAAAAAGGAATATTAACACATACCAGTAAGTGATCACCCATCTTTGTCAACACCGGTGTGGTAGGGAACTGAGAGAATAATGATTCCAGCAGGGTTTTACAATCTGTACAGAGTAGAAATTGGTATACCATATATTCTCTGTATCCTTCAGGGTATAAAATTTCTGAAAATGTCGACGGTTAAGGCTGAACAAAATTGCCTGACTTGTTTTGGATTTCAGGGCAAGTCCGCTAGTCTTGTTCTGTCTACCCTTGTTCTGTTGCAGTTTCCAGTGGAAGTCATTTATAAAGCATTGTGTAAGAAGATCATTGCCTTGTTGCATCTTTTTACCAGGTTCTGAGGGATTGAAGGGTAATCCCTCAAGGCTGTTGTTCAAAATGTAGATCATTTGATCCATCCCTCGCTCTGGGGTTACCCTTATAAAGTTATTAATTTCCAAAGGTGTACAGGGGCTTTTCCTGGTCATAGAATCCTTCTCCTTCTTCAAACGTAGTAAATGCTAGAAGTGGGGGCAGGATTCAATGTACAGTTTCTTCCTATGATCGATCTGTAAGTGGATGTACTGCAGGGTGGTCTCTAGGCTTCTGTGCCCTAACTGGTCTTTTACCTCTATCATTGAAGCTCCGTGAGTGATCATATTGGTAGCCAAGGTATGTCGTAACACGTGTGGTGTGACATTCTTTTTGATCCCTGCCAGTCTCCCATATTTTTTGACTATTACATAGACTCTGCTCCGGGAAATTCGTCTTCCTCTCCTGGATGTGAATACTGCTTTTTTGCCAATATTCCTATGAGAGTCTGGTAAGGATTCTAAGTATTCCTTGAAGATATCAATACACCTTTCTGATATGATAACCTTTCGATCATGATAGTTCTTGGTATCTTTGACCAGTATTTCATGGCTATCCAGATGGAGATCACTCATATTGAGGTTACACAGTTCATTGACTCTCATGTCAGTGTACAGTAATGTCATCACAATGGCCCTATCCCGTAAGGTGGGAATGACTCTCACCAGCGTTTGGGCTTCTTCCACCGTTAAGAAGACAGGCTGCCTCTTGTGCTGTTTGGGTGGCGTCAATTGGATCTTCTTTCCCAGGAATTTGAAGTAATGATTCAATGCATAGACAATGTTGGCAATGGCATCATCGTCCTTTATCTCTCGCTGCTGAAAAAAGCGGAACAGAGCTTCTGCATTTAGAATATAGCTACGATTCTGTTGGCAATGTGACTGAATTGATCAAGAGATGGTTAGATCCTCTCACTCAGATACAACAGACTTCTACTGAGTCCTATGGATATGATGCTCTGGATCGGTTGGCATCTGCAGTCAATGAGTTTGGAACTATATCTTTTGAATATGATTCCGTGGGAAATAGATTACAGCAGACACTGAATGGGGATACAACTGCTTATACATACCAACCATACGATAGACTTGCCACTGCAGGGGAATGGGAATTCACCTACGACACAGATGGAAATACATTGTCCAAAACCAATAGCACTGATGAGTGGTTGTACCAATATGATGCAACAAACCGCCTTGTACAGGTACAGCACAATGGTCAGCTCTTGGGAACTTATACATATGGTGGAAATGGCTACAGAATCAAGAAGACAGAATGGAATCCAGATTCACAGCAATATGAAACCATAATTTATTTATATTCAAGAGGGAATGTCTACTACGAAAAGAATACAACAACAGGGTTGGATGCCATTTACATTTTCGGTCCAACAGGGAGAATAACAAAAGAAGTAGGTGAAGAGACTATGTACTACCATACAGATCACTTGGGGAGTACTCGATTGATAACAAACACAGCAGGTAGTCCGATTAGTGCTGTTGGTTATCATCCCTTTGGCGAATCTAAGGTAACAGGCGAAAACGAGAGATATCTATTCACAGGACAAGAAATGGATTCAACTGGGTTATATTATTACAAAGCTCGCTACTATGATCCAGAGATCGGAAGGTTTCTCAGTCGAGACAAGTGGAAAGGGGATCAAAGAAAGCCTCAGAGCATGAACAAGTACATTTACTGTATGAATAACCCACTAAAGTACACAGATCCTTCGGGTAGCACGGTTGATTTCGCTGACGAAATGGTAGAAGATTTACTGGCAGAAAATGAGGCAGAACCAGGGGCGGGAGGATCTGAATCGCCACCAGATCCGGGGAAGGAATCGTCATGTACAACTGATGCATGCTTGCTAGCATACAACATGTCGAGAGGTATTGCAATTCAGTTGCATACAACCTTTGAATCAAAGGCCTGGCTTGCTTCGCAGAACCTTATGAGAGAAATGGAGCTAATTCTTGCTGACCCTGAAGATAGGAAAGAGTTTGAGAAAGGTTGGAATGAAGGATATGTAGATGGATGCGCTGATGTTGCTGATCCCGCCACTGCTGAAGAAAATACCAGGAAATTCAGAGAAACACTAGATGGTGACATGAATTGTCTGATAGACCACCTCGGAGACGAGCTTGCGATTTCTGGACTTCAGATGTTGATACCTTCACCAATACCTACCAAGTTACCTTCAGAAATTCTTCAAGCTGCTGCCTATATTGCTAGAGAGAACTATAATCTAGCTGTGACAGATCGCTATGGATCACCTCCAGATAATCTGGATGAATTCTGTAAAGAAGAAGATAAGGGGTCTTCTTTCTGTTTTGGAACCTTTTTGCTCTGTATCTTTAGCGGATTGGGTATCTTTTCTATATTGATGAAGAGAAAAAGGAGAGAAACATTATGAAATCTCGATATTTTATTCCATGGATCTTCATTTTCTTTTTGCTCTCAGGGTACATAATCACAGGATACACTAGACACTATCTGTATGATAAAATGATAGAAGAGTATATTGCAGAACAGATGTCTTCTAGAGACCAGGGTTTACCCAAACCCATGGGCTGGGAAACTCATGATTATTTAGGCAGTCCAGAGGCAGCCCTGGTAGTTGTTGATCCTGCTTTCCAGGAGGAGATTTACTCTCTCTGTGATGTATGGCTTGTATATTCCACTGAATATGAGACTGATGTACTTCTTCTCCTTCTAGAGGGAGTTAATGATGATAGATGGTGCTTATGGGATGCGTATAAGAGAATAACGATCTTTGAATATCTCAGAACTGTTCTTACTGTAGCCAGCAATGCAGGTGTTATTCAAATAACTCCTCACAGTGATGAAGACTGGGGTGGGTCATTGGCTGAGTCAATTGCTCTATGGGAAGCTGCCGGTGGAGAGCGAAAGGGGAACTGGATAAAAACCTACAAACACTCTTCAGAATATGAAGGCTGGCTGGATCAGATCCTAGAAGAAATCGCAAATCCGGAGGGGAGCGATTCACCGAGTATTACAGATCATTTTGTAGAGACTACAAGACAGGTGGAGCTTTCCTATTGCAGCTTCTTCCTTCAAGAAGATAAGCTCGAAACTCAACGGAAAATGACAGAAATTGCATATAAGAGATACGTAACTCATGTGGCTGAAAAGGATGTAGTTCCGGCGAGTATTGATTCATGGGTTGTCAGGTTCGGAGCGTCAAATTTTTCTGATACAGCCACGAGAAACTATAGTCTTCCATACATTTTGGGGATGGAGGGATTTCCTTTGAGAGATTTGGTTGTTGATTTTCTTGTTATTGTTGGTTTTTCCTTTGGTTTCACATATTTCGTCGTGAAAAGAAAATTGGCAAAACATAAGTAAAGAAATGATACTATCAGATGGAGAAACTCTTGGTGTCTTTTTGCCATGGTTGGGATTCTATCATTGTGTATTCTGTGAGGGATCAGAAGTTGTTCCTGCTCTGGATCAGTTGGCATCTGCAGTCAATGAGTTCGGGACTATATCTTTTGAATATGATTCCGTGGGAAATAGATTACAGCAGACACTGAATGGAAATACGGCCACTGCAGGGGGAAGTTTCTTTCATCCCATACAT
>Ga0209636_10008334_pt1 | contig 10553 bp, 13 predicted proteins | sample DeeMarSWOR152_54_FD_187464 | JGI IMG/M metagenome (GOLD analysis project Ga0209636, IMG submission 187464) | Marine sediment microbial communities from White Oak River estuary, North Carolina - WOR-1-52-54 (SPAdes) (version 2) | ecosystem: Environmental > Aquatic > Marine > Intertidal zone >... | reverse complement strand
AAATATATTTGTCAAATTTTGTCTGTTGAAAACGGGTTTTCAAGGAATCAGCGTGTCAAGGGGTGAGTCGAAACCGATCTCTCGGAAACAACACGACCTCCCGTATGTTCTGCTTTCCAGTAAGCAGCATCATTACTCTTTCAAGACCAACCGCCCACCCAGCGTGAGGAGGCATACCATAATCAAAAGCCCGCAAGTGATACCTGAAAGATTCGGGGTTCAATCCTTGCTCCTTCAACCTCTTAATTAAAAGGTCTTTCAAGTGAACGCGGGTTCCTCCAGAGGCAAGCTCTATCCAACGCCACATCAAATCGAACGCTTCACATAATTCTGGGTTGTCGTCTCGAGGATTTATGTAAAACGGTTTTGACTTGGTCGGCCAGTCAGTGATATAATAAAAGTAGGGGTGAAGTCTACCTAGTTTTCTGAACGCTTGGGTGGGGATATCTTCTCCCCAAGAAATCTCTATTCCTTCTTTCTTCAACTCTTCGATAATTTCATCGTAGGTAAAGCGTTTAAATGGGATTGTAGGAACCTCAATCTTATGTTTCAGAATCTTCAGTTCCTTTTGACAACGCTTCTTCACCGCTCCGCACATATGATGTATCATTTCTTCGAGCACTCGCATTACATCATCGGCAGTTGCAAACCCTTGTTCAATATCGATAGAAACGAACTCGCTTAAATGACGGCTAGTATGTGATTCTTCAGCTCTAAAAAAAGAGCCTATCTCAAAAACCCTGTCAAAAGCCACAACCAGTTGCTCCTTATACAACTGAGGACTTTGCGCAAGAAATGCTTTATTTTCAAAATAATCCACAGAAAAGAGGGCGGCTCCTCCCTCGGTGGCAGAGGCAATAATTCTAGGCGTATGCACTTCCGTGAAGCCCTGTTCAGACAAGAATTCACGTAGGGCTGCTAGCGCAACATGTTGAATCTTAAAGACAGCTCTGTTCTCGTCTTGACATAGATCAAGGACACGTGCGTCCAGTCGTACATCGATTTTCGCTGGGGTTCGCCCTGTCACGTCTAGGGGCAAGGGATATTGAGCTATTCCTAATATTCGAATCTCGCTGGGAACGATTTCCACTCCTCTTGGAGTTTGCTTTGTTTTTTTAACTGTTCCCTTCACGCCGATGGTGTATTGGCGTTGTAGCGAATCAGCTTTTCTGGTTACTTTGCCAATTTTGCTGCGTAGAATGGTTATTTGAATTGTTCCATCTTTGTCTTGCAGAATTACGAATCGTATTCCGCCAAGATCCCGGATGTCTTGAACCCAGCCTAAAACGATAACTTCTTTCCCGTCTAAATCTGGCTTTACGTCTGTTGAATAATGAGTTCTACGCCAATCTCCCATCTGATCGATTTCCATACAACATCCTCTATCTATCTCGCAAATTCCACTCTAAGAGTTGTTCCATGAACCTTTTTAGCAATTTCCTTCAATGCATCGGTGTTGATGGGTGGCGGTCTCTTCCCTCGTTTTCTTAGAATAACCCGAGTTTCAGTTGTTCCGTCTGGTAACCAAATCGTGTTTATTGTTATGATGCTCAACGGCGCGAACAAGTCTTCTAAAAATTTTCTGTCATCTACTCCATATTCTAGGACGCGTACTCTCTTCCCAGTTTTTTCTCCCAAAGCCCTTATAATTTTTCCACCGTAACTCAGCAAACGGGCTACGTCTCCATGTCCCACGACTACTGCTAAAACGTTGTCTTCCTCTACCGCTTTATGAAAATATACTTCTTGCAGTGGAGGATAGGTGCTTTCCAGCGACATAAGTAGGCGGCCAATTTTCAGGTCTACATCTGTTACCTCACCTGATTTGAGTCTTGCTTGGCATTTGGGACACAGTATTCCGCTTTTTAAGCAGAAGTCACAGATGTTTGCCATTTTCGGCATTTAATTATCCTCATCATCATTGATTTGAAGTGGTATCATACAGAGAGAGTATTGAGGTCATATAAACTTACCGAGAGGAGAGAATTATTTCTTCTCTAGCCTAACGTAAAGTGTTCAATAGTTTATTTAGAAAAAAAATAAAGAAGGAGTGGCGGAGCTTGTTTATTTGCTAACGTCTCTTATTTTCCTAGTTTTATTTCTATGGTGCTGACGTTAGTAGGCGTGTTTCTTCCCTCTTCATTGGATGCTAATTGTTCTGTGCCGACGTCTATGTTTTTAACTTTTACGTCTGGTAGGAACCGACGTCTAACGATCTCGACAACGTCAACAGCTCGGCTGATGGCTCTTCCCCGTGCTTTAACGTTTATTTCATTTGCTCCGCCGTGGAAGAGGGTTATACAAGCCAACACATAGTTCATAGCTGGCTTTCGTCCGATTAACACATCGTTTTTCTCTGGCATTTCACTGTCTCACTCCTTGTTCTTACGTACATTAACATGGTTTAACTTAGGAATAAATACGTTGCGGTTTTGTAGCTAGGATGTGTCGTCGTAATAGTATAACTTTTATATTATCCATATCATTTAATTTACATATGTAAAAATTTAGTTTAACTAAAAATAGGTGATTTTGTGAGCAAACACATCCCAACCGGACGTGCATTTCATCTGCTTTACCTGTTGTACGAGCAAGGCAGACCCGCAACAACTTACACTCTGGAGATGAAACAAAACGAACTGGCAAAACAACTCAACATCAGTCGACAGGCATTAAACGTGCATCTACGCAAGCTTCGAGATGGAGGATTCATTAGAACCGGTAGAGGATTTATCGACGTAACTGAAAAGGGACTGAACATGCTAGGAATTTCAGCGAATCCTGCCTTCGTCTTTGTCAAAGTCTCACCTCTAAAAAGAGTAGGTGTGTACCAAACAATTGTAACGCTTCCTATTCAACGAGTTTTTAGAGTAGTCGGCGACATGGACGCTATCATTATGGTAGAGCGAGAAAAGCTGGATGAGGCTCTCAAAGGCCTAGCTTCAGTGGATGGGATTCAAGACACAAGGTCTTACGTTACTATCCAAACTCTCAAATAGCTCTGAGGCGACTTTTCATTGAAACTTTTTGAGTATGAAGCAAAAGAAATCCTCTCTAAATACGGGATACCCACTCCCCTAGGAGAGTTGATAACTTCTCCCAAACAGGTTCGAGAGACAACTGAACGAATTAAGGGTCCAGTTGTCGTCAAGGCACAGATTCCTGTAGCGGGAAGAGGGAAAGCTGGCGGCATCCTTTTTGCGAGTTCACCTGTAGAGGCTGAGCTTTTGTCGAGTAAGTTGCTGGGTTCAAGGATAAAGGGCATTAAGGTTCAAAGCGTTTTGGTGGAAGAAAAGCTCTCCATACGTAAAGAACTCTATTTCAGTATAACCGTGGATCGCTCTAAACACAGTTACGTAGCAATAGCTGCCTCTGAAGGCGGGATGGAGATAGAGGAAATCGCCGCGGCAACTCCGGAAAAAATCATAAAGGTTTTGGTTGATCCCTTCTACGGTCTTCGTTCCTACCACGCTCGCCAGATTGCTAAAAAACTGGGCTACGCGGGAAGTCAAATGCGGGAGCTCGTTACAATCTTTCTGAAACTCTATAGAGTGGCAATGGACTGTGACGCTGAACTGTGTGAGATGAACCCTATAGTTGAAACGTCTGAGGGAAAATTTGTTGCAGCGGATGCTCGTCTCATAATTGATGACAACGCGCTTTATCGGCAGTCTGATTTTAAGAAGAGGTTAACAAAAATTGACGGAGATAAGCTGACTTCACAAGAGTTGGAGGCTCAAAAGAGCGGGTTGGCATACGTTAAACTTGATGGAAACATCGGTGTGATTGGAAATGGCGCGGGTTTAGTTATGGCTACGCTAGACGCAATTAAGCTGTATGGTGGAAACCCAGCAAACTTTCTTGATGTGGGTGGCGGAGCTTCTTCTAACAAAATAGCTACTGCTCTCAACCTCGTTTTGTCTGATCATCGGGTTGACGTTGTTTTTATCAACATTTTAGGCGGCATCACCAGATGTGACGAAGTTGCTAAAGGCATTTTGGAAGCAAAGAGCCAGATTGGTTTTGCTCAGCCCATGGTTATAAGATTGGTGGGAACAAACGAGGAGAAGGGAAGACGTATCCTCACAGACGCCGGTATCCACGTCTTAGACCGCATGGAAGAAGCAGCTGAAAAGGCAGTTGGAATCGCAAAGGTTGGAGGATAAGTGTTCTTTGGGAATCTTTGTTAACACGCGCACAAAAGCCATTGTTCAAGGTATAACAGGAACTCAAGGAAGCTTCCACACGAGGTTAATGCTTGACTATGGGACTCAAATTGTTGCGGGCGTGACGCCTGGGAAGGGCGGAAAAAAAATTCATAACGTTCCAGTTTATGACACAGTGGAAGAGGCGTTAGAAAAACATGAGGCAGATGCTTCCATAATCTTTGTTCCCGCTCCCTTTGCCGCTGACGCTGCGTTTGAAGCCCTTGAGGGCGGATTGAAAACAATTGTGACCATAACTGAACGTATTCCAGTGAAAGATGTTGTGCAAGTTATGGCGCGTGCAAAACTTCAAGGCGCGGTTGTTATTGGTCCTAATACTCCAGGCATTATTACGTTGGACGAGTGTAAGCTTGGGATTATGCCTGCTCACGTTTTCAAGCGGGGGAACGTGGGGATTGTTTCGAGAAGTGGAACTCTAACCTACGAGATTGCGATGGGACTTTCCAAAATGGGTTTTGGACAATCTACCTGTCTGGGACTGGGTGGAGACTCTGTTGTCGGTTTAAGCTTTGTTGAAGTTCTTAAGGAATTTGAGAGGGACGAACAAACTAAGGCGGTTGTTTTGATCGGTGAGATTGGAGGAGATGCAGAGGAGCGGGCGGCACGCTTCATTTCTGACGAAGGATACGCTAAGCCTGTGGTTGCATTTGTGGCTGGCAGAACTGCGCCAAAAGGGAAGAGGATGGGACACGCTGGAGCCATCATTATGGGTAACGCTGGAACTGCTCAGAGCAAAATTGATGCTTTTAGGGAGGCGGGTGTTAGTGTGGCTGAAAAACCCAGTGACGTAGCAAAAATGTTGGCTGAGAAGTTGAAGAGAAGGAAAAATATATTTGGTGGTGCTGAATCTGAAAGGTAGCCAATTGAGGAGGAACTCGCGTGCCAATCATGGATCCATTTAAGAAAGCTATTGCTCAAAAAAGTCGACTGTACATGAAGATTTGTCGGGAGTGCGGTGCGCGGAATGCTCCTGCCGCAACCAAGTGTAGGAAATGTAGAAGCAAGAATTTGCGGTGGAAAAAGCGAGAAGTAAGTAAATAATGGGCTGAACTGTTTCTGTGTAGTTATAGACCCTCTCTATCTTTTGTGTGCATGTAGATGCTACGAAAGATATTAAAGGAATTTGTTTACCGTTAAACTTTGATATGGGCCGGTAGTCCAGCTCGGCTAAGACGTCGCCTTCACGTGGCGAAGATCGCCGGTTCAAATCCGGCCCGGCCCACCATTCTTGTTTTTGTTGTATTGGTTTCGTTTCAGGAATGCCTTATGTATGTCGCTTTCATGACACACGGCGACTTATACACCAAACTAGATGATGAAGTTCTGGGGTATGCATCGCTTTGTATGTTAAAGAGGTAATGGTTCAAGAAGTAATCAAAGTACGAGTTGATGCAACGGTCAAAGAGGCTGTTGAAATTATAAACAAACATGAGATCGGCTGTCTGATTGTTACAAAGAACGGAGAAACCATAGGGATAATGACTGAAAGAGACGTTTTAAAAAGAGTTATCCCAAAATCAAAGAATCCAGAAAAAACAAAAGTTTCAGAAATAATGTCTACTCCCCTAATAGTTGGAGGCCCAGACATGTACATAGAAGACGCTGCGAGGTTAATGTTCAAGAAAAACATAAAGAAACTTCCAATAATGGAAAACGGAAAACTCGTTGGTTTACTGACCTTATCAGATATTGCCCGAATTGTGCACATACAATCACTGGTCAAGGTAATAAGAGAACTGAGCGAAAAAGGATGGCTTCCTCCAAAACGAATGAAGAAAGTCATAGACATTTACATATAACCTAATCAGTGCCTAGAAATTTTCACGTTACACAACTCACTGGTTCAAACTCGCCCACGCTTTATCATCGACGAGTTTTACTCGTTGCTCGAATAATATTTTTAAGAAGTGTAACCAATCTATTTCTGTCTGCAAAAAGGAGGCTGTCTCATGAGCGGAAGTACGAAGGGTGGAATGAAGGGAGACGTTAGAGGAAAAAAACCTAAGCCTCTAAAGAAGAAGGAAAGGAAAGAGAAGAAAAAGAAGAAAAAACTTGCTAGACTGGAGAAGCAATTGACTAGGTGAAATAAACAGCGCATAGATTTTTAGTGTTCACGCAGTTGTAAGCTGTTGTAGGTTCCTCTTCCATATATATGTGGCCACGTATCCAGCTATAAGCCCGTTTATCAAACCTGCAATAAGAATACCTGTCTCCACCACGTTGATTGCGAATCCTGCAATGTCTACGACAATAAGACTCCGTGGAATAATTGATGTCACAAAAACAGTGACGTAATAACTTGTTAAACCAGCAATTCCCGTGCTGACAGTTACAGCAGCAACCATCCTAGAGGTCTTAACGTCTCCTTTTACGCTTTTAGCCTTAAACCCTAGGATTAAGCCGTCAACTAACAATCCATACATCAATGCGAATGCAAAAGTGAAAGGAGCTGTAGCCGCTCTCCAAAATGCCATTAGAATGCCTCCAACTAACGACACGTAAGTTGCGCCCATCCTGCCCATTAATAATGCTCCTAAAGCCAAAAACAACGCTTGAAACACAATTAGAGCCTTGTCAAACGGATATGGCAAGGCAACTTTTGAAATAAATATTACAACGCCAAACATAGTAGCTAACGCAATCTTCCGAGACTTTGTTCTAAAGGTAGTCGTGCAACTTGCCTCCAAACCACATTGAATCTATGGTGTTTTATCATTGTATGCTGTTTGATTAATGTCTTGTGTAAATCATAAGGTCGTCAGTTTTTGCGAAAACTTAAAAATGAACCTGCGTTTCATGTTGAATACGTGCCGCGGTAGCTCAGATTGGGAGAGCACCCGACTCGTCTAAGCAATATTCGAGGGTGAAGCTGAAGACCGGGTTGTCGCCAGTTCAAGTCCGGCCCGCGGCACCACAACGTAACCAGTGAACATTTATTTCTTCTATTAATGATTTAGAATAGGTGACCCGTATTGCCCGTTTTCTCGTACAGAGGAAAATCACCTAAGATTCATGAGGATGCCTTGGTTTCTCCGTTAGCAACTGTAATAGGTCATGTTGAAATCTCTGAAGGAACATCAGTATTCCCTGGCGCAGTTATTCGTGGGGATGTAGCAAAAATCACTGTTGGCAAGTACTCTAACATTCAAGACAATGTAGTTATTCATGGGGGAGACATTTACGAAGGAGACAATTTGAAAGGACACTTACCAGTCGAAATAGGTGACTACGTAACGGTTGGCCATGGCGCTGTCGTTCATGGAAGTAGGATCGAAAATGTTTCAATGATTGGAATAAAAGCGATAGTCTATGGAGGTTCAGTGGTGGAAGAAGGATCAATTGTTGGAATGAATGCAACGGTGCTTGAGAACACCCGAATACCGAAACGTTCTGTCGTTGTTGGTGCTCCAGCCAAGGTTGTTAAGACCGTTGATGATGTGACTTATTCGAGATTAAAGAAACATGCTTTGCGGTATCATGAACTAGCTAAGTTTCATAAAGGAACCATTTTCTAAGGATTATAAGAGATATCTCCACTTTATAGCGGGTTCAAATCCACCCTTCGACATAAAGCTTCTTAGAAAAGATTTTTAGAAGCTTCACAGAACTTCTAGGCTAATAGCGGTCGTAGTCTAGTTTGGTTAGGACATCAGCCTGCCACGCTGACGACCCGGGTTCGAATCCCGGCGACCGCACCATTACTCCGACTTATGTTCTTCAAAGATTTCTCCCAATGCTTTACAGAAATGTTGGCATGCTTTTTCTATTTCTTCCCTTTGACCGACATGTGTAAATATTTGTCTGATATTATTATTGCATGTCCAATAAAAAAGGCGAAACAATTGAACAAAATAAAAAAACCCAAGCTCCAAACAAAAAATGTCGATGAAATGACCGCTGAGGAGATTAAAGAGACAGTAAAGAAAGGCTACGCTAAGGTTGCAACTTCACCTAAAAGTTGCTGCGACCCTAGCTGTTCCTGCAAACCTTTTACGGGAAAAGGCGAAACTCGAGCAACCTCACTGGGATACAACATTGAAAACATGCCAAAGTCTGTCACTGAATCCTTTGCAGGTTGCGGAAATCCAGTGGCGCTTTCAGATATAAAAGAAAACGAAACTGTTTTAGATTTAGGATCCGGCGCTGGCTTAGACATGTTCGTGGCAGCCAAGAAAGTAGGTAATAAAGGCAAAGTAATTGGAGTTGACATGACATCTGAAATGGTTAAAAAGGCTAGAGAAAACGCGGAAAAACTGGGATTCAAAAACGTGGAGTTTAGGTTGGGTGACATAGAAAACTTACCCGTCGATGACGAATCAATTGACGTGATAATTAGCAACTGTGTGATAAACTTGACACCGGACAAACACAAGACATTTAGAGAAGCGTATAGAGTGCTTAAACCCGGCGGCAGACTGTTTGTGTCTGACATAGTTCTCGAAGAAGAGTTACCGAAGGAAATTAAGGAGTCAATCGAGGCGTATGTGTCCTGTGTAAGTGGAGCAATAGAAGAACAAAAATATCTACAGGCAATAACTGACGCTGGCTTTGAGAATGTGGAGATAATTAGCAAGGCAAAGTCCAGATACATCGCCAGCGACAAAATTAGAGCGGTTAAACCGAAAAAACACTCGTAAAAATAGCGAGTCTACCCTTTTAGCTTCTAATTTTTAAAAGGCAAAAAGCCGTAATAAATATCTACAACCACAAATCTTTGTTGAAACTGTGCGGTCGTGGTCTAGTCTGGTTTAGGACACAGTCAAAACAGGTGTAAGCCTTCCAAGCCTGTAATCCCGGGTTCGAATCCCGGCGACCGCACCATTACATCTTTTTTATGCGCAAACATTTTTACTTTCACTCAACTCTGTGTAGTCTCTTTTTGTTTGTTGTGTCGCTGGTCTTTTAAGTCTATAAAGAAACCGAAAACATGGTGAGCAGTTGGAAAGAATCAATTATCGAAGAAATTTCGAGCAAACTCTAAGACAGTGTCAGGAAATTATCGAAAGATTTGAAGGGTCAAAGGAGACATTAAAACATATCCAACAAATAGAAGCTTCCCTAAAAAAACTAGTGGCTCCAGCAGATTAGTGAAATAGCAAAAAGGGAAAAAGAGTGGAGATTAAACAGAGTTGCCTCTAATTTCCTAGTAGATTCTCGGAGGCACTACTACAGCCGTCTGAGTTTTAATCACACCTTTAATGGCGTGAATCTTACGTATCAATTCTCCCAGCGTCTCCATGTTTTCAAACACAGCGTGTATAACAACGTCGTATTGACCTGTTACAGCGTGAGCTGCCTTATTTTCGTCAATTTTAAGGGCTTGCTCAGCTACCTTCCAGTGTACATCAGGTTGGGTATTTACGAAGATATAGGCTTCCATTGATAATCCCAAAGTTGTTTTTCATTGGAATATAGAATTAAGTTTTTGGGTTCGCAGAGTTAGTGAAGATAATTTTGAGGTGTTTGAATGAAGCAAAGGACACATAAAGGGGTTTAGTAGCCATATAATGCCGTGGCGAAAACTATGAAATTAATTGAAACCTGGATAAAAGCGTCTTTCTTGAAAGGAGCCTCTCTACTCCTCGTAAGCGAGTGTGCTCAAACGGTATATCCAAATGTGTACAAAAGGTTCGTGGAGGGGCGCGTGGTTCTGACTGGCTGTCCAGAGGCGGAGAACGCTGAGATGCTTATGGGCAAGCTGGCTGCCATTTTAACGTGCTCAAACATAAATGATTTAACAGTGCTGACAATGGAGGGGTCTCCTCACTGCCTTGCGTTGCATGCTGCGGCAAACGAAGCCATGTTCATAACAAAGGCAAAGGTTCCGTTTAGTCACTTTGTAATTCTTAACGGAAAAGCCATACAGGTGAGTTCAGAAAGTGCGAGAGTTGCGAGGTATCTGCATCTCGTGCAAAAATGCATTCAAAAGTGTCCCGACATACTTGAAGATTTGAAAAGTCTCAGCGTGGAGCATCGCTGTAGTGTAGAGCAGAAGTAAGTCTTCAAATTATTGGATATTTTATTTGTTAAAGTTGTCTTAGTTGCTTTGTTACGCTATCTGACATCTAAGTTCCATACTGGTAGAAAAAAGGAAGGTTGGATGAAGAAACGCACATAAGCGGTTTTTCATGGAATGTTTTCTTCTATAGATTATGACTGCTAGTAGTGTTGCCGTCATGAATAGGGGTAGAATAAGGAATGATGAAAACTTTGACCTTCTCCTATATATTCACTACCATGCACGTACTGTGAAGCTATGCATGTTTCAATTTCCAGAGGACTAACAAGACTTCTTTCTTTTCTACTTCAGAAGATAAACAATTGACA
>Ga0209636_10008333_pt1 | contig 10553 bp, 8 predicted proteins | sample DeeMarSWOR152_54_FD_187464 | JGI IMG/M metagenome (GOLD analysis project Ga0209636, IMG submission 187464) | Marine sediment microbial communities from White Oak River estuary, North Carolina - WOR-1-52-54 (SPAdes) (version 2) | ecosystem: Environmental > Aquatic > Marine > Intertidal zone >... | reverse complement strand
GTGTTGTTCCATAAACCAGTATTTAATATCACCGCCTACGGTGAGACCGGTATTGCTTTCACCAGACCCCGGATCCAAATCGATCATTCCCATCTTGAAGCCCAGATCAAAGTATCTGGCTATTCCGTAACGAAATTGCCCGAATATCGAAAAGGCATCTTCATAAACGCCCAGATACGCCCCTAACAAGGCCTCTCCCTTATTTAAGGTCGGTGCCGGGGAGAGCTGTCCCAGAAATTGAGCCGAAGCAGAAGAGATCGAAAACAGAACAATCACTATTGCTACTACAAAAGTGTTTCTCATGATCATCCTCCTATGGCATGGTCATTCTCTTTGAAATTATAACATAAGAATTTTCGTTTGTCAACTTCTGCTTAGTGAGGTTAACATTTTTTAAACCTCAGCCTCTTTGCTGCCCCCTCTCCATTTCGTGGAGATGCAGATAGGGGGCGAGGTAAAGAGAACCGTGATGTTTGCAAACCTAAGCTCATACAAAAGAAGCTAAACCCAAAGAGGTTAAGGAAGGTTAAAGGTAAGCCCAGCCAGAAAGGTGGTATAGCGAGTGGGTTCGTCTTGTGTCTGAATGGAGGTGTATCTCACCTCAGCCAGAAGCTCCAGAGGAGAGGCAGGAAAAGATAAGAGAAATCCCGCCACCCCGTGAAATCCAATTCTGTTCTGATCATCAGGTACGTGTACCGAGTAATCGTCGTAGGAGATTCCGTAAACCAATCTGTGTATCCCCACACCTGCTCCCATATAGGGCTTCAGCACCGGAAAAGAGAACATGTATTTGGCGGTTCCATTCAGAGATAGGTCCTTTATGGAAAAATCCGTTCTGGTGAGATTATCCAAAACAATTTCTTTTTCCTTCCAGGCATATTCTATTGACGCCTCCAGATGGATTATGCGCAAAGTCCCGATTTTGAGATGCACCCCCACCAGGGGCATCTCTTTAAGCCAGTCCTGATTTTGAGTGGGGATCCGGTTCAAATTGTCATTCTTATAATTCTGTATCACACCCCCCTTTATCCCTATACCCAAGCCAGTTATACCCCAGGCTTCAGAACCAAACAAAAGAAGGGAGAAGATCCATAAAAGAAGACCGCCTTTCTTCATTTTCACTCCTCTTTGTAAGAGTTCAACGTGTGTGAGCTAAATGATCTTCATTTCAATCCCATAAATCCGATCATCTTGCCCGCATGTTCCTTTTCCCGTCTGTATGAATGAAACAGTTCAGCCTCACAACAGGTGCACTTGCCGGTGACAAATATACTATCCTCTTTTACTCCACAATTCACCAATTGTTTCAAATTAGCACAAGTCAAATCGAGTGTAACTTTTCCATTTTGGGCCCGGTTTACGCAATCGTCATCAAACAGGATTGCCACATTGTCTGAGACCTGATAACAGCAGCTCTGGATGCATGGACCAAACAATACCGTGAAGTCACAGGGTTCACAGCCAAACCGATCTTTTGCCCTTTCCAAAGTCCTCTGAACAATTCCCAGAAGTGTTCCTCTCCAACCAGCATGCACCAGACCCACCACCCTTCTTTTCTCCTCCACCAGAAAGATGGGCACACAGTCAGCCACCCACACTGAGATAAAGATATCATCTCGATCAGTCAGAACAGCATCCCCTTTGTATCTTGTTTTCAGTTTGTCTCTTGAAGTCATGATCACACATTCATCCTGGTGCATCTGGGAAAGAGAGATAAGTTCCCTTTTCCGTGATGTTATCCTGTGCAAGAATTTCTCCACCTCTTTTGTTTTCCTATCTGGAGGGAAATTTTGGTTTTTGACGAAAAAGCCGTGAATTATGAAAGGATAGGCATCCAGAGGGGGAAAGGACAGCCATTTGGCATCTTCATTCAGGTTGACTACGAACTCACTTGATCTCATCTTTTTGCATTTCCTCTATCCTCTCCAATCCTTTAGATCTCTCCACCTGAATGACCCCTTTGACCTTTTTGATTTTTTTCAAGGTCTTGCTGAGGTGGTTTATATTTTTCACCTCGATGATGAAGCTTCCGGAGGAGGTGGTCTCCCCTCCTTTTATCTCCGCCCCTCGAACATTTGTATCAGTATCTGATATAGCCTGGGTGACGTCCCTTAACATATTTTTGCGATCCTCCACCAAAACCTCCAGCTTCACCAAAAAAGATTGATCCTTTCCCACATCCCACTTTACCTCCACTCTTCTTTCGTCCTCGGTCATAATTTGTAATGCATTGGGGCAATCAGAACGGTGGATGGAAACGCCACGTCCCCGGGTGACGAATCCCACAATCTGCTCTCCTGGTACAGGTTGACAGCAAGAAGCGAAGTTGAACATCATATTCCTCATTCCTCCGATCTTGATCCCTTTGGCACCTCCTCTGGCCTTGTCCACGAATTTCCTGATGACCGAGGGCTTAACTTCTTTCTCTTTTTCCGGTGGGGCAAGTGTGGAGAGGATATGTTTGATGGAGGCATTTCCATTTCCCAATGCAGAGAACATCGCCTCCGAGTTGTGAAAATTTAGCCCCATGGCCAGATCGGAAAGCTCCTGCTCCGAGGGAAATTTTATGTGTCGTTTCTTCAATTCTCTTTCGAATATCTCCTTTCCTAAGCTGACGCTCTCCTCGTACCTTTTCTGTCTTAACCAGTGCCTGATCTTGCTACGCGCTCTGGGGCTCTTCACGATTTTGAGCCAGTCCTGGGAAGGTGACTGATGAGGAGAGGTGATCACCTCCACCTCCTGCCCGCTGGAAAGAACAGTGTTTAAGGGCACCATCTTTCCGTCCACCTTGGCCCCAATACAATGGTGGCCTATCTCGCTGTGAACTGCGTAGGCAAAATCCAGAGGCGTAGATCCTTTAGGAAGTTGCTTCAACTCCCCCTTGGGAGTGAACACGAAGATATCATCCCGAAAAAGATCGATCTTGAGATACTCCAAAAACTCAGACGGGTTGGTCAAATCCTTTTGCCACTCCAAAACCTCCCTCAACCAGGTCATCTGTTTGTCTGAGTCGTCCGGCTTCATTCGTCCTTCTTTATACAGCCAGTGAGCCGCTATACCGTAATCAGCTGTTCGGTGCATATCGTGAGTTCTTATCTGTATCTCCACCATTTTCCCCCGAGGACCGATCACTGTAGTATGAAGCGACTGATACATGTTGGATTTGGGCAGAGCGATGTAATCCCGAAAACGATCAGCCACTGGCATCCACAGGGTGTGAACGATGCCCAGAGCATGATAACACTCCCCTTCTGAGTCCACCATGATTCTAATGGCGAAAAGATCATAGATCTCCTCGAAGGGCTTTTGCCTCTTTTTCATCTTGCGGTAGATGGAATCAAAATGTTTGGCTCTTCCGGTTATCTCTGCCTTTATCCCTGCCTTATCTAATTCTCTTTTCAAGGGCTCGGTAATCTCGCGGATGTAAGCTTCCCGATCCTCTCTTCTGGCGCTGATCTTCCGAACCAATTCGTCATAGGCCTCTGGATCAAGATATTTCAAGGACAAATCCTCCAACTCCCATTTTATCCTTGCCATCCCGAAACGATGAGCCAAAGGTGCATAAACCTCCCGAGTTTCGGAAGCTATCTTTATTTGCTTACTTTTGTCCAGAGAATCTAAGGTTCTCATATTATTCAATCGATCTGCCAATTTGATGATGATCACCCGGATGTCTTTAGCCATGGATAGGAGCATCTTGCGGAAATACTCCACCTGTTCCTCTTCCAAGCTTTTGAATTTAAGCTCTCCGATCTTGGTAACCCCGTCCACCAGATCAGCTATCTCATCCCCGAATTCCTCTCTTACTTTTTGGATGGTCGCATCGGTGTCCTCCACCACGTCATGCAACAGTCCAGCGGCGATGGTGGCAGAATCCAAGTGCTGTTCTGCCAGGATGAAAGCCACCTCCAAACAATGCTCCAGGTAGGGCTTTCTCGATTCCCGATATTGCCCACTGTGAGCCTTGGCAGAAAACTCGTATGCTTTCCTGATCCGGGGAATATCTATGTTGGCATTAAATGATTCCACTCCTATGATGAATTCCGCCAGATTCATTTATTGCACCTCTTGCTGAGTTTTTTGGCTTAGTTGCTCTTTCAAGTTATTTAGGGTCTCCTACACCTGTAGTTGCACGATTCATGGTTCGACAGTTCAGCAAGTTCACTGTCCTGAGCAAAGTCGAAGGACAAGCTCACCATCCTCAGTAAGTCGAAGGATTGAGCTAAAATCCTATCTGTGGTTACTCGATTTGTCAAGCTTTCAAAGCGCCAGATCTCAAGTTTCTGGCACAGTTGACACTCCACAGGATAAGTTATCCTGAATGTCTTAGGTCTGCTTGACACCCTTTTTTTCCTTTAACACAGCACACACTTTGGAAACGATCTGTTCGGTTTTGATCTTTTCCATGCAATCATAATGAGGGCAGCTTCTGGGCTTGCACTTAAAACAAATGGGAACCGGCGGCTGAATGACCTGGTGTCCTTCTCCATAAGGTCCCCATCTTATGGGACCGGCGGCAAAGATGGGACAGAAGATAGCAACCGTGTGAGTGCCCAGTGCCACAGCCAGGTGCATGGGCCCGGTGCTGTTGGAGATCACTACATCACAATTTTTTAAAACCGCCGCCAGCTCTCTTAGGTTCGTCCTCCCGGTTAAATTAAAAGCAGTATGCTCCATATTGTTCTTTATAAAATCAACCAGTCCCTTCTCCCTATCCATTCCGGTGAAGACTATCTTTGCGTTGACTTTTTCAACAAGCCTATCTGCCACCTGGGCAAATCTTTTTGCTGGCAAATTCAAGGATGAATTTCCGCTTCCCGGATGAATCACCACCACGGTATCTTCTGGTGTGATTTTAAATTCATCCAGAATTTGACGGGCAAACTTCTCCTCTTCTGAAGAAAGAAACATCTTGGGTGAAATCTTTGGCGGCCCTATCCCCAAGGGACGCAATAGATTTAGATTGTATTCCGTCTCGTGACGCAGATTTATCTTTCTGTGCACATAAACTTTGCGATTGAAAAATATTTGGTAAAACCTGTATCCGGTTCCAATTCTGTATTTTATTCCGCCAAGAAAAAGCAGAAGCGCCAGTCTCAATGTTGGTCGAAGCAGGATACCTACATCAAATTTTTTTTCCTTTATCTGTTTGACCAACATGAAAAATCCTCTGATTCCTCTATGGCGATTTTCGAAATCGTCAATTATCACATCGTCAAGATTGGGGTTGTTTTTAACCACATCTGCGGCATATGGAGAAACCATGATAAAGACGTGCGATTCCGGCAAGCGGAATTTTATGGCCTCCAGAACCGGTGTGGATAGGACCACATCTCCAACCCGATCGGTTCTTATCACCAGGAATCTTTCCTTTCCTGTCAGCTTGAGCTTTCTCATTTTTTCTCTATCAGAAGAATGATCAGTGTATACACAAAATATACGACATTATTCATCATGAAGCATGGGTTCTTTTCAAGGTCTTGATATTTCTTGCCCCTGCTTCGCCTTGAAATTGATTCAAGTGCCAGAGCTTCACGTATTTAGAGAAGACATGAAATCCCGACGAAACAGCTAAAATCAGTCCCGGCACACCATCTAAGAATCCTTTCTTGAAAAGATATATTTTCACAAAGGTGGCCGGTGGTCTGAAAAAAATGTCCAAAAGCTTAGCACGTCTTCCTTCTTTGTAGAGTTGAAGGGCATCCAGTGAGGTATACCGGTTCAACTTCTTGAGATAGTGATCGAAGTCTGGATCCGTGTAGTGCAGAAGATCATTCTCAAGATGTCCTGTCCTTCCTGAGACTCTCACCTCCTCATGCACCGGTCGGCTGCTGAAGTTTCCCTTATCCCTCCTGAAAAGTCTTAAAACCACATCCGGATACCATCCACCGCGTTTCATCCACCTGCCCAAGAAATTCGATCTTCTCGGAATGTAGTAACCATCTAAAGAATTCTCAGATTCAGCAATCTTCTGAATTTCATCTCGCAGTTTTTCTGATACCACCTCATCTGCATCCACGGAAAGTATCCAATCTCCTTCGGCTTTGTTTCTGGCAAACTCTTTTGCTGGGCCAAAACCTGCCCACCTCAGTTCATGGATTTTGTCGGTGAACTCAGAGGCGATTCTCCTGGTATCATCCGTGCTATGTGCGTCCACCAGCACAATCTCATCTACCCAGCTAACGCTTTGCAGACATCGCCTTATGTTTCTGGACTCGTTATAAGTGATGATGACACATGAAATCTTGGCCAATATTTTTCCCTTCCGCTTTGAGATTTAAAACTGTGGTCAACCCTAAGATGAACATGATCAGCATATTCACCTCCGCATCGGTATAATAACATTGAAACAGACTGGCGAAAAGAAAGGCGATGATGGCAACTATCCCACCCATTTGCACCGTGTTACTGAAACCACTTTTTTTATTTTTGAATACCGACTTAACGGTGGAATAAAGGAATACCGCCCAGATGCTCAGGTAAGCTAAAAGTCCCAAAAGACCTGAATTGACCGCTACATTCAAAAAATCATTATGAGGATGACAGGTGGTGTCATAGACCCCCTCCACCTTATAGCGGTGGAACAATTTGCCAAAGTTGCCCAGACCGATCCCCCAGATGGGTTTATCCTTTATCATGTTGATCGAGGTCTGCCACAATCTTATCCTGGTGGACTCAGACTTATTCTTGGAAAGATCGATCTCCTTAATTCTTTCCCAGCTGGTGGGCTCAATCACGTAGATTAACAGACAAATAAGAAATATCCCTAAAATCACGAAGAGAACGAACTTTCCACCCTTAAGAAACCCAAACGTTAAAACGCCCACCACCCCGCCCAACCAAGCGCTGCGAGCGTAGCTGAAAACCAAAGAAAGCCCTAATACTGCGGGCGCAAGAAAATCAAGAATTCTAAAAGCGCCCGCTCTTCTAAAATTAAGCAAGATAACTGATGCCAGGAGAAATACCAGCATATAATATCCGCCGAAGGTGAGGTGATGATCAAAAAGACCCAGACTTAAGAAAACCTCCCCTCTCGGCTCCAGCAACCTGTCCCGATACAAATCCATTCCAGAATAGTGTTGCCAGATTCCATAAAATCCAACCAAAGTTGAAACGGAAATTAAAATGGTTAGAAGCTTTTCAACTTTTCCTTCTTCTTTGACATTGTTTACAATCAGGAAAAAAGTAAGAAGCAACCATTCTTCCTTCAAAGCCAATAAGCTATGAAGTTTAAAAGGAGAGAATATGACAGAGATCACCAGAGTAACTACATAGAGGAAAATCGGCAGATTCAACGGCGTGCGGACAAAACTCACCTTTCCAGAGAAGAACATCTTGGCCAGCCAAACCAAAAGCCCGACTATGATCGCTGTCTGCGCTCCGGCGATAGACCAAGGAGAGAAAAAGGCAAAACCGCACAGGGAGAACCATAATATCTTTTCAGCGACTTTTATGCCACTCTCTTTCCACATCATGACAGCAAAAAGATTATGGTTAATTCAACAGGCTAAAATACACTTGTTCTGTTTTTTGGGCAAAGATATCCAGAGTAAATTTATCCAGCACAATACTGCGGCTCTTTTCTCCGAATTTCTCCCTTTTGCGTTCATCTTGCAGCAATTCAGTGAGGGCATGCGCTAATTCCCGCGGGTTCTTTGATTCCACCACTAAACCGTTGACCCCATCTTCCACCACCTCCGGGATAGCGTTAACTTTCGTTCCCACCACCGGTTTTCCCATGGACATGTATTCCAAAGCCACTCGACAGATGGTCTCCGATCCCACCGATGAAATCACACCCACATCAAAAAGGGAGATTATCTCTCTGACATCTTTGGTTCTGCCCACGAACCGGAAGGTTTTTTCAATACTGAGCGTCTTGACCGCATCTTTCAACTCCTCGGCACTTATCTGGGCATCTTCGCCACATATGATGAAGATGGTATGGGGAATCTGCTTTATAATATACTCTGCGGAATGAATGAAATATTTATGTCCTTTCACCGGAGAAAGCCTTCCCAGGATTCCCACTACCAGACTTCCCTCAGGTATGTTAAGTTGTTCTCTCCATTTTCTATCATTTTCTTTCGGTGAAAAGAAATCATGATCTATTCCCACCGGGACATTGATGACCTTATCTTCCGATATCTTCAGATTCTCAATATAACTGTTCCTCAAAATATCGCAGGTGGTTATGATCCCATCGGTAAGCCTGTCGTTAATGTGGCGATTAAAAAGACTGCTTTTGGGAGCTCTTACATCTCCTCTGGTTCTTATGAGCGGAACCTTCCTTTTGAAAAAGCTTTTAGCAAGTGCGGTTACCAGGTGACCTTCTCCCCTGTGTGCATTGATGATATCGATTCTTTCTCTCTTCACTAAATCCATAATTCTTTTGATGTTGTAGGCTATCATCCAGGGATTGGTGTGGCTTAAGAAAAGATCCTCGTGCACTAGAAGTCCGAGTTCATTAGCTTTCAAAAGGGGTGGACTGTGAGGATCACCGGCGACTATCACCTTATGCCCTCTTTGTTTTAGGGCATAGGATAAGCTCACCGCATAGTAAGCGCAGGCATTATACCATCTTACATTAATCAACTGTAAGACGTTCAATTTTTTCGACAAATCTTTTCTCTGTAGTTTTCTTAAGATCTTTTAAAAGTTGAACCAAAACCTTTTGAACATCCTCCACGGTGATCAGGCCCAGACAAGAAAGCTCTGTGCATTTTTGCTTCGTTTTATCGCAGTCGGGACAATCCACTCCTTTTTTCAAAAATTTATGTCGAGAAGGATCAGGATAAGTCCAGCTTATGGGGTCTTGAGGTCCATATATGGTAATGGAGGGCTTTCCCATCGCCACAGCAATGTGCTTGGTGCCGTTATCATTTCCCACGTGAAGATCGCATCTCTTTAGAATCGCACCCAGTTGAAAGAGATTTTCAGTCTGAGGAGAAATTACAGGTTTTTCTTTCATTAGCCTTTTCACTTTTTCCGCTGCTTCTTTCTCGCCCGGACCCCAGATCAAGATGACATTAGCTCTGAACTGTGAAACCAGCCAATCAGCCAGTCGGGCAAATCGCTCCAAAGACCAGCGTCGGAAATGCCTGCGGCTGGTGGGGGAGATGGAAATAATCAGATTATTTTGGTCAAGCTGATTTTCTTTAAAAAACCTTTCCGCAAATATGTCGGCTTCATCTGTAATAAAAAAATCAAGCTTAACATCGAAGCCTTCTATTCCCAGGGGCTTCAATGCCTCCAGTTTATGGACAGCTGCATATCCGGGCGTCTGATCACTCCTTACGATTATGTTATAGAAAAACCTTCGCAGCGGATGATCATATCCGATTCTGCGCTTCGCCCCGGAGAGAAAAGAAAAATAAGCGCTCCTCGGATTCCCCAGAAAGTCTATTATCAGATCAAAACCCTTTCTTCTTATTGTCCAGATCTTTTTAGGTGAGTAAAAAGGATTTCTATATTTCTCCCTTTCCAGAACGATCACCTCATCCAGATAGGGATTTAAGGTCAGAAGATCAGAGGACTCTTTTTCGACAAGAAAAGCGATGTAGCTTTTCGGGAAATTTTTTCTCAAAGCCCGCAAAGCTGGCGTACACAAAAGCACATCTCCGATTCGACGGAGCTGGATTATCAATATCTTCTGAGGATAGTCCAAAGCGGTTTTCTAAATCACTCAGTTAACCGGCAATGAGCCGGTGATTTTTTGTTCTTTTCTCCGAATCATCATTGCAGCCTGTACAGGCGTTAAAATAGACCACATAAATATACTCTATGAATATTAAGGAGAAAAGTTTTATTTTGCGCGATTTGGAACAGTTGAAAAATCACAGGGGCAGGGCTTTTTGCCCTGCCCCATGGTCAATCGACTATCATGCTCATATGGGCGGGAATCTATCCCGTCCGAATATGTAAACTTTTTCGCCACCTCTTGAGAGGTAACTCTTCATTCCTTCAACTTCTCCTCCACTCTTTGAATTTTGTCCCGGACTAATTCGATCTCCCTTCTGGCATCGATATTTTCAAGCAGAGAAAGCGCACGTTGATAGAATTCTTTTGCTTTGGCAAATTCTCCCTTTTTCTCCAATACCGATCCGATACTGGTAAGATCAGTTGCCTGCCCCATAAAATCCCCCATAGTACTGTCAATCTCAAAGGCTTTACTGTGATATTCTAAGGCACTATCCAATTCCCCCTCATTTTGGTAAATTGAGGCTATGTTGGCTAACGCACTCCTTTCGCCGAAGCGGTCACCCATTCTTCTGAGGATTTCCAATAGATTGGAGTAGTCCTTCAGAGCGGAATAAAACTGCGCTCTCAACTGATGAGCTAAGGCCAGGTTGGAATAGATGGCCACCAGGGCTGAATCACTGCCTGTGTCCTTAGAGAGCCCTTCTGCCAGATGATAGTAATTTATTGCTGAATCATACTCTTTCAGATGCATGTCACAATTACCCATCAATATAAAAACGGCGAGCCTTTCCCCATCGGAGAGCTTCCAATCTAAGATTTCCCTGAAGGTCTCTAAGGCTTCGGCATATTCC
>Ga0209636_10008332_pt1 | contig 10556 bp, 11 predicted proteins | sample DeeMarSWOR152_54_FD_187464 | JGI IMG/M metagenome (GOLD analysis project Ga0209636, IMG submission 187464) | Marine sediment microbial communities from White Oak River estuary, North Carolina - WOR-1-52-54 (SPAdes) (version 2) | ecosystem: Environmental > Aquatic > Marine > Intertidal zone >... | reverse complement strand
ACCAGAGACGGCTCATGGGCAGTCATTCAGCAAGGTATGAATGAAGTTAACCGCTATGCCCGCCGCTACCACTGGCTTGGGGAAAAAGTCGCTGACCTTGTCTGCGAGCCCGAGGCGGCTATCTGTTCCCAGACTAGAGGCGAGGTATTGAATCTGGTGGCTCTGGAGAGCGCAAAGGTGAGGGATGTCATTGCCCAAGTCGCTGCCGAAGAGAAGCCAGATAAAATCGTGGGCCAGCTAAACATGCTAAAAACCTTAAACCTGCCCCGGCGAGCTTACATCAGCCTGGAAGACATTCACCCTGACAGGCTGAGCAAGATTTTCCTCAGTGCTTATGAACACAAGCCACAGGACTTTGAATCACTGCTAGCCCTGGAGGGCGTAGGACCAAAAACGCTTCGCGCCCTGAGCCTTATTTCAGAGCTGGTCTATGACACTCCCGTCAGCCTGCGAGATCCGGCGAGCTATAGCTTTGCCCACGGCGGCAAGGATGGCTATCCTTATCCTGTGGACAGGAAGACCTACGATGGCAGCATACAATTTCTGACACAGGCGGTGGAAAAGGCTAAAATTGGAGATAGAGAGAAGCTCGAAGCCTTCAGGCGCCTGAAGGCCTGGCAGTGAAAGGAGATTGCTTCGGCCTGATAAATCGGGGCTCACAATGACAGGGGGTCAAGGGAAAGGGAATTTGTCTCGCAATGACATAATGAAGTTATCCCCAGCGATATTATAATATATGCATCACAGCTTCAATCTGTCGAAGACCTTCTGTGCTATAATATTAGCTTAGAGAGAATTGCACATGGCTCGCTTGATGATCTTTGGCAGAGATTTAAGGATAATCATCTCCATTACCGGGTTTCGAAACTAAAGCAAGGGATGTTTATGTGACTAAAGAATATAGCTATACGGTGATACTAGAGGAAGAGGCTGATCCTGAATTCAGGGGTTATTTCAATGCCTCAGTGCCGGCACTTCCCGGCTGCTTTAGCTATGGGGCAACGAAAGAAGAGGCGTCAAGCAATATTCGGGAGGCCATCCTTTGCTACTTGGAAGACTTAAGGATCTATGGGGAGCCTTTACCTGACGACGTCACCCCTGAGCTCAAGAAGGTTAATATAGCTATATGAAAAGGGCACCCCGAGTTACTGCTGCGGAAGTAGAGAAAGCACTGTTTAGAATAGGTTTCCAGTTATCCCACACCAAAGGTAGTCACCGCTCCTATATCAAAGAGGGTAAACGAGTTATTGCTGCCTTTCACGGTCATAGAATAATACCGCCTGGTACCTCAAAAATATTCTGAAGCAAGCAGGGTTATCTCCAGAGGAATTTGAACAACTGTTATAAAATGACAGAGAGAACAATAAATGAGTGATTTTGACATCGCATCCTACGTTTCCAACATTGAGGCGAACCGCTCTGTCAAGGATGCTTTAATGCAAAGCTTAAAGACGCGCCGACCTCCATATCGCATCTCCGTAACCGACCTGCTTAACCTCAAACAGGCTTACTTCAGGAGAAAGTATCCTGAAATCACCCCTCCTCTGGAGAAACAGCAGCTTATGTGGGCCGGCACCGGCTTTCACAAGACCTTCGGCTCAGCCGTATCCAGCGAAGAATACCTGGAGCAATTCGTAGAGGCTGAGGGCATTGTAGGCAAGATTGATATCTACGAAAAGATTCCCGTAGAGGTTAAAACAACCTCCACGCCTGTAGACACGAAGGACTTATTGAAATACAGGCCAACTTATACCGAGCAACTGGGCATGTACTGTGCTATGGTCAATGCCCACGAGGGAGAAATTATCATCTATCAGCGCCAAGGAGAGGAATCGCCATCAACTTCCCCTCTGGTTGTCTACCATGTTAGTTTTCCCAACCTGAAGGCAATTCGAGAGGAAATGCGGCGGAGACGCGACCTCCTGGTGCAAGCGCTCATTTCCAACGACCCCAGCAACCTTCCCGTTTGCCCCTGGTTCAACAGGCAGTGTGATTACTCCCAGGTATGCGACTGCGCAATCACATCAGTGCCAGCATCACACGAGATAGCTGATTCAGCCAGGGAAATTTATATCGATAGCATGACTTGCGAGCAACTCCTCAGCAAGATGGCTGGGGCTCAACCATCCCAAGTATTTGGCATCAACGATATTGTCTTCCCTCGCAAAGCATATTTTGAGCGCCTTAAGTTGCAGGAAATTGTTCCAAGTGGAGAGGTTCGGGAAGAGAAGGAAGAGTATCTTCGTTCCATGGATGAGCTTGGCTTTCTCTATGCACTTCGTGATTCATTACGCTACGGTACCCCGGGCGAAGCGCAGAGGATTCCCGTGAAGCATGCGCCACTAGCCGACCTGGTCCAAATCTGGCAGAACTTACCCACTATCCTGCGCGACCCAAAATTTTCTTCACTGGTGGAAAGAGAACGTTTGCCCAGAGCATTCCCTCATTACTTCCTCCGGCTGGGATTTGACTGTGCCTTAACAGAGAACACAAAAGGTAGGCTGTTGCTCTACTATGTTAGAGTTCCCAAAGAGGATGCCAAGCTGATGGTCTATGATGTAAATTTCAGGAATTTGAATGCTGTTAAAGCTGAAGCATTACGCCGGCTTGAGCTTTTGGAAAAGGCGACATCACCACTGCAGCTTCCCAAATGTCCCTCATGGATGTGCTCTTACTGCGACTACAGGCTCGAATGTGGTGAAGCTTAGCACAACAGTGAATTTAGGAGAGGTTTAGCTTGGTAAATGGAACCAGCTTACCATTTAGAACAACAGCTGAAGGAGGTAGCAAGTGGAACACTACAAACTCTTTATCAATGGCGAATTTGTCGACGCCGCAGATGGAAAGACCTTTGAAACAATCGATCCCGGCACTGAATCACCTATAGCCACGGTAGCACAAGCAGGAAAAGCCGATGCAGAGGCAGCTATAGCAGCGGCGCGCAAGGCTTTCGACAGAGGTGATTGGAGAGGTCTTACCCCGGCAGACCGTGCCGCCAAAGTCCAGGATTTTGCCGACCAGATAGCACAGCAGGGTCTGCGCCTGGCTGCTACTGAATCGATGAATTCCGGCCAAGTTATATCACTGGCCAAGTTCATGCCTTTAATAACTATCACTTTATTACGCAATTTAAGCCTGGCGGCAGTCACAAAATTTCCCTGGGAGGAAGAAATACCAGTCTCAGGAAACGCTTTTGCACTAGGCCGTGAATTCATCCGCAGGGAACCATTTGGAGTATGTGTAGGAATTTCTCCTTGGAACTACCCTATGTATATATCCTCCTGGAAGATCGCTCCCGCTCTCCTGATGGGAAACACTATAGTTTTGAAACCGGCTTCTTATACTCCACTCACTGCGCTTATAGTAGCAGAAGCAGCAAAGGCGGCTGGCATCCCAGATGGAGTATTCAACGTCATCGCCGGCCCAGGGCCAGAGTTGGGCGAAGTTCTGTGTACGCACCCAGATGTGGACAAGATAGCTTTCACCGGCAGCACAGAAGTCGGGCGTAAAATCATGAGAATGGCCGCCGGTACGGTGAAAAAGGTGACGCTCGAGCTGGGCGGTAAGTCAGCCAATATCATACTCGACGACGCTGATATGGAGCTTGCCGTGGAGGGCGCCGTCTTCAGCAACTTCTTCAACCAAGGACAGGTTTGTTCCTCCGGTAGTCGTGTATTGGTCTCATCAAAGATTTATGATGAATTCATCGACAAGATGATAAAGCGGGTTGAATCTATCCGTATCGGATACCAGATGGACCCGACCTCCCACATGGGGCCCCTTATCAGCAAACAGCAACTGGCTACGGCTGAAAGTTATGTCAAACTGGGTAAGGAAGAGGGGGCGGAGCTTATCACTGGTGGCAAACGCGTCGAGGTTAAGGGAATCAAAGGTGGGTTCTACTATGCTCCCACCATCTTTGCGAATGTGAACAATAAGATGCGTATCGCTCAGGAAGAGATATTTGGCCCGGTTGCTTGCGTCATAAAATACGATAGTGATGAAGAGGCGATTGCCATTGCTAATGATTCCATGTACGGCCTGGCAGGTGGAGTATTTTCTTCCAACATAACCAGGGCCCAGCGTGTAGCCCGTGGCGTCCGCACGGGGACGATGTGGATAAACAACTACCATATATTTTCTGATTACTGCCCCTTTGGCGGTTACAAGCAGTCTGGAGTGGGCCGAGAACTCGGCCTGGAAAGCCTGCATGAATATACTCAGATCAAGAGAATACATGTACCCGCAATTGCCGACCATAAGTCGAATATGACCTTCCAAACTATGTCGGACTACAAGAAGATAGAAGGTTTCAGTTACAATTGCCCGACTGCTATAATCGCCGGCCATGGGGCTCTGGCTTCAATCTGCAAGGCAGTTGTCGACTGTGGCGGTCACCGGGCTCTGATTATTACCGACCCAGGAGTCAACAAAGCAGGGCTTGCCCAGTTGGTGAAAAATGCTCTTGGGGATTTCTATGTAGGCATCTATGACAAGATCTCATCGGACCCCGACTTAGAAACAGTTGATGCAGCCACTGCTGTAGCCCGCGAACTGAAGGCGGACTGCATAGTCAGCGTCGGTGGCGGCAGCGTTATCGATACTGCCAAAGGAGTCTGTGTAACCTTAAAAAATGGCGGCAAGATAAACGATTACCTGAACTTTCTGGTTCTCACCGAGCCACAGACCCCTCATATCGCCATTCCAACTACGGCAGGAACCGGCAGCGAGGTAACAAATGTGGATGTCCTCACCAGCAAGGGCGCTGGACGTAAACTCTTCATAGTAGATACACGAATCATGCCGAATGTGGCTATTTTGGACCCACGTTTCACGATGAACCTGCCCAAGGATTTGACGGTATCCACAGCCATGGATGCCATGACACATGCCATTGAGGCTATGACGAGCACCATGGCGAACCAGATTTGCGACGGTCTGGCGTTACATGCTATACGCCTGATCAACGAAAATCTGCCGCTGGTCATAGCCGACGGCAGGAATGAAAAAGCACGACTCAATATGCAGTTGGCAGCCACCATGGCAGGGTGGTCATTCGCCATTGCCCAGGTCGGTCTGGCGCATGGTATGGCGCATACTCTAGGTACACTGCACCATGTCCCACACGGAGCAGCCTGCGGCATATTGATCCCCAAGGTAATGCGGTATAACGTGGACTATGCAGCCGACAAGCTGGCTCTGGTAGCACAGGCTTTAGGAGTTGACACCGCCGGAATGACAGACCACGATGCAGCCCTAGCAGCAGCGGACTCGGTGGAGGATTTGATGAAAAAGGTGGGCCATCCAATGAGGCTGCGCGACATAGGCATTTCGGAGGAGAACCTGGCAATATGCGCATTCCATGCACTTGCCGATACCGCTGTTTTATTCAATGCGCGTCCTGTCAGCGACCCAAACGAAGTTCTACAAATTTATAATCAGGCTTATTAGAGCCAATGAGCATAACATAAGGGGGCACGCAATAACTTAATAACTGGTTTAAATATCAGCCTTTAGTCAGCGGTTATGGGAGACCTGTTTTACTTATCTGAAAACGCTGTAGGGCATAAACAGAATTAGAATGAAAGGATATTGAGCAAACAGGTGCTTATCTTATGGTAAAATGAAATATTGGATAGGTGAGCAATGAATTGGTTGGACATAATCATAATAGTTGTTGTAGCTTTATTGGGTATTGCGGGCTTGCGGCAAGGAATGATCAGGACAGTATTTGGCATTGCCGGGTTAATAGGTGGCATATTTCTAGCCGGGCGTTACTACGACGAGCTTGCGGCATTACTTTTTCCGTCCAGTGCTATCTGGGCCAACATAGCTGCCTACGCCATCATCGCTGTAGCTACTTTGGTTGTAGCTGGTGTGATTGGCTGGCTCATAGCCAAGCTGGTTAACTTCGTCGCACTTGGTTGGCTGGATAGGCTCGTGGGCTGTATCCTCGGCATCGTTATAGGGGGCTTGCTATGTGCTGCTATCCTAGCTATCATCGTTAAGTATTACCCGGGCATGGAAGCAACTATAAACCAATCGATAATAGCCAGATTCCTAGTGGGGGGATTCCCCTTGTTATATTAGCACTTCTGCCTGAGTAATTTGACTTCATTTGCGGCTTCTTTTCACCATCCGGGTAGATTTATCAAGAGCCAGCGTATAATTTACTCCCCAAGAACTTCATCTAATACCTTTTTGAGTTCCTTCTTAGGCTTGTAACCAAGAATTTGCTGAACAGGCTGACCGCCTTTAAATATGAGCATAGTGGGAATGGCAGTTATTCCATACTTGACAGCCAAAGGACTATTCGAATCCACATCTACTTTCGCGAAGTCTATTTTACCATCATATTCTTTCGATAATTCCTCCAGAATAGGAGCGGCAGCCAGGCAAGGAGCACACCATTGGGCCCAGAAATCTACTATAACTGGCGACTTCGACTGTAAAACAACATTTTGAAAGTTACCCTCACCTGCTATTGAATGTATCATAGAACTGACCCCCTTACTTAAAATGCTATATCTAAAGAAAAGAAGCTGATGGCATTTCTCGTTGTCTGCTCAGCAATTGTATCTTCAGCAATTCCTTTAAGTTGGGACACGGCCACTAGGTCTCTTAAAATATCAGTAGGCTGGGACTCATACCGTGCTGCCCTTCCATAAGTAACAGGGCAATCTGTCTCCAGAAGTAGTCTCGGCATAGGTGCCTCTTTGACTGCCCTTCTATGCTCTTCATGATACTCAGTAGCTGGCGTGGCAGAAATAAAATAGCCACCATCAATTATACCCCTAAGAACACTGGAAAAGCCAGTGAACCAATGAAAAACAGCTTTATCTATGCCGATATCCTGAATCAGGTTTAGCGCATCCTTCCAGGCATATCTACTGTGAATTATCGCTGGCTTAGCATATTGTCTGGCTATATTCAGAAGCCGACCAAGAACCTCTTTCTGTAATTCCTTGGATGCTTCCTTCAATAGCCTCTTGTCATAGTCCAGACCTATTTCACCAACAGCAACCGCTGAAGTAATATTTTGCTCAATAAATCGCAAATTATCATCTATCTCAAAAGTTCCAAGATTACCTAGCTCCCAGGGATGTAAGCCTAAAGCAGGATAGACAAAACGGCGATGTTTTTGCGATATTTCCAACGTTTTTATGTTCGATTCTCGGTTCGACCCCACAGCTACTATGGCAATAATACCTGCTTTTTTAGCTTCCTCAAGCTTCAAATCAAGGTTTTTCAGTTCGTCAAGATGGGCATGGGTATCGATGAGCTTATACACTAGATTTTCTTCTCTTCAAGCAGGGCTTTGTAATACTTAAGCCCCGCCTCCGTCGGCCTGTAGCCGTAGAGGGAGAACCTATCTTCTCGTTCCCTGGTAATTAAATTTGCCGATACCAATGCCCGTAACATTGCCTCGCCAAAGTACCCAGCCAAATTAAGGTGATGGTCAGGAACTGCTTTGTTAGTCGCCTCATACTCCCGGCAAATAGCAGCCAAGAGCTTTGCCGGCTCCCTTTCCAGGTTTTGGAGGAGAGCCTGCATAGTCTCTGTCTGCTTTACTACCTCAACAAAATCTTCAAAAGCACCCATGTCCGCTAACCCCTAATTTTAACAGTAATGAGGAGGTCACCGGGAGTCCTCCCTTCCAACCCCATCCCCCTCAGTCTTACCTTCGTGCCTTGGGTAACTCCTGGCGGGACTTTGACTATAAGTTTTTTCTTTTTTTTGCCTCTCGTATATTTTATCTTCTTGTCAACACCGGATGCCGCTTCTTCCCGTGAGAGATAGATTTCATGGTACAAATCCTCTCCCTTGCCTTGCCAGGAGAGTTCCTGCACACCTAGCACCCTCTTAAGCGTAAACCTGATGACCTTGCCGACAAGTCGTAATAATAAAGGTGGTTTATATTCCGAAGTCGATGTGGACCAATTTCTTTCCGACGGTTGACCTGAAAAGGTGAAAACAAAACCTCTGCCACCAAAGAATAAATTGTCCACAAATCTCTCATCGAACCTCAAACCAGCTTCTTGAAACATCCTTGCTAGCTCTTGAAATAAATAGGGATTGGCAAAGGCATCCGCGAACACCTGCTCCTGGCTGTAATAGGGCCCACCAGCATATTGAGCACCATATCCAGTAAAACCAGCCTGTCTCATCCTATCATATTCCTGCCGCTTCACTTCATCGCCGAGCACGGCATAGGCCTCGTTGATTTCCTTAAATTTTTCCCCGGCCCAGCTCTCATTTCCCAAATTTCTGTCGGGATGATATTTCATAGCAAGCTTCCTGAAAGCATGCCTTATTTCCTCGCGACTAGCCCCCTCAGAAACACCAAGAATAGAGTAATAATCTTTCGTACTGCGATACATTTGCTCGAAAAGATATTTTAGCGATTAAAGCTCACTGAGGCAACTAAAACAAGACCACTATTATTACCACTGGTATTGACACCTTGATTAAGCAATGCTATAGTGAAAGAGAAGCTAACATACTGAATGAGGTGCAAGGATGAACTATGGCCGTGAGTTATTGAAGGGAAATACTGATTCTCTATTACTTAGCTTAATTAGTCGTGAGCCTACTTATGGCTACCAAATAGTAAAGGAACTGGAGGAAAGGAGTAATGGGTATTTTCAGTTTAAAGAAGGTACTCTTTATCCTGCTCTCCACCGCTTAGAGCGAGACAATCTTATCAATGGTAAATGGCAGATACTACCGAACGGACAACACAGACGTTATTACTACATAACTGAAAAGGGTCAGCAGGTCCTGGCTAACAGGTTAGCTACATGGCAGGATTTTTCTACGGCAGTTAAAGCAGTTACGCAAGCGGAAACAGTCTAGAGCTAAAATGATAAGTAGCATAAGCCACTATTTAAACAGGTTTAAAGACTGCCTCCAGATCGACCAGACTATAAAGGACGGCGTGGCCGAGGAGCTTTACACACACCTCGAAGATAAAACTCAGGAGCTAGAAGAAAATGGGCTAAGCAGAGAAGAAGCTGGCAAAATCGCGGTACAATCTTTGGGCTCCCCCGAATTAATTGCCCAGCAAATCTATGAAACACATGCTCAAGGTAGCTGGAAAGAAGCACTTTTCAGTGCCTTGCCCCATCTTTTAGTTGCTTTGCTCTTTACTTCATATTACTGGCAAAATATCGTCTACGCGTCAATTATATTAGCGCTAACCGTTGGCATAGCAATTTATGGTTGGCATCGAGGTAAGCCGATATGGCTCTTCCCCTGGCTAGGATACTATCTTATGCCAGTAGTAATTACCGGTATATTGCTGCTTTCCCTTCCCCAAGGTTGGGGCTGGATAGCAGCGCTCATCTATATCCCCCTGGCTCTTTTTGCCTTTATCCATATAGTGAGACAAACTGCAAGGCGGGACTGGCTATATGCATCACTGATGCTAGCCCCCATGCTTGTGACAGTCAGTTGGTTTTCATCCTTGGGCACAGGAAATGCGCTTTTGGCCAATGACTGGATAGCAAGGTTGCAAACAAATGCACTTTGGATAGTTGTTAGCTTTATTGCTTTGGCAGGAGCAACTATCGCCTTCATTCGCCTCAAGCCACGCAGGTATAAAATTCTCAGTTTATTAGTTCCACCGCTTGTGATCCTATTCTCGGTAACCATGGCAAGCCGAGGGAACATTGATTGCTGGGGTTGGTTGATATTGCTCTTTTCTTTATTTGCCTTCGCTACCCCAGTGTGGATGCAAGCCAGAGCATACCAATAGTCCTTCCTGAAAAACTTCGTTTTTCAGTGTCCCCAAAATTTACCCGGCGGCATTTAGGAGTTCCATAAAATCCACCCAAAATCAAAGATTTTGCGGGGGTGAAAGAGCGAGGCAGATTTTTCGTAAGGTACTAAATAGCCGAAGATTAGCTCTGTTTCTGACTCCACAAGCCAGGTTGAGACTGAATATCCCTTTTGTAAGGCAGTCCCAAGTGTTCATAAGCAAGCCTAGCAGCTACTCTACCACGAGGTGTCCGTTCCAAAAAACCTAACTGAAGAAGGTACGGCTCATAAATATCCATAATAGTATCAGCATCCTCGTTAATGGAAGCAGCAATGGTATCTAGACCTACGGGACCACCGTCAAATTTGTCAATTATTGTATGCAACACTCTATGATCTATATCATCTAAACCCACAGAATCTATCTCCAGTTTTGAAAGTCCTTCCAGAGCTACTTCCTTGGTGACCACTCCATCTGCCATGACCTGGGCATAATCTCTTACTCTCTTTAAGAGACGATTGGCTACTCGAGGAGTACCTCTAGCACGCTGGGCAATCAGGACAAGCCCTTCTTTCTCTGCTTTCACCTTAAGGATAGTTGCTGCCCTCTCCAAAATCGTCTCTATTGCTGCCTCATCGTAGAAATCAAGATGATACATCACCCCAAATCTATCGCGAAGGGGAGGACTCAGCAGAGCAAAGCGCGTAGTAGCCCCAATTAAGGTAAAGCGGGGCAAATTCAACCGTAAATTTCTAGCAGCTGGACCTTTCCCTAAAAAAATGTCAAAAACAAAATC
>Ga0209636_10008331_pt1 | contig 10556 bp, 12 predicted proteins | sample DeeMarSWOR152_54_FD_187464 | JGI IMG/M metagenome (GOLD analysis project Ga0209636, IMG submission 187464) | Marine sediment microbial communities from White Oak River estuary, North Carolina - WOR-1-52-54 (SPAdes) (version 2) | ecosystem: Environmental > Aquatic > Marine > Intertidal zone >... | reverse complement strand
TATGTCTCCGCCGGGTATGCTGTCTTTCAATTTTTTGGGATTATCGCAGATCAGCAGCTTACCCTCATGCATTATGGCTACGCGGTCTGAAAGCAGATCTGCTTCGTAAAGCTCGTTTGTAGCCAGTAGTATCGTTGAGCCTTCGTCTCTTAAAGTCCGAATCATATTCCATATTTTGTGCTTGCCAACGATGTCAATCTGTGTTGTTGGTTCATCTATAATTGCGATTTTTGGTCTTTGAATCAGAATCTTAGCTGTCTCAACTCTTTTACGCATGCCGCCAGAGAATGTGTGAACGGTTTTACGTCGTTCGTTCCATAAACCGAGTTCCTCTAAAATCCATCGCACTCGCTTTTTTCTTTCATCAGCGGAGAGACCGCACACTTTAGCATGCCAATTTAGAACATCCCATGGTGTGCTAACCCATAAAAGTTTAGGCTCTTGAAAGGCCATGCCAATTAAGGTTCGGGCTTTATCTGGTTCACGCGTCAAATCATAGGGGCCTATGAAAGCTGTGCCTTCGGTAGGCCTAATGACGGTTGTGAGCATAAGCAGAGTTGTTGTTTTGCCGGCACCGTTGGGACCTAAGAGCCCTAGGATTTCTCCGTTCTCAATCTCTAAATTTAGATGGTTAACTGCCACTAGATTTTCGAATTTTTTTGTAAGATTTACCATGCGAATTATTGGTGGCATTTTGCATCCTAGCGCGAAGCAGATACATATAGCTGGCAACTAATTAAGATTTACCGCGACAACAGATTCCAAGCAGTTTTTTCAGCTTTTTCCATAACAGCTTGCTCATCTAAAGTTTTTACTTGTCGATTCTCCATTACAATCTTTCCATCAACAATAACCGTGTCTACATCGCTTCCACGCGCGGAATAAACGATGTTCGCATAGGTGTTGTGTAAGGGTTTTAGATGAGGTTTTGAAAGGTCAACCATGATTATGTCGGCTTTTTTGCCAACCTCCAAGGAACCCACATCCCTCTCAACCTCCAAGGCTTTAGCTCCGTTTATTGTCGCCATCCTCAAAACGTCATAGACTGGCAGAACCTTGGGATTTAAATAAGTGAGTTTTTGAAGCAAAGCTGCCATCTTCATGGTTTCAAACAGGTCGAGACTGTTGTTGCTGGCTGGACCGTTCGTTCCTAAGCCAACATTAACACCCAAGTCAACTAGGTCTTTTATTTTCGCTGCGCCTAAACCGAGTTTCATGTTAGCCACCGGAACATAGGCCACGTTGACGCTACCTTTAGAAAGAACGTGCATATCTTCCACAGACAAGTTTACACAATGGGCGGCAAGAACGTGATCCTTCAATAAACCTGCCTTATCCAAAAATTCAACTTCGCTGTAACCGTACCTCTCTTCAAATTCCTTAAACATTTCTTTTGATTCCGCTAGGTGTATGTGCACTCCAACATTCAGTTCAGAGGCCTTTTCTCTAACCTTTACGAGAAGTTCTGGACTGCAACTGTAAGCTGCGTGAGGTCCGAGTAGGGCTGTCACTCTGCCGTCAGCGTATCCATGGAAACTTCTGGCAAAATTCACACTGTCATTCAGCATTTTCTCACCCAGCGTCTTGTCTCCAGCTTCGATTATGCCTTCCGCTAAGACACCTCTCAATCCGCTTTTTTCCACAGCCTTTGCGATCACATCTTCATGAAAGTACATGTCGGCGAAACATGTCGTTCCACTTTTGATCATTTCCAAGCAGCCTAAAAGGGCTCCAACATAGATGTCCTCTGACTTGAGCTTGGCCTCCAAGGGCCAGATAGCCTTCTTTAACCAAACATCTAGAGGCTGGTCTTCTGCTATCCCCCTGAAAAGCGTCATAGGTACGTGGGTGTGACAGTTAACTAAACCGGGCAGGGCGGCTTTTCCTTTAGCGTTTATCCTTTTTTCTGCGTGTATGTTAGTTGCGAATGCGTTCTTGCCGACAAAAGTTATTTTCCCATCTTTTATGGCGACAGCGCCATCTCTTATGGCGGTTCTCCTGTTCATCGGCAAAACGGTGCATCCGTAAATTAGAACGTCTGCTCTTTCCAAGGGTACACCCTTTTTATGTAGAGGGGGGACTGACCATAAAAAGTATGCTGATAAGTGGTTAAAGGAAAGGGACTCCATGTTGCTGGTTCTTCTCTGCTGTCAAAGGTGGTCAAAGGGTTAGATTCGTGGTTTGGCTTTTTCGATTCTCTTCAGGAATGGGTGCATAGTTGGTTGTGGGACATTTTCCTCTACTAGAACTCCTTTGGTCATTCCCGGTGTGCCTATTTTTCTGCATATGAAGTTGAGCGAGTCCTCTGTGAAGTTTAGTAGGTTTTTTCCTTCGGTTGTCAGCTGGTACACTTTTCTGGGGCGTTCGTTGTGCATGTCCCATTCACTTTTCACGTATCTTTTCTTCTCCAGATTGTTTAAGAGTGGGTAGATGGTGCTGGGGCCGAAGTACACTCCGAAGTTTTTGCGGATTTTTGTTATTACTTGGTAGCCGTGCATCGGCTGTGTGTTTAAGAACTGTAGCACTATGAGGTCTAAGAGCCCTTTCATCAGTTTGACCTGAACTTCCTTCGTGTTGTTAGCCATTATGTTTTCCTTCTGTATTTTTGTCCAACAGTTTTTCTGTTAGACTCAGATACAATATGTCCTCCTTTGGACATATCTCAAGTCTCTATAAAGGCTATACCAAGATATAAAGGTTCATGCTTACCGCAAACATAAAAAAGCATAACGAAGCATACCGACATTCCATTTTATACGTAACTTAAATAAGCCAAAACATGAATCAGTTCAAAACAGAACACATTTAGAGAGGAAAAAATTGGCTGAGACTTTCAGAAAAGAAATTGTTCGACGCATGACCAAAAACCTGCCGGATATTCAGATGTTAAGGCTTATCCAAACCCAACCAATGTGGGGCTACAAAATAAAAAAGCAGGTAGAAGCAATATTTGGTGTAAAACTCAGGCATGGTGCACTATATCCGCTGCTTAACGCCTTAGAACAGAAAGGCTTCTTGACAAGTGAAAAACAACAGCAGGGAGGAAGAACGAGAAAAGTGTACACAATAACCAGGAAAGGAAAACAGTACATAGAAGCATACAATAGCACACTAAAAGAACAATTAGAAGGTCTTGACATCGAATAGTATGCTTTTCTACTTTCGCTTCGTGAACAGCGTCACGTCATTGTAGGTGCAGACATATTCGAAGCCGGTGTCTGTAAGCTGTCTTGCCTCTTCAACGGTTTTGGCGATTGCGCTGTGGAACTCAGCGTGTCTCTCATCAAATATGGCGTGTTCTAGGTTCTCTAACGTTGAATTAGTCTCTGGGATTCTAGTTGTCATGGACTTAATCATTGCAGGCTTACTTGCACTTTGGAAGAGATGCGGAAAGACTACTGAGAAGAGTTGAAGTAGCGCGCGGGGGATTGGGAGGGAAAAGGAATTTTTGGTTACGAGGAAAAGGGTATCACTCTTTCTAAGAATAACTATTTACAGTCGAAACTATCGAGATATTTCTTTTGCCTCGCTTTGATCCTGTCGATAGCGTTGGCAAAAGTTATCTTGGACCGCTGTTTCAGGTTGAAACTCATCTTCAGTTTTTCAATGATCCAATTTTCAATTATGTCTGCTCCTTCTTCTCCGAACATCAAGATTAGCCCTCTGCAGAATTTTTCAGGTTTTTTGGGGATTTGCTCCCTCTTTAGTCTAAAGTTTTTTTTGAGATAATAGTAGATGGCTTTTTTGCCGCTGTCCCCCAGAGTTTGTAATCCATCGTCTATACACCGCAGGATTTTTTGTTCATCCATTGTTTCGGCTGTCATAGAATATAGTTCTAGAAGTGACTATATATAAGCTTTATTTTTGTCGAAGATAAACGTTTATTTGCGACAAAAATAAAAGGAGGTGATGCGGTTTGAACTTGAAAATAATGATCGCTTCCCATTGGAAAATTGCATTAGTGCTCAGTTTGCTTGCGATAAGGATGATTTCTGGGATAGCGTTCGCAGAGCCTGTCGACTGCCCAATTGGAGGATAAGAATTAATACGATCATCGCAAGAACCTCTATGGTAGTCTACAAAGTGATGAGGGAATGCACAAAAAACTTGACCTGCTTGATGTCAAAATCTTGGAAGGTTTAGGAAAATACTACCCTAGAAACATAACAGAAGTTGCAAAAAAACTAAATATGCCTAGAGGAACTTTGTTTTCGCGGATAAAAACCCTGTCCTCCTCTTTTTATTTGAGATTGGTTACAAATGTTTATATTACAAACCTAGGGTTGAAGAAGGGAGTCGTTTTTGCAAAAGCAACTCCGGGCGATGAGGAATTACTCTTTAACTGCATGAAAGTCAACAAGTTTTACAAGTACCTAAGCCGATGCTACGGCTCTTTTGAAGGTTGCCTTGGAATGTACGATATTCCTAAAGACCATACCACGAAGTTTGAACAGTTCATACAAGAGATAAAAAGACTTGGAGTAGCCTGTGAGGTGCAAATTCTTTGGTCGACTTGCTTTTATACAGTTAATCGAACAAGTAACTGGTTTGATAGTTCGTCTGAAACGTGGACTTTTCCATGGAACAAGTGGGTCGAAGAGATTCAAGCTGAGGGAACGGAGTTGCCATATACACTTGTGGACCCTAAGGACTTCCCTATAAAGGCTGATGAAACGGACTTATTCATAATAAAGGAATTGGAGAAAGACGCAACCATCAGCTTGACTGCCATAGCTAATAAACTCGGGACAACTTTGCAAAATGTTAGTTATCACTATAATCTTCATGTCATCAAAAATGGACTGCTCGAGAATTTTCAAGTATTTATTTTTCCCTTCGATAGAACCGCATCCGACATGTTCTTCTTTACCTTCAAATTTGACAACATAGAAAAAATGGCCAAATTTGCGTTGTCACTTCTCGACAAGCCATTCGTATACATATTAGGCAAAGTGTTAGGCGAAAACACCATAACCGCCCAAGTGTATCTTCCTAGGCCTGAGTTTAGAAATTTTATCGATAATTTGTTAGAGCTTATTAGAGCTGGCTTTTTGCAAAACTATAATTATGTAATTCAAGACCTACGTTTAGGTAAATGGTCACGAGAGACCATCCCATACGAGTTGTTCAGAAATGGATCATGGGTTTACGACCACGGTGAGCATGTTAGAAGTCTGCACGACTTAGTCAACAGGCTAGCTTACCATGAAGTTAAGCCGGTTCGATAGGAGCACACCTCAAAATCCGATGGGCTGTCTCGTTCTAGCCCTTGTTATCTTTACGTCGAGTATGCATTAGGGCTAGTTTGAGCTTGTTTAGAAGTAGTAGTCCAACGTTCTAGGAAAAGCGACAACTACTTCTGAGAGGAGTGTCGCTCTAGTTGCTTCCCGTTTATCTTCATGCCTGCGAATAGTCGCAATTATAGATTTTCAATGTTGCTTTTTGGGTATCGGAAAGTGTTGTTGTATGCTTGCCTAGAGGGGTCACAACAACAATTCTAGTTAGTACCACTAGCGCGCGCTGTGTGAGTCCATAAAAAAAGGAAGTTTGCGGGAGAAATCTCCACGACAAGCCTAAAAGAACAATTAAAAGGTGTTGATATCAAATAGTATGCTTTTTTGCTTTCGCTTTTTGAGTAGCATCATGTTACTGTTGGTGCAAGTCGTACTCAAATCCTGCTTCCGTGGCTTCCTTGCTTCCTCCATGGTTTTATCGGTTTGTGAACCATACTAATCGCATTCAAAGTTGACAAGCTGAGTGTAAATTAAAGGTGATGTTTTATACTCGTAGGAACTACGATTAAATATGAGTTTAACTAATCATAAACAATTTGATTGAATAACGCGCGGAAGGTGAACTGAGGCGGTGCCAAATATTTTTGAAGTTGGGATTGTTGGAGCTGGAGTTGCAGGCTCCTCCTGCGCACAAGTTCTAGGAAGAGCAGGGGTTAAAGTGGCCATTTTTGATAATTCTCATCCTAGGGAAAAGCCATGTGGAGGACTTATTGAAGATAGGGTTGTTGATGAATTCGATATTCCAGAGGAATTTTTGGAAAACGAGATAAGATGGGTTTTAACTGATAGATTTAAATTCCGTGTAAAATTATTTTTTAAGCCTTCCATGTTTCTAATTTCAAGGGAGAATTTTGACTATTACCTGCTCCAGAGGGCTTTAGAAAATAAAAGTGTGGCTTTTTTCGATGAAAAGGTAAGTCAAGTAATAAAAAAGGAGAATGGCTGGATATTAAAAACAAGTAAAGATAGATGTGTAAAGGTTAAAGTTCTTGTAGGAGCAGATGGTTGTCCATCACTCGTAAGAAAACATGTTTCTAGGCCTATTCCTCCACAATTCTTAGCCACAACTATCGGCTATAGTTTTCCATGTTCAAGCAAGTATATGGAGAAAGCATTCGCCAAAAATACCGTAGAAGCCTATTACTCACATGAATATGTGCAGAAAGGGGGTTTCATATGGATTTTTCCAAAAAGAACGAGCATAAACGTTGGTATTGGAAGCATAGAGACAGGAAAGAAACTAAAACAGTCACTTGACAAGTTTATCTTATTACACTCCGCTGGAAAACGGTTAAAGCTCCTTGAAGGGCATTTCTTCACTCATTTGGTGCCGGCCATATGGATGGATGATTTCTTTGATGTGCCATGTTCTGGCGGGAATTGGGCATTAATCGGTGATGCGGCTGGACATGTGAATGCGATAGGTGGTGCAGGCATTTACTATGCCCTGAAAGGAGGAATGCTCTGTGGTTTAGCATTTTTAGACGGAGATCTGAATCTTTTTGAAAGGTATTGGCGAAAAGAATACGGTGACGAATTGTACCATGGAGCAAAGGCTGTTTTGACATTTTATAGTAATTTAGGATTCTTTTTATGGCTTAAATACATCTTTGAAAATTTCTTGTGCCAATTAAGGTTTTGCTGAGTAGCAGCTGATCACGGCGCCCTTTTTAGAAAAACCATTCTGATGCGCGCGAATTTTCTCTCAAAAATTGTTATTAGTCTTAAATATAACTAACAACAAGAACGAAGATTATGAACTCTAGCAAACGAGAAAAGAAATCTGAAATACTTTTACAAGTACTTAAGAAAAGAAGTGAAAAAGGGCTTGAATTTGCAAGAAGAACTATTTTAGCGGAAAAAATTGAATGCGAAAAAATACGTGAAGCATTGGAATATTACACTTCAAACTGGAAAAATTTCACCCATCCGGGATTGTTTTCAATAGCTTGTGAAGCGGTGGGCGGTAACCCGGACAAAGCAGTGAAGGTTCAAGCAGCCATAGCTATGATAGCCGCCGCCCTTGATGTACACGATGATATTATTGACAAATCAGACATAAAGTATGGAAGACCAACTGTTTTTGGAAAATTTGGACATGATATGGCGCTTCTTTTGGGGAACGCATTCTTTGTGAGCGGTTTCACTCTTCTCAGCAAATCAACTGCAAAATTACACAAAGAAAAAATGAGGGAAATCCTTGAAACCATTAAAAAATCACTATTTGAGCTTGGAAGCGCACATGCTTTAGAGTCAAATCTAAGGGGAAAAATGAGCATTGCACCAGAGGATTATATGCAAATCCTTAAAATGAAAGCGGCTAGTATTGAGGCAGACATGCGAATTGGTGCAATTGCAGGGGAAGGAACAAACAGCGAAATTGAAGTTTTGACAAAATATGGGAGAATTCTAGGAATATTGGGAACGTTAAGAGAAGAATTCATAGATGTTTTTGAAATCGAAGAGCTATCTCACCGTATGCACAATGAGTGTTTACCCATCCCAGTTTTATACGCCTTACAAGATAAAGACTCAAAGGAAAGTATCCAGAAGTTACTTGCAAAAAAACAGGTAACAAGTGAAGATATTGATGGACTTCTTGACATGGTTTTCGAAGCAAAAGGCGTGAGAAAACTTAAAAAAACGATCAGGGATTTTGTAGAAGAAAACATTCGCTTAATTTCCGAAATCAGAAGTAGTGAGCCAAAGATGCTTCTGAAGAAATTAGCGCTATCCACATTGGAGGATTTATAGTGTCAGTCCACGTTGGAAGATTAGCGCGCTGGTCCCTAGAATGGAAAAGTTCGAACCGGAACTTTCCGTTTCTTTCCATCTTTTGCCTTCTTCATTTCTAATTCCCCTCTCTGAATTATATCTGTACAACACATCTACTACTTAAGGTTTATTGTTGAACACAAATACAGAAATATTTCGCTTAAAAAATGTTTTATCTTACAACATCATTTTTGAGTAATAGGTTGCACTGAAAAATGCGGTCTGGAAACGCCTCTAAACCAAAGATTGTCTGGAAAGAATTTCTTCTGGCATTCATTGTAGCATTCAATAGTCTTACATGGATCACATTAACATACGCGATGTTTAATAGTTCCATAAGCAACCTACATGTTTCTACTATTGAAACTTTGGTGCTCTTCGCTGCTTACTATGCAGGAGTTGCTGGTTCCAGCATCTTAGGGTCGATAATTTGTCCACGTGCAAGAAAGATTTCTTTTCTCTTGTGGATACTTGCTGGAGCTGTTGTGTCGACGTTGTTAACTACTATCACAACTAATAGCACATCAGTAAATATTTTAATTTCACTCTTTTTAGGAATTTCAGTTGGATTTGGCCTTCCCAGCTGTCTAGCTTATTTTGCTGATGTAACATTTGTTGAAAACCGTGGAATCCATGGAGGAATAACATGGAGTGCTGTTGGCTTTGGAACTCTTCTTTTGGCGTTATTTATAAGTGCGCTCAATTCCGTTTTAGCGTTTCTGGCACTTGCAGTCTGGAGAGGACTTGGTCTTATTGCTTTCTTCTTCACAAGAAGTAAAGGAAAAATTCAATCAACACGCAATCCTTCTGCTTATTCTTCTATTCTGCGGAGAAGAACTGTGATTCTATATTTAGTTCCTTGGGTTATGTTCTGCCTCGTGAACTTTGTGGAAGCGCCAATGTTAGAAAACCTTTTTGGAGAGTTCTTCATTCTTGTTGGATTTATTGAATTCGCGATATCAGGACTTTTTGCGTTTGTAGGGGGTATATTGGCAGATCTTGTAGGTAGAAAGCGAATAATAATAATTGGTTTTGTCGTGTTAGGTATCGAGTATGCTGTGTTAAGTCTTTTATCTGAAATGCCAGTTTCTTGGTACATATATACAGCTTTTGATGGCATTGCCTGGGGAATGTTTGCCTCGGTTTTCTTAATGACTTTGTGGGGAGATCTTGCTGGCAAGTATGAGAAAGAAAAATATTACCTTGTAGGTGGGCTTCCTTACATTCTTGCCAGTTTCCTGTCCGTATTAGTTAAACCTTACGTTGGAATAATTCCATTAGGCACGGCTTTCTCTTTGGCTAGCTTTTTCTTGTTTTTGGCTGTCATTCCTTTGATGTATGCTCCTGAGACCTTGCCTGAAAAGAAGATTAGGGAAAGAGAGCTTAAGGGATACGTTGAAAAAGCGAAGAAGATTAAGGAAAAATACAACTAAAGTTTAAGCAAGCGATTGATATTCACGAGTTCGAGAGAGATGTGCGACGCTCAGATTACAACGATGTAAACGCAATTCTTTTCTGAGGTTTTGGTGCTTATGGACGAGATTTTATAATTGAAATGTGAAGACGAAGTCCTTTCAAGCAAACATCGCCGTAAGATTAATTCTCATTTCATCGATCATTTGTTTTAAAGATGGTGTTGGTTCTGAACTTAGCCTTGTGAGTCCTATTCGCAGGAATGCTTCCAGAGTCTTGATGATATCTTCTGGAAAGAACTGTTCCGCATCACGAAACGTTATTCCTTTGGTCTCACACTTTTTAATGAAGAGTTCTTTGGTTCTTTCAACATCAACATCACCAACCTTCAAAAGCTTCCACACATCGTAGTAATCTCTGATTCTTTTTCTTTCGAGGTGGACCTCATCTTCTCTGCCAAGATGTTCTCAAGAGTGTATGTGAGGACGCTAAATTCTGGGTAATCATATGCTTTGGGAACTTTAACTTTTCTAACATCACCGATGAAGCCTTCTTTCGAAACCTCTATCTTGATTTTGTTCTTGCCGAGCAAACCAGTGTATTGTACCCTAACCTGCAAGTAACTTGGGTTTATGAAGAGTTTGTCTTTGAAGTTCAAAAGTAACCCACCACTTGCTTTCTCGACGATACCCGCGAGTTCCTCTATTAATTTAATGGAAATGTTTCTTAGGTCAGAACGTTCTGAGATAGTGAAATCCAAGTCTTCCGAAAGTCTCCAACCCAAAGGAAAGTAAACCATGCATGCAGGGGAGCTCCACACATGTCGCAGTATAAGTCGTGGTCTTCCGGTTAACGACTCAAATGAGGATCACACGAAATTGCACGTCTGCTTGGCCTTGCTTAAAATGGATCGCACTTGTTCTGAGGTGAGGCGGTACCCGTGCAAACGGCTTCCCCACAATCCTACATCCTTTATTACAGTTTCCTTGATCGGCAACGGCGGCTCAAACTTGACCACATTCTTAAAGTTCAAGGCATGCTTCCAACCCCATTTTTCACACTCGCTTCTTTCCT
>Ga0209636_10008330_pt1 | contig 10557 bp, 9 predicted proteins | sample DeeMarSWOR152_54_FD_187464 | JGI IMG/M metagenome (GOLD analysis project Ga0209636, IMG submission 187464) | Marine sediment microbial communities from White Oak River estuary, North Carolina - WOR-1-52-54 (SPAdes) (version 2) | ecosystem: Environmental > Aquatic > Marine > Intertidal zone >... | reverse complement strand
CGGGCGGGTGGTTTTATCAAGCCGTGCTTTATAATCCTGCGGCCAGCAACGTGACTGTCACTGGGTTGAGATGGTGGTACAGGGCAATTACTGCTGGAGAGGATTTCATTGATGACACGAGAAACGCAAGATGCTTGGATTCGCGATATTTTTCGAGCCTGCCAACCGTATGGGTCTCCGCAAATGGCGACACTACGATTTGGGAGTACGCTAATGGGACAATCTCCATAACAGTGCCAGCTAAAGAAGTCATTGTAACTTGGATTGAGGTGCCGACGAATTCTCGAAACACCAACAATATTGGGTTGATATACTATGTGGAAGCATGCGTAGGCAGTCAATGGATATCCTCGCCATTCTATTCGTCGCATAGTGGGCACGACAAAATAGATAGCACCGTCTTTAGGGCTGATTTCGACTTGACAACAGATCCAGCCGATGAGCAACAAAAACACCCAGACCCCGAATGGTTATTCAACGAGGACAGATCGGTTGTTTCCGATCTATCAACTAGGGTTAGACTAATACCTGTGACTTCATCAAGAAATACTAATGGTATAGATTACGCGACTGTGAATGTGACATTTCCGTACGGTTGGGGGTATGTGCCTGGGTCTGCATACAACCCCTACGGCGAGACTGTGACTTTCGATTCCGTCGGCGGCAAGAACAGGCTTAAGTGGGATTTAGATCGCGATGTCTTGCGTTATTCTGCGGATCAGTCTATGGCTCAGAACTACATAGAGTTTAACGTTACAGCTCCGTACGTTCCAGGCATTCACAACTTCACAGTGGCTTCAGTAGTAACAAGTTTGGGAGAATTGTGGACAACATGGGAAACCCAGTACATTTACGTAGCTGTCAGAACTCCTCCAAACGCCACCTTCACGTATTCACCGACAACATCACTTACAGGCGAATACGTAACCTTTAACGCCACAGCCAGCTATGATCTCGATGGACAAATCGTAAGCTATTTCTGGGATTTCGGCGATGGAACAAACGCCACAGGCATAACTATTAGTCATGCTTACGTTGAAGATGGCAACTATGTGGTTAAGCTCACAGTTACTGACAATGATGGAGCTTCAGCAACGGCGACAGATGTTAAAGCTGTTCTAAATCGTGCCCCAGTCGCTTCGTTTGTAATTGTACCTCAACGACCGATAGCCGGCGAGACAACAATTTTCAATGCATCAGATAGCTATGATTTGGACGGAACCATTCTAAGCTATACGTGGAACTTCGGCGATGGCAACATCACAGCTACAACGAGTCCAACCGTAACACACACGTACAAGACTTTTGGAAACTACTCGGTAATTCTCAATGTCACCGACAATGACAATTTCTACAACTCCTCAACGCTGATCTTCAGAGTTCATAACGTTGACGTTGCTATAGTAGATGTTATTGTTTCAGCAACTGAAGTGTACGTTGGACAAACCCTCAACATTTCTGTAGTCGTTAGAAACGAGGGAACTGCCAACGAAACCTTCAACGTCACTCTCTATTATGATAGCACTACCATCGGAACCCAAACCGTGACTGATCTGGAACCAGGAACAGACACAACTTTGAGATTCAGTTGGGACACAACGGACGTGACACCGGACGTAAGCTACTCGATAAGGGTTGAGACCAGTAGAGTTGCAGGAGAAACGGATACTGATGATAACGCAGTCACCTTCGATAATGTGAGAGTAAGAAGTCAAGGTGTCCCATCGCCCTTCGACTGGAGCCTTACACTCCCGTATCTCATTCCAATCCTGTTGGGGGTCTTAGGTTTCGTAGTCGTAGGAATTGTGCGGAAGAAGAAAGAGGAAGGTCTGGGCTTTGAATTCTTTAACGAGATGGCTGCTGGAGGCATTCCAGATGCCTACTCTGTAATGATTATAGGCGGTGCGGGTTCCGGAAAAAGCGTGCTATGTCAGCAAATCGCCTATGACTACCTCACTAAAGGGAGATCGTGCGTTTACCTTACCTATGACGTCTTTCCCTCTGAAGTGCGACAAAACATGAAAAACTTTGGTTGGGAGACGTTAACATATGAACAAGAGGGAGCTTTCATACTGGTTGACTGCTATTCTCCGATTGCAAGCCTAAGCAGCGAGGAGAAACATAACGTTGAGCGACCTTTCGCATTATCAGATCTTGGTATCGCAATTTCCACCACTATGGGTGAAGTGAAACATAAATCGCCAAGAGTGTTCCTCGACTCCACAGCGCCCCTCTTCGCCCGTCTTGATGCTTCAAAAGTCACAGAATTCCTGCAAGACCGTAGCGCGAGAATAAAGAGCGATAACAGCGCCTTCTTCTTCACCGTTGGCAAAGGAACGATTCCGTCAGACCTCTTGAAGAGGTTGGAGGAAATAGTCGACTGTATCATAGAGTTGGATGTCCACGAAGAAAAGGGGAAAACTTTGAGAAGAATACGTATCGGAAAACTAAGGGGACGAAGGGCCGCTCATGGATGGATATCTTTCAAGATAGGGTCTAACAAAGGAATATCTTTCTTTCCTTCTGGAAGACGAGAAAAAAGCGGAAAAAGTCAAGAAGAGAGTTAATATTTTAGGTGCTGGTCAATGTGCTTTCTTTTGCAAAGATTTCAATGCCATCTTTGTGTATTCTATACGGCCGAAGTTCTTGGTCGTGAGGAATTCCTCGCATCTTTTCAATCTGGATAGACCTGATCAACCTTCCGCCTTCGTTGAAGGTGTGGAAGACTATGACTCCATGTGACAGGAACTCTTCAGCCTCTATTTGTCTTTCAAGAGCCGTTGCTCGCAGTTCAGTCATTATTAGACAGGTAGTACCCAGTTCTGTAAGGCTTTCAAACAAGTCCAGAATTGCGGTCCGCCTCTCGGAATCATCTGGATATTGAAGTATCAGACTGGAAATCGAGTCAATAACGATACGTTTCGCTCCAATCTCTTGAACTCTGGACTTCACGCTTTCAATTAGACTGAGCATTTTGAAATCCCGTTTTCCAATGCTAAGCTTCCCGATCTCAACCCGTCCAGGAATAGTTCGAATAGGAGAAGCGTCCACAATTACAAGTTTTCCGTCTCTTTCCAGTCTTTCAATATCCCAACCAAAACCACTCACATCCTCCCTGAGATGGCTTGGGCTTTCATCAAGGGAGACGTACAAACCCGTTTCACCATACTCAACTGCACCGTTGTACAGAAACTGAACTCCGAAGATTGTTTTCCCTGACCCTGGTCCACCGCAGACAAGTATGCAACGTCCAGATGGTAAACCTCCACCCAACATTTCGTCAAGGCCCTCTACACCTGTCGGAACCCTTTTCTTAGTTATGAACCTACTTCTTTCTTCCAAAGCGACACTTTCGATCGTCATTCCTAAACCTCATTGCTAGATGAGGCATAGATGTTGTCTCTCCGCAAAAAACACTTATGAATAGAGAATATAGATTGGCAAGTTCATGAGGGCTTGAATGACTAGGCGTCCAAGCATCAGGTAGCAACTTCAGGCACGCAAACACTGATTAGACGTTCTCTCTCTTGAACGGGCAAATCTAATAGGCTTCTGTACTTTGACAACTTGAACCCTGGTCTATCTGTTTTCCCAACCGGGCAATTGTCGTAGCAGTATCCGCAGAGAAATCGCTTGTCACTGGTTCTCTCTCGTAGTTTTAGAACGAAGTTGACGCATCTGTCTCGGTTGTAGCCTTCTGGCGGATTACGATCTGCGCTAATAGCTTTTGGTGGACACACATCGACGCATACGTGGCAATCCAGACAGGGAGTGAAGTTGGTCAATTTTCCATCCGGTGCAAGCTTCGCCGCTGTGAGGACGGCTCCAAAGTTGGCTCTAGGGCCATATTCGGGCGTTATTATGATTCCGCATCGTCCGTAAACACCGAGGCCAGCCTCGTGCGCGGCGAGCTTTAGGGATAAGCGATGGATCAGCCTTTCGCGGTCAGACACACCTATTGGGACAACAGCAGGGTACCCTCCTTCTTGAAGAAACTCAAGTATCCTGTATTGTGCCCAGTCGCGGAGAATGTGCAGGATTCTGTTGTCGCCAATAGTCTTGTTTTCCAGTTGGATGGAGCGGTAATAGTCAAGTCCCACGTAAACGCCGAAAACAATTACTGAATTACAGTTTCTCAAAACGTTCTTCGGGTGACAGCCGAGGAGGGCGTTTTCAAAGCCTTTCGGGTCTGCAACCCGCATCGCATAGGCGCCAAGATTCATAGCGAATTGCTCCAGATCATTCTTCAGATCAGGCAACTGTCTCACCTCATCAATCGTTCTCTCCTTTGAATATAAGAGTACACATACCCGCAGCTGATCCAAAAATTGAGCCCCACACACAGACAAAAATGAGGTAAACCTCAAGTTCGGCATCGAGACCTCAGAACAAGTCGTTTTATCAAGAAACCTTAGCGCGCGCTTATGGAAGAAACTACTCCACATGCATGCAGAATGGGCTAGAACTTGACAATTACCTCATTTTGGTCAAATTGTAGTGGCAATTTGGACATTCAAAGAATGACCTTCTGTGACCTTTTTGCCTCTTTTCCCTCATTTCTGATTCACATCTAGGACACTTCATTTTCGCATTTCCTCTCGCAAAATTCCGTTAAGAAGCTCCTCGTCTAGTTTCTCCTTCGCATGCATGGCAAGTCTATAATGCTACTAGGGTAATATATCTAACTCAGATAAGATGGAATTCACGTGGAAAAGGTGCGCGCGCATTAAATTTTAACTTTGGGTTTGGGGGTTAAAATTTAATCCCAACCCAACCCAACCACGCTCACGTACCCACGTACCCACGTACGCGTGTGTACCCGTACGCCCGCGCGCGTGTGGTCAGTCACACTCACTCAGTCACAGTCAGTCACGCCTGTGCATGCAGAAAACTAGAACAGAAAAAAACAAAAAAACGTTCAAGGCTTCGTTAGTTGAGACTCATGCTTTCGGTTTAGACTTCCATGCATACCAGATAATCAATGCTTCCGCCACAACTTCTACAATTGCGATTATTATTATAGAAGGCAAATAGGCAGTTGGAAAGTCAATAACACTAATTGGCATCGTAACTATAAAGAATATGCTCACGATGGTGTTGACCCAGCGATTAATCGAATCCTTCAAGGTCAAGGATAGGAAAGCCATGAGTGGCGGAATCATCGCTATAATTGCTAATAGCATCATCGCTTCGGGTGTTGTTAGCGCAGTGATTTCATCCATATAACCTGGTATATGCTGTTCCACCAGAGGCACCGCAAACAGACCACATTCCAAGACTATCCACAGCGCTGCAATCTTCATCTTCCAATCTTCCAAAATCCTTCACCTCCCTGCAAATTAAAACGAAAATTGATTTTTCTTGTCCTTGGCTTAAATTACTTTTGCTATTGATCATTCTCAACTGCTTTCTTCAGCGTCAGCTTAGTCAAATGGTTGGTTGGATTAAAATTTAATCCAATCAACCCAAGGTAGGCTAACGGATAAGTCAACCAATGCGCGCATCTTACGTTTGGCTGTAAGCGCATTTATGTCTGCGTGCTCTTCGGCTTTGGCTGTGCTCTTTGCTTCTTCAATTGTCCAAGCGTTTTGCCGCAGCTCTTGCAGTACACCGCTTCCTCTATGTTTCCTGTTCCACAGTGTGTGCAGTAGACACCTATAGGCGCGGTTGTTGAAGTCCCTCGACTTCCCACCTCTAACAAGTCGGTCAGCAAGAGTATTCCTTGAACCATCAGAAACAACCCCACAATCCACACGAGAAGGTTTGGCAGAACGATGACCACTACTCCGAAGATGATGCATATGACCGCTAGCATGGGCTTCGAGATTGTGATCCCCATCCGTTCCAGCCCTTTATCAACGTAATCAGCCATGGGTTTCTTCACCTCCCAACAGGAAGCTCGATCCAACGGTTTTTAGCAGTTGTGAAGCAGAAATCAGTATTCTAAGCAGCAACTGCGTGCCCAGCGCCAGCAGCGTTTATTGGCAAATCTGTATTGCTAGTATTAATTTTCGGTTCATAATCCTTTTTCATACAAAATGAAACATTTGTGTCAGAATCGAACGTGTTCCCGCAAATCAGCAGTATCGTGCGGCGCTTCGATTTGAGACGAGTGATTGGCTATGTCGCTTGAAGTTCGGAATGTAATGGTTGACAAGGTATTGACCGTTGAAGCGGACGCTTCGTTGACGGAAGCGGTGAAGTTGATGAACAAACATGAGATAGGTTGTCTAGTTGTGATGAAAAATGGAGCGCCCGTCGGGATTGTTACAGAACGAGACTTTTTGAAGAGAGTTCTAGCCGAGTCCGAAGAGCTGAAAAGGATCAAGGTTAGGCAGGTAATGTCGAGACCACTCGTAACTGGAGACCCTGACATGGAACTAGAGGAAGTTGCGAGGCTTATGTTTCAGAGAAAAGTCAAAAAACTGCCTCTAGTGGAGAATGGAACCCTTGTTGGCTTAGTAACCTTGACAGACCTCCTCCGTATCCAGCCACAGATTATCAAGATGTATAAGATCTTCACCACCGAGCTGGCTCCAAAGCGAATGAAGAAAGTCTTTGACTACTATCTACTAATTCGACCTGAACGCAAGTTAATCGGGATTGAGCAATATCGCAAACACGTGCGCTAGTCTTCCCACACTGCTTCTATGAGCTTGTGAGGGCTATCGTAGACCCCATTCTTCAACGTGCCCACATGTGTGAGCGGTGAGGATAGAAGCGAAACTAGATATAAAACCTACTAACCCTATGGCATGTTGTTCGCAACACCGGAGTGTTTTAGATGGGCAAACGAATGGAAAGATGGATTACCCAGCTGATAGCTGGGCTGGATGAGTATGCTGATGAGGAAACTCGCGTCAAACTATTGGAACAGTGTGGCCGACAATGCCAATCAGAGAGCTTCATCAAGAAGGCTAGAAGCCTCTACGAGAAATCAAAGAACATTGATGAGTTCTTGGACAACCTTGGGCAGGTCTACAAGAATCTACATAGAGAAGGAGACAAGGTCTATATTATCTACCCAAAATGCTACTGTTCGCACGTGAACAAGATCCCCCGAGGAAGGCTATCAGCAACATACTGCAACTGCTCTAGAGGATGGGCGAAAGCGCTGTTCGAAGGAGCTTTGGGACGACCAGTGGAAGTTGGAATGGAAGAATCTATCGTCAAAGGAGATAAACAGTGTAAGTTCAGAATCGTTCTATGAATAGCACGTGTTAGTATTGCAAAATCAAATCTGCAAGGCCCTACGCGCAAAACCCTACAGCCTGACGAGAATCAACATTTTTCTTCGCATAATGCACGCACACAAGTTGGTTCCGGACTCAAGATATGAGGTGAAATTCGGTTTTTCCTTTCAGTCTAAGGTATGAGACAAAGCCCTCAGCGGAAAGAATTATGAAGAAAACTAGGGCTAATACGTCAATTAGGTTGCCTTGACCGCTTGACAACTTAGCAAGGTTCATTATGGAAACGAACCCGCCTGCAATTCCTAAGAATAGGTAGGTCTTCGACCCAGCTTTCATCTTCCCTCAGTCTCTACTACTATGACGCTCATCAGTAACTTGTTATCAAGATTCAGAAAAATGTTGCTACGCTCTTAGAGGCGCGCGCGAAAAATTCCGCTGTGTTTTCAACATACATAGACAACGAGTAAAGCTTTACATCTTGAAGAGGCATATCAGGTAACATAAACAACAGGAAGAACTGTAACATGGAAAAGATTGGACTAATCTTGTACGGCGTTGGGGCTGTCGGCAGCCGCATAGCCAAATTTCTGCTACAGAAGGAGGGTGTGGAAATCGTTGGTGCCATCGACGTCGCTGAAGACAAAGTTAGAAAAGACTTAGGTGAAGTCCTGGGCGTTGGCAAGCAACTAGGCATCACGGTGTCGGACAATCCTGACCACGTCTTCTCACAGGTCAAAGCCGACGTAGTCGTTCACGCAACCTCCTCGTTTCTCCAACAGACATACCCCCAGATAGCCAAGGCAGTGAAACACGGACTCAACGTAGTCTCCACCTGCGAGGAACTCTCCTACCCCTACACGTCAGACCCCAACATGACCAAAAAACTCCATGATCTTGCAGAAGAGCACGGAGCCACCGTCTTAGGCACGGGCATAAACCCAGGCTTCCTCATGGACACCTTAGTCATCACCCTAACAGGCGTCTGTCAAAAAATAGACAAAATCGAAGTCAAGAGAGTCATGAACGCAGGCACACGGAGAGTCCCCTTCCAGAAGAAGATAGGAGCCGGCCTCTCACTCAAAGAGTTCAAGGCCAAGATGAAAAGCAAAGCCATAACGGGTCACGTCGGACTTGAACAATCAATATCCATGATAGCAAGCGCAATAGGATGGAACCTAGACAGAATCGAAATCGACGTGGTTGAACCAGTCGTAGCCGAGAAACACGTGGAGAGCGAAGCAATCCAAGTTAAGCCCGGGCAAGCGGCTGGTTTAAAGCAAAGTGCAGGAGGCGTTAGAAGAGGAAAAGAAGCGATAAGTCTCGAGTTTCAGGCCTACATAGGCGCACCCGAAGAGTATGACTCGATCACCATCAAAGGCGTTCCAAACATCCACCAAAAAATCACCCCGTGCGTCCACGGCGACCTGGGAACCGTGGCCATCATCGCCAACTCCATCCCAAAAGTAATCAACGCGCCTCCGGGTTTAGTAACAATGAAAGACCTGCCCATCCCTTCGGCCACACTGGAAGACATGAGAAAGTACGTGCCAGGATGAAAATACAGCCTATGAAACCCCGGTCGACCGCGGCCTCAAGCTAGCACGCGACTTAGACGGCCTTGATTCAGGTGAACCAATGAGCTACGATATCGAAACAAAAGCCTATCTCCTAGACCAAGCAATAATGCTGGACTTGCCAATTCGCAAGGTCGCGCGCAAGCTCTACGAGGCAGCCGCAACAACCACAAACAAACCCTTGTGTCTCGCTTGCGCCGAAAGAATCAATTCAACATCAGACCGGGGAGACACAGTTTTCGTAATTACGGGTTTCCCAGTACTGCCCAAAAACGTGTGTGAGACCGATGGCCCACCAGGGGCCTCCGTACTGGCAGACGTCCTAGAAAACGCCGCACTGAAACCTATTTTTGTAACCGATGAATTGTGCGCTGAGATTGTAAAGGCGAGCAGACCGAAAACGCCAATGGTGAAGCTCCCAGTTGACAAGGAAGCAGCCCACAACATAGCAGAAGACCTACTGTCCAAGTACAATCCACCACTCTTGATAGCTATTGAACGACCGGGATGGAACAGGAATAATGAGTATCATACCATGCGAGGACTGAACATCTCCGGTCTAGTTGGCAAGACTGACTATCTGTTCCATATCGCTCAGCGCCAAGGGATAGCCACAGCTGCAGTTGGAGACGGCGGAAATGAACTTGGATGCGGAAGCATTCTTGGCACCGTACTGAAGCATGTTCCCTACGGATCCAAATGTCAATGCCCATGCGGGGGCGGAATCGCTGCAGCAACCCCTGCCGACGTACTTGTCATTGCGGGAATCTCGAATTGGGGCGCATACGGAATAGCCGCATGCTTTAGCCTCTTGAAAGGTTTGGAGTACAAGCATGACAAGAAAAGTGAGGCTGAACTATTGGATCGCATCGTAAGTGCTGGAGCGATTGACAGCGTGACGATGAAGGCTGACGCCTTTGTTGACGGGGTGCCCCCATCTATTAACGGTCTCGTCGTGGACCTCATTGGGACGATTTGCAATGCTTAAACATGTAGATGTTCGCGTCAAATCTTCTCCAGAAGGCTTCCAAATCCCTTGATCTCTGTAGAAACCTGGCACTTCTTTAGCATAGCCCACAGAGTAGCTGTGTTACTAGATACCACCCTTTTCTGAGTAACACGCTCCAACTTCTCAATGATGTCAGCTGTAGCAAAGTTTGTACAGCTCGCGAATACACCATCAGCCCCTGCGTATTCCAACCCCATAACCAGCTTGTACGCAACCTCGCTACTTAATCGTCCAATTTCGAGGTTTTTCTTCATCCCTAAACTCTTCAGATCGACCACACGAAGGCCACTCAACGAAAGAAACTTCGCCTCCAAATTGTTGATCTCGTCGGTATAGGGGGTAGCTACACAGACTTCTTTTATGTTCAGTGTTCTTAGGGCGCGCACTACGGCTCCAGCTGTGGTGATTGCAGGGACCCCAGTGGCTCTCTCAATCATCTTCTCAATGCTCCTGTCATGCCCCAGACCCTTGAATAAGCTCCCGCTCGTGCATCCATACCCGACTACGTCGATCTCCGCGTCAGCCAATTTCAGAGCAGCGTCTTCAACTCGCCTCTCCATGAGTTCCAATTCTTCCACCGTGACCTCCTTCAACCTAAGACGTGCAGTATGAACCGAAAAGCCTTCAGGGATCATCTTCCAGAATTCAGATTCCATTATTGTGTTGGAAGATGGAATAATTAGCCCCAGCCTAGTCAATGTCTCCTCCCTTCGAAACAAATGAACCCTTCTTCTTTCCGAGTATAAAACTTTAGAAGCACCAGTCCGGCATAAACGAGTTA
>Ga0209636_10008329_pt1 | contig 10558 bp, 10 predicted proteins | sample DeeMarSWOR152_54_FD_187464 | JGI IMG/M metagenome (GOLD analysis project Ga0209636, IMG submission 187464) | Marine sediment microbial communities from White Oak River estuary, North Carolina - WOR-1-52-54 (SPAdes) (version 2) | ecosystem: Environmental > Aquatic > Marine > Intertidal zone >... | reverse complement strand
GCTCGACGACCTCGGCGATGGACTTCGTCTTGGAGAGGTCGAGGGTCGTGAGGCTCCTCACGCCCATGAGGATGAAGTGGGTGTGGGCGTCGATGAACCCGGGGATGACGGTCTTCCCCCTCGCGTCGATGATCTCGGCATCTTTTGGGATGTCGACTTCTGCCGCTGGGCCGGCTTCGACGATTTTCGATCCGGCTACGATGATTACGCTGTCCTTCACGGGTGGCTTCCCGGTCCCGTCGATGAGGGTGCCACCCGTTATGACCGTGGGGCGGGTGTGCATGCTTGGAACCTCTTGGATGGCGAGTCTTTCGTCATCATTTTCTAAAAGGTTTTCCTTAGAGCGCATGGAGGACGATGTAACGAGAGCGCTGTTCGTGGCAGTAAGCAGGAGCCTGGACAGGATCGCGATCGAAGCGGGGCTGCTGGTGAAGAGGGTGAGGGGACTACAGGCGGAGAGGAGGTGGGAGGGGCGAGGATGACGAGGGAGCTAGAGGGGCCGCGATGTGCCTAGAGGAGGAGAGCCGGGCCCGCAGTGGCCGCGCGTGACCAGGGGCTTCGTGTAGCTGGGGTAGTGGACCTCCAGCATGCCGATACTGAGTAACCGTATGGACATCGAGATGTAGGGGGTGTCACTGTCCGTCACCCAAAGGAATTTGTCCGTGCCTAGTGTGTCGACGAAGGTTCCTGTCGGGTTCGTTTTCCGTAAGTTCAACCATAATTCAGACTATTTAGATAAATAAGTAGGAAAAAACGAGACGCGCCAATCATAAAAACAATATGTTTATATTTGTTATAGTATGTTTTGTATTTGGTTGATGTTTTTGTCTAAAACACATGCTGATAAGATTAGAGAAGTAATTCAAGAATTAGGTGTAGCTTCTCCGAATGAGATCATGGATTGGATCAGGATGCATTACCCTGATGATCCTGTAAATCCTAGCTCATATAGGGCTGATATAATTGGATGTAGCGTCAATCATAGCTCATCTCATCATTACCCAAGTATGCCGAAATTTCTATGGTTTATCGAAGAGACTAAGAAATATAGATTAGCAAATGATGACGAAGCTGAAATCGAATATAAAATTACTCCAATACCAACCAGTGATTCTGAAAGATCAGAAATAATTGATGGGGTCCATGTGTCTGAATTAAGCATCACTGGGCAGCTTTACATACCAGCTGTTATCAGAGAACAACTAGGTCTTGAACCAGGTGATAAAATCGGGTTCATAATGAATGAAAGTGGTTCTGTGGAAATAAAAAAAGCGAGAGTAAGGCTGACTTTCGAGTAGGGATGGTATGTCAACTGGTTGAGATCGCTTTCTGTGTGAAAGGGCATCCGCCTAAGAAAATATCAGATAAATCAATGTGGTCAACAGATAATCAGGTTCCTCTACTTATTGAATTAAGGAAACAAGCTCTCAAGGCAAGAGATCAGGTAGGCATTAATACGCCATTGAAAACAAAACTATCTTTGGAACTGAAGATATTCGGTTCAGAGCAAGAACTTTATGAAATTGGTGATCTTGATAATCTCCTTTCAGGAGTATGCGATGCACTTCAACCAAAACCAAATAACCCAACATTAGAAGTAAGCGAATTATTCAACTCACCTGAATTTGAAGAAATATCCCCAGACAAAGCGATTTTATTTGATAACGACTCCAATATATACAAAATACATGCTGAGAAAAGAATTACCTCCTTGGAAAAATACTATTCAGTCACATTAAAACCCATTGAAACGAAGAATCAAGGTGTTAGTCATAGATCTGATTCTTTTAAAGAGAATATTCTTTATTGGGCAGAAAAGTATGATGAAGACCATCCTTGGTGGACCGACGAGGAACAAAGAATCGGCGAAATCATCCGAAAAAACAACGAATTTGGATTAAACACTCTAAAAGAAATTGTGCACTGGAAATTCTATACCCTTCCTGGAAGACAAAAACGAGTAAACAATCTTCTAGCCAAATATTCAGATAAACAAATCAGAGAGATCACAAGAAAAACATTCAACAAAAAAACTGACCAAGCACGAATCGAAACTCTGAGGACCATCAAAGGAATAGGAGTAGCACTCGCAAGCACGATATTAACCATGTATGACCCATTCCAATATTGTATCTACGACATACACGTAATGAGAGAAGTATACGGACAAGAACCAAAATACATGTTCACAAGCAGCAAATACTACCTCCAACTACTCAAAGAATTAAGAAAACTCTCAAACAATTACAACATACAAGTAAGAACCATCGAAAAAGCATTCTTTAAGAAAAATCTTAGTTAAATTAAAGAATTTACTTTTTTCTTACTCGCGCGCTACACTGGCGAGGCTCGATGTGGAGCAGGGGGAGGCGCCCCTAGTCCTCGCCTTCCACGACCACGTCGGCCTCCAGTACGAGAAGATGAAGACCTTCTCCCTCGGCCTCGTGGGCGCGATCCGGGAGACCATAGAGAGCGGCATGCCGATTATCCTCGTCTTCGACACTGACGTCGGCAACTCGGGGGAACGTGCTCCACAGGGAGACGGGGACGGGGAACGTCCTCTCCATCGACGAGATCAGCCTGGGGGAGGGGGACTTCATCGACATCGGGGAGCCGATCATCGGGGACCCGGTCTACCAGGTCGTGGACAAGTCCCTAGTCCTCAAGTCCTAGAACTTGTACGAGCGCTAGGATAATGGTTTATTTGTTTCCGAACTTGCCTTTTGTAGTTGACCATTTATCGACGTGATAGATTTGGCCAAAAAAACGACATCCTTGGATTTAGATAGGATAGCCGCCCTGATGGTCCTCTTATTCGCGATCCTAGGAATCCCCTTGCTGATCTTCGCGATACTATTTCTAGGCTATGGCTCCTTCGCACGGTTCTTCCGGTTCATGGAAGACGGGGCCCGCATCGACATGATGTTCTCCATCGGCCTCGGAGGTACATGCCTGGCTCTGATCCTCGCGCTGAGGGCTCTCGTAAAATGGATCAGGAAATAATAATTTAAGCGAGGAACTGTTTGATTGTTTCTTTTTTAACCGGTCTCATGGCACGCGACGAAGTGCCCCTTGGAAACCTCTAAGAGCACTGGTTCGCCTTTCTGGCACGATTCTTTAGCTAATCTACATCTTTTATAGAATCTGCACCCTGGAGGGGGATCGATCGGGGTGGACGGATCCCCCGGGAGAATTATCCTCTCTCTCTTAATCGTGGGATCCGGGATGGGGATGGCGGATATGAGGGCCTTCGTGTAGGGGTGGACGGGGTTGTTGAACAGCTCCTCCGTCTCCGCCATCTCGACCACCTTTCCAAGATACATCGCGGCAACCCTGTCGCATATGTGCTTGACGACGCTGAGATCGTGGGATATGAAAAGGTACGTCAGGCCGAACTCCTTCTGGAGGTCCTTCATAAGGTTCAGGATGCCGGCTCGGACTGATACATCTAGCGCAGCGACCGGCTCATCGGCGACCACCAGCTTGGGGTTGATGGCCAGCGCCCTAGCGATCCCCACCCTCTGCTTCTGCCCCCCGCTGAACTCGTGGGGGTACCTGTACAGGTGCTCTGCTGAGAGGCCGACCTTACTCATAAGCTCCATGACCCGCCTCGTCCTGTCCCTCCCCCTCGCCACCCCGTGGATCTGAAGCGGCTTCCCCACGATGTCCGAAACCGTCATCCTGGGGTTGAGGGAGGAGTAAGGGTCCTGGAAGATCATAGCCATCTGGGAGCGGAGCCGCTGTATCTCCTTCCTCTTCAGCTCAAGGAGCCTCTGGCCAGAGAAGACGATCACGCCCTCCGTGGGCTTGATCAGGAGGAGCACGCATCGGCCCAACGTGGTCTTCCCGCAGCCGCTCTCGCCCACGAGCCCGAACGTCTCCCCCTCGTATATGTCGAACGAGACGTCGTCGACGGCGTGGATCCATCCAACCTCCCTGGACAGGACCCCGCCCCTGATAGGGAAATACTTCTTCAGCCCCTCTATCTCCAGGATCGGCTCTACCATCGCGATTACTCTCTTAACTCACCTGCGAAGTGGCATTGGACGACGTGCCCTGCTTCAACCTCCTTATCCGGAGGCGCGTTCCTCCTGCACATCTCCTTCGCATACCTACATCTAGGATGAAACCTGCAGCTCTCATCCGGGTCTATCAGGGAGGGCACCTCGCCCGGAATCGTCTCCAGCTTATCTTGTCTTATGTCAAGCCGCGGGACGGCGTACAGCAGGGCGTGGGTGTAGGGGTGCATCGGGTTCTTGAAGACCGTCACGGCGTCCGAGTACTCCACTATCTTCCCGGCGTACATCACAGCAACCTTGTCCGACAGCTCCGCTATCACGCCCAGGTCGTGCGTTATCAACAGAATCGAAGAACCGAAGTCGCTCTGCAGCTCCTTCATCAGATCCAGTATCTGAGCCTGTATCGTGACGTCGAGGGAGGTGGTCGGCTCGTCCGCGATCAGAAGCTTGGGGTTGCACGATAGAGCCATGGCTATCATCACCCTCTGCCTCATCCCACCGCTAAACTCGTGCGGAAACTCGTCGAGCCTCCTAGCAGAATCGGGGATCTCCACCCTTCTCAGGATGTCCTCGACCCTCGATCTCACCTCCTTGCTCTCCCTGATCTTCTGGTGCAGCCTGACGGCCTCGGCGATCTGAAAACCGATGGAGAAAACTGGGTTGAGGGAGGACATGGGGTCTTGGAATATCATGGCAATCTTCCCGCCCCTGACATCCCTGATCTCATCGTCTGAAAGCCTCAGCAAATCATCGCCGTCGAAAAGGACCTCCCCCTCAACGATCCTACCAGGTTTCGGGACGAGCCCCATGATGGAAAGCGCAACCGTGCTCTTCCCGCATCCGGACTCCCCCACTAAACCCAGGACCTCTCCCCTCCCTATGCTGAGGTCTATGTCGTCAACTGCTTGGACTGCCCCCTCATCCGTGTAAAAATACGTTTTCAGGCCCCGGATATCCAGCAGTGCATCAGTCATGGCGCGCGCATAACTACTCAAACCAACGTCTTTATTTGTTTTTATGAGCTGACATTTACTTTATCTTCACCATAATATTTTGACTTGTCATCTCACAGTGTGATAAACAGTACAAGCCTTATATAACAATAAGAAAATAATCATATTCTGACCAATATGAAACGAAAGTCTATTTCTCTAATTCTATCGATGATTACTGCGCTGTCTGTTTTCGTCTTACTTTCCGCGCCCTTGGTGAATGCCCAAGAGGAGGAGAGGTACTTCTTCGAGTTCCATATTATGTGCATCGAGGGCTTCGAGGCCCACAGAATGATGGCCGAGATGGTACAGAACGAGTGCGGAAAGATCGGCATCAAGGTCACCATAGACATGGTCGACTTCAGCATCTTCATGGACAGAATGTACGCCGGTGGCAAAACCGGTGAGTTATCCGACGAGAACGGATGGGACACGTGGCTCTGCCAGTTCGGGGACGCCTCGGAGCTCGACCCCGATAACATGGGCACACTGTTCCACTCAAAGAACGAGCACCCCGCTGGCTGGAACTGTGAGCACTGGTTCAACGGGAAATTCGACGAGTTGATGGATGAAGCCGCTGTTCTCACGGACATCGAAGCCAGAAAACCATACTACAAGGAGGCAATGGAGATCCTTGCAGACGAACTCCCATCTACGACCATCTGCTATCTGAAGGATCCATGGGTCATGCGGTCGAACGTCATGGGCTTCGACGGCGTACTTGGCTGCTACGGGCTGGGGGCGTACACATGGGACCTGGAGGACGAGGAAGGTGGAACCGTCAAATACGCCCAACCCGGCAGCCTGCCAAGCCTTGTGATGGAGTTCGCGGGCGCGGGGACAACGGGGAGGGCAGTCGGCCATACTGTCTGGGAGGCCCTCATGGACTACGACAACAAATACAACCCGGTGGGGGAGCTAGCGGAATCCTGGACCGTATCCGAGGACAGCCTAACCTGGACCTTCAAGCTGTACGAAAACGTCCTATGGCACGACGGGGAGCCCTTCACGGCCGATGACATCGTCTGCACCTACGACGCGGCAATGGATCCCGAAACGGTGTTCAGCAGCCACTCCGACTTCAAGGAGCTGGTTGACTCCTACAGGGCCGTCGACGACTACACCTTCGAGTTGACCCTCACGAAACCGAGTGCGGCTGCGTGGTCCAAGATATTCACTCAGACGATACTCCCGAAACACATACTGGACGACGTTCCCCACGGCGATTGGAAGTCCCACGATCTCAACACCAAGTTGGCCATCGGTACGGGTCCGTACAAGATGGTTGATTGGAAGCCTCAAGAGTATGTGGAAATCGCCGTGAACGAGGATTACTATCGCGGACAAGCCCCGCTCGACCACGTGTTCTTCGTGAACATCCCCGACGCCGCCACGGCTTTAGCGGCATTGGAGAAGGGCGACGTCGACATACTCGACACATATTACTCGCTCGGGAAGGAGGTCCCACAGATCGAGACTAACCCGGATCTTAAGTACGTCCTGCGGATAAACCCTGGAGCCGTCCACTTTATGTTCCAACTTTCGCATCCGGTGTTGAACAACAAATGGGTCCGCAAGGCCATATCCTCCTGCATACCCAGGCAGCAGATCGTCGACGATATACTGGCCGGCCTTGGCGACGTCTGTACCAGCTACATCCACCCGCTGACATGGGCCTACGACCCCGACATAAGCGTCCCGATGTACGACCTCGACCAGGCAAAAATATACATGGAGATGGCAGGATTCGAATACGAGTGGCTGGAACCGCCGCCTACGACCCCTATGTCCGCATATCTACTGCCGGCCGTGGGAGGATTGGTGGCGGGAATAGTCGTCGGCGCAATCGTGATGTCCCTTCTCAAGAGAACGTCTTAACGATTCCTTTCCCACCTTTTTATGCTGCAATTGGAAAAGCCTCAGCACATGGTGTTTATATCAAACATTGATAACTTGTAAGATTAAGATGGGCGGCCTTAGGGATTACATTATCAGGCGGATTATGAGCTCGATACCAACATTATTCGGGATCTCGATCCTCACGTTCACGATAATCCATCTCGCCCCCGGAGGGCCCCTCAGGTTCAGCCTTGCTCTCCAGGGAGACATCCCCGTGGAGTACCTATTGGAGATAGAGCGAAGGCTGGGTTTAGATAAGCCCATCTGGATGCAGTACGTGATATGGCTGAAGAACATACTGACCGGGAACCTCGGGACTTCTTACATAAAAGAGGTCCCGGTAATCAACCTCATAAGCCTCTACTCCTGGAACACGATCAAATTGATGTTCTCCGCGCAGGTATTGGCTCTAATCATCGCCGTCCCCCTCGGGATAATCTCCGCGATAAAGCAGGATTCCATAGTAGACAACGTCTCAAGGTTCGTGTCTCTGTTCGGCGTCTCGCTGCCGACCTTCTGGACGGGCCTCATGTTGATCTTCTTGATATCGGTCAAGCTAGACCTTCTGCCCGTCTTCGGATCCCACACGATCGGCGCCATATACTCTTCCCCCATCGAGGCCTTCCTGGATCAGGCGTCCCACATGGTGCTGCCTGTCACGGTGCTGGCGTTCTCGAGCGCCGCCCTCATCACCCGTCTGGTCAGATCGAGCATGCTGGAAGTCCTCAGGCAGGATTACATAATGACCGCTAGGGCGAAGGGGCTGAGGGAGAACATAGTGGTCTACAAGCACGCCCTGAGGAACGCCCTGCTCCCCGTGGTCACGGTCACAGGCATGTCGATGGGCTTCCTGCTGGCGGGCGCTACCGTGACCGAGACGGTCTTCGCATGGCCGGGTTTGGGGCGGTTCGTCGTCCAGTGCACATTCAACAGAGACTACCCAGCCATAATGGCGATAACGATGATAGTAGCCCTCATGGTCGTGCTATCGAACTTGATCACGGACCTGACCTACGGCTTTCTAGACCCCAGGATTAGGTATGAATGATTCGGAGTTGGGCCGAGGATGACTGAAATAGAAAAAACTGTGTCCGTTAAAGGCACGTCATACCTGACGAAGGCTTGGAGGCGCTTCCGTCGGAACCCCACGGTCATCTTTGGCATGGCGATCGTTCTGGGCATCTGCCTGACGGCGATCTTGGCCCCCATACTCTCCCCATACAACCCAAAGGAGATGCACTACGGGGAGGTGTACGCCCCACCGAGCGCAAAATACCGACTTGGGTCAGACGAGCTGGGCAGGGACATACTTAGCAGAGTCATATATGGGGCGAGGACTTCCCTGCTGGTGGGCGTCGTCTCGGTATTCATCCTCACCGGTATCGGAGTGGTTGTTGGAGCAATTTCAGGCTATACGGGGGGTTTGATAGACAACATACTCATGAGGGCGACCGAGACGATCATGACCATCCCGACGCTCTTCCTGCTGATCGTGATGGTGTCAATATTCAAGGTGAGGGGCCTCCCGATAATAATGGTGACGATCGGCCTCATCAGCTGGCCCCAGATGGCCAGGGTCGTTCGAAGCGAGTTCCTGTCCATAAAGGAGAGGAGCTACATCGAGGCGGCGAGGTCGATTGGAACCGGCAGCCTTTCAATCGTGTTCAAAGAGATCCTCCCGAACGCCATTGCGCCCATCACCGTGATGGCAACCCTTAGGCTCGCGAACGCCATAATAATCGAGGCGTCCCTCAGCTTCCTCGGCCTGGGGGACCCGACCGCCATCACCTGGGGCTCGATGCTTTCCCGGGGGCACCTGGTCTTGAGGAGGGCATGGTGGGTCGCCACTTTCCCCGGAATAGCCATATTCTTCACGACCCTGGGTTTCAACCTGCTGGGCGACGGCCTGAGAGACGCCCTAGATGTGAGAATGTGAAAGCCGACCCGACCACTGGAAAAAGGACGCAACGGCTGCCCGGAGGCGGCTTGGTTAAGAAGAGACTCCTGATCCTTCTCTCCATATTGATTGTATACGGGGCCGTCTACTTAATCCTGGGGTACGGCGGCTTCGAGAGGAGGGTGGCCGTCTCCTCGCTGGTGATGCCGGTCGTCGCAGAGTACGATTCCCCCCTCGAGAGGCCCACTGGGCTGGCGTTCGATGGAGAGAATCTCTGGATCTCGTCCACGAAAGAACACAGGATATGTTCCATGGATCCCGAGACGGGCTCCCTGCTGAGGGAGCTGAACATCTCTATCGCCTCCCCCTGGGGCCTCGCATGGGGCGTTGACTGCCTCTGGGTCGCCGACTTCGACACGCTGAGGATATACCGCGTAGATGTTGACAGCGGCAGGATAACGCAGAACATAGTCGCGCCGGGGACGGCGCCGACGGGGCTGTCATGGGACGGAGCCAGCCTCTGGGTTTCGGACTTCTCCTCGCACAGGTTCTACAGGTTGGATCCGGCGAGCGGGGCGGTCTTGAGGTCGTTCGAGACGCCTGCCCCGGGCCACAACCCTTCGGGCCTAGCCTGGGACGGGGGCAGCCTTTGGGTCGCGGACATGAGCGCCTCGTACGTTTTCAGGGTCGAGCCGGGAGGTGGAGGGGCGGTCTCCAGCTACTACAGCCCGGGCTACTACCCGAGCGACCTCACCTGGGACGGTGAGCACCTCTGGGTTCTGGACTACAGCAGGAGCGCGGTGTACGAGGCAGTCCCGGGCGAGCAGGCCTATGAGACGACGCGGCTCTCCGTCCCGACCTGGTTTTGGCTGGCGCTCACGATCAGCGTTCTCCCTGTGATGCTGTCCATCGTCTCCGCCTTGAGGTGGGGGGGAGGGCCTAGGGGCCCGGGGGAGGGTCGCGGCCGGAGGGCGATCACGTTCTCTTCGATCGCGATGATGATTGCGATCGTCTGCAGCGCCTACTCTTCTTACGAGCTGTTCAGGATCATTTACAGCGTGGTGGTGCTAGGGAAGATAGTCTTCCGGGGGGATCGGCCGCTCTGGCTTTACAGGTTCGAGATACTTCTCTGCCTCTATTCTCTGTGCTATTGGGTCTGGTTCGGGTTGGGGAGGGCCCTCGGGGCCCTGAAGAGCGGTGATGGTTCTTGAGCCCTGGCCCTTCTTGGTTCCTGATAAATGTGGCCGCTTATAGTGTTTTTCGGGGTTTTATACCTCCTCCGGTTTAGTTGGGCGTTTTTATACCTCTTTTTTTGGTAAAGGTATATTTTCTGGTGTCTTTATTCGGTGGTGTGGTTTGAGGAGGTACCTGTTCACGGATCGGGATCGGGAGAGGCTGAGGGCGTGGCTGGAGTCGGGGGAGGAGGACGACGGGACTAGGATGCTGTTCGTGGGGGTGAGGAGGAATCTGAACAGGATCGCGGGGGACGCGGGGCTCCTGTCGGACGTGTCGAGAAGACTGGTAAGGCTTTTCGTTTTCCTCGCGCGTCGGTGGCAGGTCATATTGGTTTTCCCGGGAGACGATGATTTTCAGTGACACTTTGTTACGTTTTTTCGTGAATTTTGTGGTATTATTTACGAGTTTTTAATTTTTTTCTTGAACGTGTTTCTGTTGTTTCTGTGAATTTTGGGGTAAGTGTGGGGTTGTTCACGGCGTTGGAATTTCGCGCATGTCGTCGTAGAGCCAAAGGG
>Ga0209636_10008326_pt1 | contig 10560 bp, 10 predicted proteins | sample DeeMarSWOR152_54_FD_187464 | JGI IMG/M metagenome (GOLD analysis project Ga0209636, IMG submission 187464) | Marine sediment microbial communities from White Oak River estuary, North Carolina - WOR-1-52-54 (SPAdes) (version 2) | ecosystem: Environmental > Aquatic > Marine > Intertidal zone >... | reverse complement strand
ATGTATCACACAATAGTCTTTGCTGCAAATAATTTTTGATATGTCATAGTCATTACTTATCACATTGAAGCGCACATCATCATAGGTTACGAAAAGATTTTTCCCTCCTATGAACCAGGCAGTTCCATTCCACACTATATCCGAGATTGGCGTCTCAAAATGTTCCAGAAGAAAAAAGGCTTCTCCATCATATTTCACAATGTGTCCATCAAATGTACCTAAAAGAAAATATTCGCCATTCCATGTAATGACACGTATGCCTTCAGGTATTGACGGAGGTTGATGTGCAAAAAAAAGAAAACAAAAAAATACAAGAACCACAAACCTTGGAATTATTGGTCTTCTTTTGTGGCTGGTTAAAACAGCTAGCATTGTATCACTCATGGGCATGGAGATGGGTTACATGACCAATCTAAGACAACAGCCTGCCATTTATCGGTGAAAGGATAGACCTGGCAGACGCAATCACATATTGGATAATCTGCCACATACAGGTAGTGCCATCCCGAAGTTCTTGGAAATTGCGAATCATCGCAGCATACATGAAATACTCCACAGCCAACACATTTTGCATTGAACATTACAGTGGTGAAGGTACAGTACTGACTGTCAAAGGCTAAATACTCCCAGTGAATATCACCGTAACTGGAACAGGGATAAGGAGTTGTTCTGCACGCAGGGATCGGTTCTGTACAATCGGGATGCAGCGCCCAGAATCTCCAGTAAGGACTTGTCCAGAGATAAAACCACGCATATCTGCTACCTCCTTCTTCTGCAATTTTTTCCTTAAATTCTAAGTATCCTTCGTCTAAGTGTACATCTTTTGTGATCTCTTCTCTTTCTTCAGCCAATTCTGGTAACTCTTCTAACTCTGGTAGCTCAGGTAACTCTGGTATATATGTGGGTTCATGATTCCTGATTTCTTCAAGGATATCCATCATGATACTTTTCGGTATCTGTGCTGTTATCATTTCTTTTCCAATCTCAGCCACTTTTTCATTTCTTTTTTCCATGCTATTGACCTCCACACTTTTTTTGTGCTCCATCTTTATAAGTTTTACGAATTATAATAATAGTAGATTTCCCCATAGACCATCCTCCGTATTTGATGTCACAGTAAACTAAAAGAGTACCATATACGCTCTTAGTGCTGTGAGATTGAACAGTCAAGGTTCTTTTTCATGTCCCAGTTCTTTAGAGACTTTTTCCAGATAGTTGAGCATTATCCTGTACCTTTTTGCTACAGGAATCGTGACTGCACCATGTCATGCAATTCCACGCTTTCATTTTTCATTACCAGGGGAATGGCTCTACATATTGGTCTAGTGCCCGATTGCTCACAAAAGGAATGAACCCAAAAGACCGGGATGTTTCATACACCCAGGCGACGTTCTCAGGGTTCAACGCATAATCCACCGTAAAGATGATTTTCCCCTTGCTCTTGGCGATGGTCAAGTAGTACAAATATTCCTCACTGCTGGTGTGGAGTGTGCCGTCAGGATGAGTGTCATAGTAGGTACGGCAGGGCTCAGATAACGAGTTGTAATACTCTTTAGTATCTATATCTGCTTCAGTGCGTGGTAACGGGCAATCCCCAGGAGGGTCGTTATCTGCCCCACCGTCGAACCAGATCTGCTCTTGAGAAATAGCATCTATAATGGCTAAATAGTCATCATAAACAGCTAACTCAGCCGCATTCTGGGCAATAACAATGAAATTGGGATTTTGTGCTCTGGTAAAGTCAGCAATGTCTTTAATCCAGTAAATCATTTCCTGCAAAGGGTCTACACCATCTCTTCGAGCTATGGTAATCACATTCTCATCAGAATAGGCTTCTATCCAATCTAGATATACACCGTCAAATCCGGCATCCAAAATACCCTGTAAATACCCTGGTTCTCTCAACCAGATACTCTGCCATTCATCGTACCAGTAGGCCACGGGATAATTCTCTTCCCAGCCATCAGGGTCTTCTCCAACAATCCATTCTGGGTTACCCACCTGCCAGTGAGGCTGCCAGTAGGTGCGGTATTCTTCTGCTTCACAAATATCAATGTAGGCAATGACCAATTTGGGATGAGAAGCAGTGTGTAGCCGATGTACTACGTCAGCCATGGGGTACTCTGTATTGTTTTCTTCAGAAGGGATAAAATCTAAAACCACCATATCATATACCGAATTGACCATTTTGTCCACAGTTTCTGGTTCTAGATCCACGCCAATTAGATACAGCCAGTGAGTAACATTTTTTAGCGCTTCAGAAGGTCGAGATACAGATGGAGAAAGAATAGGTGACAGACTATAGAAATTTGAAGGGCGCACTGTGTTCTGGTTCCAGTATTTGGTAATTACATCCTTGAGAGCATTGGGGACTTCGGTAGTATTGTGAGGATCAGGACCAAATAGAAAGTTGAAGTAATTCACTTTTGCTGAAAAGGGCTCCCATACCTGCCACTCCCATAAGGCATTATTCATGCCCTTCTCTTCAAACAACCCCATTTCATCGTCCATAAATTCGGCTGCGCCTGGTACCCAGCGGGTAGCACCGAACTCGTTCACTGCCACAGGGACATTGTGCCTTGCTGTAAATGTACCAATAATAGATAACAGATCTTCCAGCCAGGCTCTGCCCAATTGTTCTTTCTGACTATCCCAATCCACATCACACATTCCTGGATATGAACACTTAATGGAGGTGTAGTTCTGATGGGTGTACTGTGTTGGCAGATACTGGTGTATCATGTAAACGACTCGCTTGTCTCTGACCACTTTCAGATACGGCAACCACTCGATGCCGCTGTATCCATTCCCTCCCACCAAAATGGGTGTATTCTCATCTACCTCACGAATGCCATCAATAATTCGCGGGTACAACTGGTTCCAATCGTATAATGTCCCTCCATATTCATCATAGAATTCTTCTGGGTCCCAGATATCCAGGCGGTCATACACGCAATGGCTGCCTGTCTCATTGGAATTGGGTTCTACCATTAGATCGAATCCTGCCACAATGGGGTTATCCTTGTATCGTTCTGCTGTATACTGCCACATAGCTACCCAGGCGTCTTGAGCTTCTTTGTCCTGCCATACTGAATCGTTCAAATAGCTCTCGTCAAACCAATCGCCCAAATCCTCTGACACAAAGGTGAACTCGCTGCGTCCTGGTCCGGTACGGAAACTAATTACTGCAAACATGTCTGCTTTGGCAATCATTGCCAGTAGTGTGTCCAGGTTTTCCTGGATATCTTTGTCTACTCTGTAGGGTGAGGTCTCAGTGAATAATCCTGGATGGGAAATATTGACGTAATTGCAGCCCAGTGCAGCTAGTCGATCAAAATCCTCTTGGGTGAACGGAGGGCCCACAGGGCCAGGTCCCATGAAGTCTGGACCATCCAGTTCTGGCCATACTCTGCGCTGCCAGAGGTTGGCACCCCGCAAATGGGGACCTGTTTTCATGTCCCAGAGTTCCATTTTATCAGCAGGTTGGGGAGATTCTGGTGGTGGTGTGGTTTCAGGCGGTGGTGTTTCTGTGCGGGATTCAGTTTCAGGAGGTTCGGTTGGAGGTGTGGTTTCAGGAGCAGTCTCTGGAGATATAGTCTCTTCAGGTGCTTGATCGACACAGGCTGCAATCAATGCAACTACTACAATTACAGATACAAATCGTGTGTATTTCATGGTACTCTCCTCCCTGTAATAACAGGTTCTTGATTATTCATACTGCAGTCCATTTAGTTTCTCATCTTTTTATACCTGTGTATACTTCTGTACTCTTCTCTTTTTTCAGCAAATATTGAATACTCCCATTCTGTTTTGGTCTATTTACAGGACATGTATATGTGCTGGATTGTTCTCGATGTTTCATAGTGAATCCTCCTTTTGTTTTGTAACTCTGGATATTTCTTACTTTACACCAAGACCTAAAAAGGTTTTGAATCAAAAAATACAATAAACTCCCTCGCTTACTGCTATTACATATTGCATATTAATAATCAAGTCTAAGATACCAAAATTTCCCAACAAAAGTCTTTCTTTTATACCACCATATTTCTCGTTGAGTCATTTTATTTTCTTTACTTATTTCACTTTCTTCACTCCCTCTCCTTTTTTCACTTTCAACAGTTTCTTCATACCTCCAGTGAATACATCGTTCTCTATCCTTTTTCAATCCAGTTTCACATATTACCCATTTTCCGGGTGAAATTCTTTTCTCCCGCATGTGCTTGTAGATGTATTTACAGCGTTTTGGTTGTGCCTTGATCAAATCTTTGATCATATTGTTTGTATTTTTTCTTTCTTTCCCATTCTCTCCCTCATCCTTTTTGTCGTATGGGCGGTGAAAAATTTCCTGGTAAATTTGATTTAAATCTGTGTACAAGGATACTAATAGAGTTTCAACGCGATCTATATAATGATCATAGTAGATGTTTCTCTCATAATCATTTATTATGTAGAGCATTTGCTTTCTTTTACGTGACCATCTTACCAGTAGATCATTGAAAAAATAACCAACTCCGAGTCCCAAAGCAACCAATATCCACAAAGATACTTCCTCGAGGTCAAATCCTCCAGGGAGTTTTCCAAAGCCTATTAGAGAATCTTTGATGGATTGAGACAGAAATGCGCCACTTCCAGCACCTATTGTCATAGTTGGTAATGATTTCAGGAAATCTCTCAGTTTGTTGCCAAAATCAATGTTTTCTTCTAATGATTTCAGGTAGGCTGCTCGAAGCTTCGTATTTTCATCAAAATTGAGGTTACGGCCCTTATACATTGTATGTATACTGCGCAGGCATGAATTCATAGCAATCATAGCTCTCGTAAGGTATTGCTTTTCTTTTTCTATTTCCTCCTCCTCTTCTTCTTCTATTTTAATGTTATTCTTATTGTTTTTTTCCTTTTTTTTCTCTCTTAAATTCTTCTCTTTGTTCTTTAAGAGACTTTTCATATCTTTCATTGCCTTATCAATCAAAAAAGTGGAAAGTCGAAGATCTTTATCCTTGGAAAATGTGCCAGTACATGCCCAGACTATCCGGACTGCTGTGCGAGGTGGTAGCAAGGAAATTTTCTCCATTATCAATCCCTCCTTTTTCTTGCCTGCTAATCTTCTACATACCTTTATGAGTGATATATATAAATACTTTTCGGTGTTTTTCATACATTAACCTTATAACACAAATAGTATACCAGAAATGATGAAGAACCCCAGACCTTTACCATATATGCTGATCAAAATATTTGCTGTGTGGGCCTTCATTATATATACTGCAGTTTTTCTTCTAACCTTGTATGATCCTGTGCCCCATGCAGTCATCAGTATGGCAGGTGGACTTGCTATTTTATGGATCATTATCGGTGGCACCCTCATGCTCAAAATGAGAGATCGGATAAAATCCTTCGTACTCTCTTTTTCTGTCGGATGGAAGAAGAAATTCGTGTTATTCTGTACTGTACTTGCTTTGATCGAAGAGGCCATCACTACCACCATGACCAATTTGGCGCCTGTATTTGGCGTTGAAGTGGGAGAAGCAGCAATTACTGCCTCCACCAACTATTTGGAAGTAGTGTTATTCCACAGCGTCATCATTTTCATTCCCTGGTTTGTGGCTTGGGCGTGGTTATTATCCAGATATGATTTTGCTCCAGCTGAAGTGTTTCTTCTATTTGGAATTACGGGGACTTTGGCTGAAACAATGACATTCGGGCTGCAAAATATAGGGTCTGCTGGATTCTGGGTTTTCGTGTACGGATTGATGGTATATTTACCTGCATATAGTGTGCCTGAGAGAAATGTGAATCCTCCAAGAGTGCAACATTACATTCTGGCGGTTGTTGTACCATTTGTCTTTGGTATTCCTGTAGCTCTTGTGGTAGGATTGCTGCAAATGATTTGTTTCTGAATTACTTTCGGGCTAACCATCAGAGAAACAGGCTCTGCCCATATTTATCCTCTCATTATATCATGAATTGCAGAGTAATCGAGTAATCTATCTGTGCTGGTGTACTGATACATGCTCCCTTAACATGATACTTCAATACAAAATAGTCAGATACATTTTCGCCTTTGAATACTCTGATCTCACATTATTGCTCATTCTGGATTATCGTTCTCGCCCTCTAGCAGATAATTAACAGCTTCATTCATTTAGTCGTTCTCGCCCTCCGGCTGCTTATCAACAGCTTTGTTCATCAAGTAGCCGCCGTGACTGATGCCCAGCAATACAGCGGCGCTGCTGCTGAAAGCTGGGAATTGGGAGACTAATTCTGTATCTGCAGCACCAGCAAGGAAAAGGCCTAAACTTGCTGCATACATCCCCACTATAATCAATGTAAAGAAAAGGTTTTGAAGTCTGCTCAGATCAAGTACCTTGACATTTCCTACTTCTTCGCCAGTGATCAGCTCATTCAAACGAGCATCTTCGGGTTTCAAGTTTCGGATCAAATTACCAGCAGCATAGCGTCTAATTTCTTCTGCTCTCCGCTCCTTTGACTCACCATCTAGCGCCTGTTTTAGTTCTGGGACGTAGGTTTCTAATTCCGTGACATTAGTCTTCTTTTTCCTCTTTTCCTGGAGGATAAGTGGTGAGCCCACAAATGAGGCGGTACTGATGCCCATGGCCACCCACACCTCTTCTGGAATCGCAACATCCAAAGCAGTGCCAACATGTCCTTTCCTCAAGTTGAAGACAATTGCAGTCAAAAATGCAGAGAGGACCACAATAGTCCACAGAGACATCTGAAATCTGGATAAGCTCAATCTATTCTGTTCATTGATCAGTTGCTACACCTAGGAGAATTATCAGAAGGCTGAACGTATGCCAGTATGTCCAATTTTCAGTCATTACATGCCTCCTTACTTTTTGTATCTGGATCAATGTAGATGATCCATTTTCCGGACGCTTATCATCTTTTATCTCCCCTATCCTCTCTGAAAAGCAGCAAAATTCATTTTAGATTCTTGTATTTATTTTCAAAACTAACTATAAATACTTTTGGGTTCTAAGGTGATGAACAACTGTTGGGTGTTCATCTTTTACACAGTTCAAAAGTAAAGTATCTTATCTTTAATTCACATGATACTGCAAAACATAACATTTGGAGTTGGATTATCTTCAGCACCCGAACCCTTGACAATCCCGGGTCTAAAGAGAAGGGAAACCCGCTGAAGCTCCCCACACACTTCTTGAGATTTGGAGTCATTATCTCACTTGTCTCACAAAACCTATATAAATGCTGGCTGTGAGAAAGTCCAGGTGAACCATTATGACAAACGGAAAAAAAAGTTTAGGAACAGTATTGTCGGAAGCGCTGGACGTCATCACACAGAATCCCATAATAATTGTGCCCTATTTGATACCTGTGGTAATTGCGCTGCTGGGAGCAGTTATTGCATTTGGAACCTTTGTTCCCAGGGAAGCAGTGATCTCGGGGTTTGAACTTGACCCAGGGTTTTTCCTTGAAAATGCTTTGGCATTCATTGGATTTGCCTCAATTTTCGGCGTACTCGCCTGGATATTTGGCATAGTAGCTGCTGCATTCGCCATCACCATAACATGGAATGCTGTACAGGGAAGAAAAGTGACGCTTTCTGAAGCCTGGGAGCAGATAGGAGTTAACAAAATCATAATACTGCTGATTGTTTACATTATTACAGCAATACTGACATTCCTAGGGTTCTTTGTGTTATGTATCGGTGCTTTGATAGTGATGATACTGCTTATCTTCGTCAATCAGGGTATCATAATAGATAATCTCGATATTGGAGCCACATTCAGCAACAGTTACAACATTGCAAAGGACAATTTCTTCTACATTCTGATATTGGTATTAGCGTTCGCTGTACTGGGCTTTCTGTTGGGACTGGTCCCCATCATCGGTGGAATCTTGAGTATCTTGGTGGGAATGTACGCCACTGTAACCTACACCGTACTCTACCTTGATAGAAGATAGTTTTTTTCTTTTTTTATTTTGTTTTATTCTACTTTTGTTGAGATGAAAAAAGTTCTTGAAGCCTGAATTATCTGTTATAATACAGGAAATTCTGGAATTGTAACAAAGTGTCCATTTTTTCAGGAACCACGTACTGGTTATTCCAAAGCTTCAAAGAACTTGGGCATCACGTAAAAGGGGAGAATAACCCCCAGCAAGAATCCAGTAACAGCTCTTATTTCATTCGTGCTTTCTCTGAATAACAGCTGGGTGGCCCCGTCCACTATCATTGGAATTCCAAACCCAACTACCACTTTAAAGGATATTCCTTTTCCAAATCGAAGTGGATATGCTATCATTCCAGTGAGGATTCCTATGTAGAAAAAGGTGCACCGCGCACATACACCCATGGGGTAGCCCCACAAAAAGAAACTCCTTTCTGGCCGTTGATGGCAAAGCGAGGAAAAAGCATGATAGCACTGATGTGATATGTATGGATGGTTTGTGTAAGCTGCATATGGTGCCAGAAATATGATTACTACTGCTGATGCGCTGAGCAGCAGAAAGAGGAAATACACTTTTTTTGGAGTCATTTGCACAGGTTACAGTTGAAGCTTCTTAAGGGTTTTGGATTACAGAAGAAAAGGCCCATATTGTTCATAGTATTCTCAAAAATTAGTTTCTCATTTTTAAAAAAAAGTAGGAATTGTAGCTATTTTTCCAGATATGACATAAATGCGTTCTCTTTGAAAGGTTTATATCGCCTGGATAGAACAGTATGATACTGCAGAATCTAAAAAATAACTATTGGTGGAAGATATGAACAGACTGTCCAAAGAAGAAATACGATATTTAAGATACCAGATCTATAGGTTTCGATTTGATAATCCCTGGATAACTAACAAGAAAATAGCAGGACTGGTGAATCTATCAATTTCCACAGTAAGTAGATACGCAAAGGAGGCTGAAGAGAAGGGAATAATCTGGAATCCACAGCCCAGGGTAAAATCCTATCCACACAAGAAAGCAGCACTGCTTGTATTCACAGACAAACACAAAGCCTACTTCGAACTTCAGAACTGTCCAGAAATAACCTATGTGTGTATCTACCAGGGAGACTGGAATATTACTGCAATATACAATAAGTATGTGGATTTTAAAACCATTTCTGGGTACGAAAGGACAGTAGCAGAGGGTATACGAGGAACAATCTTCACCCCGCGGGTTGCTTACACATCCTGGGAGAGCTGCTTTGAGAAAATGGAGCATTTCTTAGAGCGGAGCAGTGATATTGAGGAAACTAATCTGGATTATAATCCTGAGTATCTGGAGTGGGATAATGAGGAGTGGGAACTGTACTACTACTTCAGATATAACTTAAGGAAGAGTTTCAACAAATTTCAAAAGAAATTCCAGATAAGTTGGAGAAAATACGAGAAATGGAAGAAGATCCTAACGAAATATTGCTCAATTTTGTCCAGTTTTTACCCTGATGGCTATGATTCCTACAGCAGCCTGACCTTCTGCCTGCGCACACTCTATGAGAAGTACATCATGGATTTGCTGTCGCTTCTGCCTACTACTCCCGTTTTGTACAAAATAGGGGAGTATCTCTCCATCTATCTATATGTTCCCAGAGACTATGGGCAGTATTCAAAGATCTTTGAAATAATGTCCCTTCTCATAGGCAAGGGTATTATCACCGAATGCTTGGATGGATATGCTATTGAATCCTGGCGAACTGGAGAACCTGGGTAGGTCTTCATGTTCATTTCATGGAGACCAGCGCTTCCTGGTGAAGGCCCAAACCTTTATGTTGATTTCTTCCTTAATACAAGGTAATATTATGAAAGTCTGCGGAATTGTTGGCAGCCCCAAAAAGAAGGGGAATGTGGATTTGCTGGTGTCAAAAGTGTTAGAGGGAGCGAGCAGCCAAGGAGCAGAGACAGAGAAGTTATATCTCAATGATATGCAGATTAAGCCATGTCAGAGTTGTGGTAAAGATCCATATCCAGAGTATTGTCGGGTTGATGATGATATGAAATTAATCTATGCTGTCCTGGAATCATTTGATAGTATTGTGCTGGGCTCTCCAGTGTATTTTGATTCTGTTTCTGCCCAGACCAAGCTGATGATAGATCGGTGCAATTGTGTAATGCCCTACCTTAGCCGACCTGATGGAACATATGAATTCGAAAGGAGAATACAAAAACGAAAGAAAGGAGTCTTCATTGCGGTTGCTGGCCTGCATCAAGAATTCAACACCATTTTAACCACAGTGAAGGGATTCTTTCACTGGGGAAACATCGAACTCACAGAAACGATACTGTATGCACATGAGGGTGGACTGGGTTGTGTGAGAGAGGATAAAGCGGTAATGAACCACGCGTTTGAAGTGGGATCAGCACTGTGAGTATCTTCTTTTTCCCGTCTCTGCTGATATCTACTCTCTACTAATTATTATGCTTTCTTTTCTTACATAGTTCATATTTCAGGTTAACAGCAAATGGAATACAGTTAAGCTAGTACAGTGACCAGGTTCAATAGCACAGTATACCTGAAATTTACGCGGGTAGGGGTCTGTCGAATTTTCTGGTGCTGGAAGTTATGTGACTCTCAATTGTTAGCTTCTCT
>Ga0209636_10008324_pt1 | contig 10561 bp, 6 predicted proteins | sample DeeMarSWOR152_54_FD_187464 | JGI IMG/M metagenome (GOLD analysis project Ga0209636, IMG submission 187464) | Marine sediment microbial communities from White Oak River estuary, North Carolina - WOR-1-52-54 (SPAdes) (version 2) | ecosystem: Environmental > Aquatic > Marine > Intertidal zone >... | reverse complement strand
GTTTAATAATTGTTTTGCCTCAAAATCATAAAGAAACACTATTAAATAAATTACATGATCAAAGAATAAACGATGCCCGGTTCATCGGGGAGATAACTGAAAAGGGAAATGGGATGATTTCTGTTGTTCCTTAAAACTAACATTGATAAGCGAGAACCAAAAAGCAAGACATTTAAAAAGCTTTTTAACTGCAAAACCGCTTATGATCGAAAAAGTACAGCGTATATGTACCTTAACGTACATAATTATGACTCATTATGTTGATTGGGCTCAAATAAATATTCAGCCTATATTTGCTATGTTATTATATTTAAATAATTAATTGCACATTCAAGAATCATGATTTTAAATTGGAACAATTTTTGAATCATTATTATAGTCTCAGTCATTGTTTACTCCAATTAAATTAAAGAGATATTAAAAGAAAGAGAGCAGGGTTTTTCTTGTATCGTACTATTTGATAAATATGGATTAGTCAGGTGAAATTAAAGCTATATATAATCTTAATCGTCTTATTATCGATTCTTTTTTTAGATTCGCTGATCGCTTATTCTCAAAGCAGGCAACCGCTTAAACAGAAATGGAATTCAGTATCTCGAAAGTTAGAATTTGCAAAAGAATTACAAGCCTCATTTAATAACCGATCAACCATCAAATTGTTAAATACGGCAGAACTTAAACTTGGACGTGCTAGAAATTTAATCCAGGCACGCCGACTTCTCTTAGCGAATCAATTGATTAATGATGCAGAAAGTTTGATAAATCAAGCAATGAGAGATTTGCTCGGCGAGCCTGTCCGTAAGAGACGTGAGAAATTAAATGAAAAAATTCAAAAAGCGAAAGATATTGTTCGGAAAAGTGGCATTCAGGAAGCTAATGATTTACTGGATAATGGATTAGAAAATAAAAACATAACTGAGCAATCTTTCAAGACAGGGGAATTTCAAAAAGCCTTAGGACACTTTCGTCAGGCAGAATTTCAAATACAAAAATCAATCGATATTGTTAAAAATCGAGATAAATCGACCGAACAAAAGGCAAAAGAGGAAGCTCAGCGATTTGATCAACTGGTTGCTCAATCAAAGCTAACCATCTCGAAAAGCACAGATCAGGCTGTTCAAAAAAATTATCGTTCTGCGATGAAATTGTCTCAAAAGGCAGAGAAAGCCAGAGCCGAAGGCAATTATCGGCTGGCGATAGATCTCTATCATCAAGCAACACGATTACTTCTGCGAACCAGAGATTTAGCTGAAGGCAAAACTGATCGCTTTGTAACCAGAGCTTATGAAGAAGTGGCTGCTTTAGATGAATTAATTGATAATATCAAACAACGAATAGAGCCATTCGAGGATAATGAGCGAATTCAATTCTTTATGTCTCATATTGAACAACTCCAGGAAGATGCCCATAAAGCTTTAGAGGCTCAAGATTATAAGTTGGTACTGTTAAATACACAATATGCTCGGGATCTCATTGAACGAGTTCATAAAAAATTAAGAGGGGGAAGGAATGAGACATACGAACTCATTAATCAAGAATTAAACCAATTAGAAGTCGATCTGAATGATATAAATGCCCGTTTAATCACCAAAGAAAATAATGAACAGGCGAAGATTCTGCTAATTTATGCCAGGTTAGCAAAGGCAAAAGCAGAAGAATTATTAATTGAGCAAAAATATCGTTTTGCCAGGGAAAGCATTTTAGTTGCCAATCGATTCGCGTTTGCAGCAGACCGATTAATCCGAAAGCAGAATATTCAAGAAATCTCATCTGAATTAATCTGGGACAATATTCAAGCGGTTGAAAAAGATATTTCTGTTGTTCAATCAAAAGTTACAGAGCTAACAAGACCTGACGCTCAGGTTTATCTCGATCACGCTCAAAAAATGCTCAACCTGGCACGCGAGAATTTAAATAGAAATTATTTGTACGCCGCTGAAGTTTGTATCGAAGCCAGTAAAAGTGCCATTGAAAAATTAAGAACGATATTTAAATGAATTACCTCAAGTTGATCAGGATAAATATAAAATCAGTTTGTACAGAAGCGCCTTATTTTCGACCTTTGCTGTCTACATTGGTAATTTACTTGATTTTTGTGTACCTGTTAACTCTTAATCCATTTCGATTTTCCTTATCTTATTTCAATTATTATTTTCAGTTTAGAAGAGGATGCTTAGCAACAATCATTGGTGGGTCTTCTGTTGACGACATCATTCTGAATTTAATCATGCTTTTTCCACTGGGACTTGTTATCGGTGCGCTATTCCGAGCAATCCAAATCAAAGTTAAGCAGAGTGTAATAATTGCAACAGGAGTGGGCTTTTTCATTAGCTTGTCGATTGAACTCTGTCAGATTTTCTTGCCCCGCAGTACTTCTGGTATTGACACTTTAACTAACACTATTGGTGCTGGAATTGGAGCGTGGCTGGCTTATCCAATTAAAGAGTTTGATAGTCAACAGATTTTAAAAAAATTGTATAACAGGGGGAGTTTATTCTATTCTCGAGTAATCATGATTTATTGTATTGTGGCAACATTGACTTTAATGCTCCCAGTCTATTTCAACACATTTCGTAATTGGAATGAGAGTTATCATCTATTAGTTGGAAATGAAGCCACATTAAATCGTGCCTGGAGCGGAACAATTTACAAGCTATCAATTTTCAATCAAAAATTTAACGAGCGAGAAGTTGAACAGCTTTATGCAATAGATTTTCATCAAGAGACACCCGCTGAGTTATCAAAAGGGCTATTAATAGAATATATTTTTAATAATCCACCAGTAAAAATTAATGGAATATTGAAAGACAGTTTCGTTTTGAGTCCTCACCAACGTTCGTCCTTTGATTTAAATGAACAAGGGGGGATTATCTTAAAAAATGATTCTCTTATATGCACTCCAATGCCAGTGACCGAATTGGTTCATTCACTTAAGAAAACAAATCAACTTTCCGTTGCGATCTGTTTTCAACCTAAAAACCTTCAACAGGATGGGCCAGCCAGAATCATCTCTTTATCAAAGGATACTGATCATCGTAATTTTACCTTGGGACAGTCTGGTTCATTGCTTAGCTTCAGAGTCCGAACTCCTTTAATAGGATCAAACGGCTCAAAAGTTGAATTAATCACCCATCCAATACTTACAACCGATAAACCTCAATTTGTTATTGCTACTTTTCATCGTGGCGAAAGTAAACTATTTTACAATGGTAAAATCGTCTCGGCAATCATATACAATACCAGTCACTACCTTCCCTTGTTGATTGGGCTGGGTAATAACCGCTTTGGTAAGGCTGCATTTTGTTTCATGCTTTTATTTCCGTTCGGTTGGTTAGCGCGAGGATTGGTAAGCATCAAGTGGTGGAAAAGTATTGTTTCCAGTATAATTATAATTTTTCCGTTCCTGATTTCTTCACTCATTAACAACTTTTATTTCAAACATACTTTTGACCTTCATCTGTTTTACCTCTGCTGCTTTATATCTCTTTTATTGTTGGTGATTGGTTTAATTTATGAGTGGTTGTGTACTCAATAATGTTTATCATCATATAGGCAACTTTTTTATAAATGCCTGTCTGGATTGTAACGCAGACTATCCTATCTGCGAAAAATCATTTGTAAAAACAAATACTTATAGAATTTTATTTTTCACAAACTAAATTTTGTGATACTTCTCGGACGGACACTAATCAATTTTTCATATTTTAAACTTGTTCAAACTGTGTATTATTGACACAGGCTGCAAAAATTGATTCGTGTCAAATTACCACATTCCGGGTTCCAATATCGTCTTTGATGATTTACATAACTTTCTATAAATCATAAGATTAATAAAGTCTATAAAAAGAAAAAATTTATGGTATGGATATTGCAAAAATTAACAGCAGCTTTGAAAAATTAAAAGCTTAAAGAGAATTGGAGTTAGTTGTGACTTAAAATTGGAAAATATACCTATTAAGGATTAGAATTTGACCCTGAAAAATTAACCCTGATTGAGTATAAAATTAAACTGGGAGGATAAGAGATGCAATCCATGCAAGTTAAACAGATTCTTTTTTTGATTATTATTCTTTTTGCTTTTTTAATTATTTTTGGATTTCTGATTTATACCAGTACTGCCAGCGCAACAATTAATGAGGAAATAGCCACCATTAAAAGGAAGCTGATTAAATATGAAAATAGCAATATTACGATCGATGCTGACGAAGTAATCGATGGCGATATCGTTATAAAAGATGGTTCGATTACCATTGCGGGGGAGATTCACGGAAACATAATTGCAATCGGTGCTGATGTTTATTTAGAATCGAAAGCAAAGATATTTGGACATATCATTTTATACCTGGGAGAAGTGGTCCGAGCTGAGCAAACTGGAGTTGGCGGCGATATTGTCCTTGTCACTGATGAGGAAGTAAATATCTCAGAGGGACGTCAGTTGCCGGGTTATAATTTTCGATTAAATATATTCAAAAGTGATGTAACCATAGAAGAAGATGAAACAAATTATGGTGATATTTTAGTTTTCAATAGGGAAATTGAAATTGATGGCAAAGTTGAAGGCTGTGTGATCAATTTCTTTGGGGAAACCTTAATTAACGACGATGCTGCGGTTGATGGAAATGTTATTTCGTACGAAGGTCGAATTCATATTGATGATGAGGCGTTGGTGACAGGAAGAGCAATTCGTTTTGATGCAGAGGAAAAAATTTCAAAGTTAGAACCAATTGATGAAGAAGATCAGATATTTCAGGAGAAAATCGAACGAAAATATTTAAAGCGAAACCGTGAAAAAGATTCTGACATTTTTAGATTTTGGGGCAATGTAACCATTGAGCCAGATGAATTTATACGTGGTGATGTTGTAACACTCCGAGGGAAAATACATGTTCAAGGCGAAGTCGATGGCGATGTCGTAGCGGTTTTTGGTAATGTCGAATTGGATAGCACGGCTTATGTAGATGGTGATGTTGTCAGCGTGGGTGGTAAAATTTATCGCGCAAAAGGTGCTTATATAGATGGCGATCTTGTTCAAACAACAATCACCGGCGTCAAGGTTGATGATGGCGATCAACACGTGTCTGTTGGCTTAACAGGCATTTCTGTGGGACCAAAGAAGGGGGACGAATGGGAGCGTAAGAAACGTAGACCAAAACGAAGAAGATGGGGCTATGATATTGATGATGAAACATTCATGTTTCGATACAATCGAGTTGAAGGGCTTTTTTTAGGACTTCGGCTCGGTCGTGATGACTGGAGAGAAAAAAGCGCCTGGTTCGACCTGTATGGACATGCTGGCTACGGCTTTTCCAGAAAACATGGCTGCTATCAGATCGGTTTGGAGCGCAGCTTTTTTGGTAAATATGGACCCATCCTCGGTGTTGAAGCGCATGATATCATCGAGACAGAGGATGAATGGATTATTCCAACATTTGAGAATTCATTAGCAGCATTATTTTTAAGAGAAGATTTTCAGGATTATTATCGGAGAGAAGGTTTCTCAGCATACCTATCACATGATATATCCGAATACCTAACGTTGAGCAGTGAATTTCGCAAGGATCATCATTATGATTTGAAAAGAAAAACAAATTGGTCAATCTTCGGTGGGGATAAAAAGTTTCGTGAAAATCCTCTGATCACTGACATCGAATTCAAAAGTATAATTGCCAACCTGACTCTGGATACTCGGAATAGCTACAAATATCCTGATCAGGGCTGGTTTATCAATCTAATTGGTGAATTTGCCAGAGAGGATTTTAATAAAAATGGTGTTGATTTTGATCGGTTCATTATTGATATACGTCGTTATCAACCCATTACTTATGGTGAGAATCTTGATTTTCGACTCCGAGCTGGGTCCTCTCGGGGGATTTTACCGACTCATCTCAAATTTGACCTGGGCGGTCTATCAACGATTCGCGGCTATAAATTTAAAGAATTCCAGAATCACAATCGGATGTTGTTGGGGAACATCGAATATCGAATCCATGGACGACGAAATCCTTTAAATAGCGTCATGGGGATGAGTGATTTCAGTTTAATCTTATTTGCTGATGCAGGTTATGCATGGTCTGTGATGGAAACAGATACATTAGAAGCCCAGGAAGGATTTGATGATCTTGATTGGGAAGATTTATATGCTGCTATTGGCTTTGCGATCAGTAATCGGGATGGTAATGTGCGACTTAATTTCGCCAAGCGGTTAGATGAAAAAGGTCAACCTTTGGTCGTAACGTTCAGAATCAATCGACCATTTTAAAATTATTTGACTCATTGATAAAAATTTTCCCACTGATTTTATTTGTCTGTATCTCTTTAAGTGATTCAAAATTTCAGTGAAAAATAAAATCTGTGGGAAATTTTTTTATGAAATAAAATTTCAGGCAACAATAGTAGATTTTCTTTCGTACTCAAATTTGTTCATAAACAAAATCTTAAAAATTTCTCTTGACATCCATCTAAAAATTTGTTTTATTATTTTAAAATTGTTGCAAATTTAATTTCACAGAATTTATAACAAATATAAAAGTATTAAAAAAGATGGATGTTTTAATCATTGGCGGCACAAGGTTTCTCGGGCTTCATTTAACTGAGGCGTTACTGCGCGGTAATCAAAATGTAACCCTTTTTAATAGAGGTACAAAACGAAATCAGTTTCCATTTTACGAAGAGGTTGAATGGATAATCGGCGATCGCCGTGATGAAGAAAAATTCCGTTCGATTTTTAATAATCGTTATTTTGACGTGGTTATTGATACCTGTGCCTACTTTCCTGAAGATGTGGAACTCGTAATTGAGGTGTTTAGAGATAACCTCGGAAAATATATATTTACAAGTAGTATGGCAGTCGCCCATACTAAGGAATATGATGAGCGCCTGGTTTTGCCAATTCCCAACCGTCGACTGTTCGATACCATCGCTCAGCACACTTATGCTTATAATAAATCACTAATTGAGGAATATCTCGTCGATCAATTCGATAAAATGGGTTTTCCATTTGTCAGTTTAAGACCAACGGAAATCAATGGACCAGGCGAAATTCGTGAATGGTATTATATCGATCGCATACGGAATGGAAGGCAAAAGATACTAATCCCCGGTTCAGGTGAAAATCTTTTTCAACCCGCCTATATTGACGATATTGTTCAGGCGTATTTAATGGCAATTGTGAAAGAAAATGCTATTGGTGAATGTTATAATTTAGCTGGTGATGAAATTATAAGTCTAAACGATTTTATCAAGTTGGTTGCTGAAGTTTTGGGCGAGCGAGTTAAAATCATAAATATCCCATATCATATTTTTCGAAAGTTGGTCCCAACTAAATATTTTTTTCCTTTTTCCAACAAGCACTCCTTCATTGTCGATCTTTCTAAAACTAAAAGTGAGTTGGGATATCAACCAGAAGTAAATATCAAGGATGGTATTCGGAAAAGTTATGAGAACTGGCCAGAAAGTTATAACAAGAAAATGTCACCCTTTAACCCTACTGGAGAATTTGAATTTATCAGCTATGATCTGGAAGATGTACTGATATCTGTTTGGGAGAAAGAGATGCCAGCGACCAACGAACGGGTTCATAGCGAGCTATTAAAACGAGGAATGCTTATTTGATGACTTAATAAAATGAGGGAATTAATCGGTAAGGATTTTATTCCTGTTGAATGAAATTAAAAGGCTTGTGCCTTGAATCCTTTGAATCAAAAAACAGAGAATGAGGGAATTAATCCGTAAGGATTTTATTCTTATAGAATGAAATGAAAAAGTTTATGCCTTAATCCTTATTTGGAGGAAATTTATAAGCTATGGAAAGAGCAAAATCGTTATTTATTTTGTCCAGTCTTTTTATTTTGCTGATAACCAGTAATACGATCACTCGGGCAGCAAAATATGAGAAAATAGAAAAAGTCTTCCCGGTTAAAACGCAGGAAGTCTTATTTGTATCTCTTAAGATTGATGCAGGTGAAATCTATGTTCACAAAAACGACCAACCGGATCAGGTGTTTATCTCAGTCCAATATGATGAAGAATCAGATGAAATTGATATTGAATTCGATGAACAGAAAAACGAACTATTTATCTCAATTGACAGAGACAAATGGTTTAAATCATGGGACGACCATCGAGCACCCAAATTAGAAGTTTTGCTACCTTTTGAGGTAATAATTGAAATGCGTAATGAAATCAAAGCGGGTGAAATTCAGTTTGTCCTGGGCGCGTTAAAGCTAAAAGAATTTGAATTGCGTAATTTTGCCGGTGAGGTTGAAGTCGATTTTCCGAATCCCAATCAAATTGAAATGGAATTTATGGACATCAATGTTAAAGTAGGGGAAACTAACCTTCGTCGATTAAGTAATGCTCGATTTCGGAGAGCCAAAATAAATGGAGGCATTGGCGAACTGGATATCGATTTTTCTGGAGATGGACTGAAATCGTCTCGGGCTGAAATTGACCTGGATATTGGAGAAACGTCTATTTATTTGCCTCACGAATTAGGTGTTCGCTTTGATAGCTCAACCTTTGGCTTTCTTACTCAATCGAGTATTGATTATGAATTTGATAAGAAAGGCAGGTTCTATTACAGCAAAAATTATGAATCTGCTTCAAGGACTATGAAAATTTCGATAAGCTCTGGTATTGGAGAATTAACAGTATCCTATCGTTAAAATAGAAATGAAACAAGGGAGGAATCAAAATGTCCAGATATATTTATTTGTTTATTATTGGGGGAATCTTAATAAGCATCATATCTTCAAATTCCTATTGCACTGAAATCAAAAAAGTTGAAGAAAAAACATTCAAAATGGCACCAGGTGGACATATTTCAATTGAGGGCGATGAGGGATTTATCAAAGTCAATTCCTGGGATAAGCCAGAAGTGCATTTAGTCATGACCAAACGAGCCTGGGGTCGCTCTAAAAAAGATGCTGAAAGAAATCTAAAGAAAATTGAAATTAGAATTAGTGAATACAACAATCGACTCGATATTAAGCTTGTTAAACCAAAAGAAAGGAATACCTATAGCTTGTGGGACCTTTTTGATCCTGACACCTGGGGTGAGCATGGAAGATTCCCTACGGTTGATTTTGAACTAACCGTTCCGAGAGAGAGCCATCTAAGTTTGGTGAATGATGAGGGCGATGTGGAAGTAAAATCAATTATTGGTGATGTTGAGATTCAAGTTGACGAAGGAGATATAGAAATTAGTGATATCCAGTTTAACGAATTAAACTTATCCATCGATGAAGGCGATATTGATGGAAATAGTTTGAACAATCCTGATGGTCGACTTACAATCAAGGTTGATGAGGGTGACATTTTCTTCGAAAATGTGAGTGTTCGGAGGTTAAGAGTTGAATGTGATGAAGGTGACATCACAATTCACAATTTATCATGTAACTCTTGCAATATTACCACAGATGAGGGAGATGTTGAACTTGATATTTCTCCAGAAAAGAATTATCGATACAGAATATATGCAGATGAAGGAAACGTTAGCTTCTACCTTCCCCATGATCCGGATGTGAAACTCGATCTCGAAGCTGAGGATGGGGGCATCAGGAGTGATTTCGATGTCAGGATTTCCAAAAAAGATGATAGGCGAAGATGTCGTGATACAATTGGGGAGGGTAACAATCTAATAGAAGTCTATACTGATGAGGGAACGATTTATCTCAGGAAGAAATAAAATTAATCTCATACAGCCATATAAAATTATTATAATGTCATTCACTTAGAGTTTAGTAACATTACCTCTTAATTGCGTAAAAATCTCTGATTTTTTATGGATTATTTTTTGGGGTCTAATGGGATTAAATTGTGTTATTTAATTACCAGATTGAACCCTTTAAATTTTGTTCCCACCAGTGGATGCTCAGCCTCGATTTCCATTTCGCTCCAATGATATTGGAGATCGACATGTTCAGCGAAAAATTTTATGGTCTGATTTCGAGGAAATAAAATTGATGTGAATTTGATTAAACCTGTCAGACTCACTCCATATCCTTTGGTGTCATAATACACTTTTCCATCGTGATCATCATACTTGCCTTCTCGATAGTAAAATATTTCAAGGCAGTTTATTTCCCAGCCTCGCTTTTGTGTAATTTTAGGGTTTGCTTTTCCCTGAATCACATCATGATAGAAATCGATATCTCCCAAACCGGATTTATATTTCACCTTAAAATAATCAGGCATCTCTCGCTCTTTAACGAGCAGATCTTCTGCTTCATTTGCCCGTTTAAATGATATGATTTTCCAATTCAGATGTTCACGATTAAATATGACTCCTACATCAATGCTATATCCCGCTCGTGCCAATCGAGGTATTGGATCGGCTTGATTTTCATCCTGGTATTTGACTTCGTCACCGTAGTTATTCATGGAATAAGCCAGGGCAGGAACAAGGAAAGGACGGAATGTGTACCATTTGCTCATTGATAATTCCAATGGATTGTTCAATAACTCGAATATTGACGCCTGAACCACACCACCAAAATCATAAGCCACGATATCTGCTTTAGCTGTTATTAACTCCGAGCCTGATTGAAATAGCCCTAACTGG
>Ga0209636_10008323_pt1 | contig 10562 bp, 9 predicted proteins | sample DeeMarSWOR152_54_FD_187464 | JGI IMG/M metagenome (GOLD analysis project Ga0209636, IMG submission 187464) | Marine sediment microbial communities from White Oak River estuary, North Carolina - WOR-1-52-54 (SPAdes) (version 2) | ecosystem: Environmental > Aquatic > Marine > Intertidal zone >... | reverse complement strand
ATCGAAGGCACTTTTCTAGCTCTTCAGCCGATCGTGGAGAAGACAGCGATTGAACTGGGCAGAACAGACCCGAAGCTAATGACCCGCTACCTGACCGACTACTCCGTCAACCACGCCGAGTTGGTGATGGAACGCTGGCGGGAATTGGGCGAGCATCTTATCACGAAATACAACGACGGATACGTGAAGGACGAGAAAGGCCATCCGCAGGAGAAGGGCTATCCTGAGGAGTGGTTGCAGAAAGTCCTTGAGTCCCGCCCGCAACAGTTCCTTTTGAAACCGAAGGAGCCAGACGTTCCGGAATCGGAGTTGATAGACTGACCGGTGGCGACAGGGAAACACATTTGTATCGGGCAAGTAGGTAGAGCATCAGCTCTGTCCTGGTGTTTGCCTGTGCAACAATCCCCTTCCGAGCGAGTGTTGTCTCCAGAGACTCAAGAACTCACTGAAGGCGACGAGCTTCTTCCTTCCGGAGAAAGCCAGGAGGCATTCGAGCAGGGCCCACCCGAAGTAGACGATGGTTATCTCTTCCCTTAGTTCCGGGCTCACGAACTGAATGAACCACAATCCAAAGAGACCCAGTGCCTCGTAAGCCCTGAACTTCATGTTTGCAAGAAGCAAGAAGCCAAGAATGGACTGCGCCATGGTGAGCAGTATTTCCATCTTTTGATGTTCGTCAAACACGACCGTCGAGTAACCGCCCGAGCTAATGCTGAAAACTATGGGAATCATTCCCGCGAGCAACGTCCACTGATTTATGTTCGACGAGACCATATTCATAAGGCCCATGGGTGCTCTCTTGACCGATCTGGCCCAATAGAAGGCGCTCACCTTTTCAGGGAATTCAGAGAGGAACGGGGCGACCCACTGAACGAAGACGAACTGCGAAACTCCGAGACTCACCGCCACCCCGAGCATGCTGTGAAGGAACGGTCTGGCGATGAAGAACAGAGCCGTTCCCCCGCCGATAAAGAGTAGTGCTATGAGAACGTTCCTACGAACTTTTCTCATCGAGAGTATGCTTCTGGGGATTTTCGAAAGCTCGTGGAGTTTCTCTGGTTCTTGCGGCGGCACGTTCCTTAGAATCAGAAGATAGGTCACATACATTGTGACAAGGACCACGCTGTCAATCATGTTGAGCGTGCCCTTGAGGTATATGACCCAGAAGTAAATGAGGGGAGGCACGAGCCCCATCACTTCGATGGCATGCTCTTGATCCAGGCGAATCTGCCTGAAGAATCCTTCTCTGACTTGCTCCGAAGTTTCTCTCTCTCGTTCACCTTCCGCCTCCCGTTCCGCTGCGGCCACCTGACCGGTACTTCCAACAGAACCGCCGGCAGACTGCGCGTTGATCCTCTGCCTTCTACGAGCCGAGACAGCCGCTGTGATATAGATGAGGGGCCATCCCACGCCCACAAGGAGTCGCAGGGAACCGGTGAAGTTTGCGGTGATGAGAGGAACGTTTCTCTCCCAGGCAATCACGGCCTCTACCGCAAACTCGGGGAGGGTCTGCAGCCAGGCGAGTATCGCCAAAGCCAGTGCCTGGGACACCAGAAACTGGGCGCTCTCCGCGGCCCATGCAAGGACGAAGGAAGAAAAGACTATGCTCGGAAAGGTCCAGACAGCGTGTATGGCTTTCGCAGCATTTTGGCCGATGGAAGATTCTGATATCAAACGGGGCCCCTCGTCGGCGTTGGTCTTTTCGGCTGTTCTTCGTTCAGCGCCTCTTCGTACAGCTCCTCTTCTGCTACGTTCCCAGGTCTGTCTTGATCTTGAGCAGAGCCATAACGTCTCTCCTCGTCAGAATCCCCACCAATCTATCACCCACGACGACCGGGAGCTTGCCCCAGCCGCTCTTCAGCATCTTGGTTAGAGCATCCACGGTGTCATCGTCGGGACGCAGCACCAGCTCCTCAGAGATAGGGTGCATCACGTCCTTCGGGGTCATGAAGGGCCATCGCTCCCTGGGAACTTGCTTGACCTGGTGAAGATCTACGATGCCTATGAGCCTGGTTCCCTCAACCACAGGGAAGCTGTTGAAACGATATCGGAAGAAATACGCCTCAACGAGCTCGTCCAGCCTGATCGATGCGTCCACGTAGACCACCTCGGTGCTCATGGTCTCACGCACCTTAAGACCCGACAGGGCGTTTCGGATGAGTACCTGCTTGTAGCTTCCCTCTGCGGTCTGCTGGAGAAACATGCCGATTAAGACAAACCATATACCGCCGAGATTCCTAAGTATGAAGACGTGAAACAATCCCAGCAGTATCAGCAGGATGGCAAAGCCCTTGCCGAAATTGGAGGCAATCCTTGTCGCCCGGCGAATATCCCCGCTTCTCTTCCAGAGAATCGCGCGGAGCACTCTCCCGCCGTCAAGCGGGAAGCCAGGAACGAGATTGAAGATAAGCAGAGCGGCGTTTATGAACCATAAGTACTGCAGAACTGCCACGAGAGGCGTGTCGCCTTGAACAGTGAAGAGAAAAAGGTAGAGGGCGAGGAACACCATGCTGAGTAGAAGGCTGCATATCGGTCCTGCCGCCGCCACTTTGATCTCGGTATTGGGGTCATCGGGCTCCTTCCCGAGGTGAGCGATTCCTCCGAAGATAAAAAGAGTGATACCTTTGATCCCGAGCCCCAATCTGTTCCCGACGATGGAGTGAGAAAGCTCGTGCAGGAGCACGGAGGCAAAAAGCAGCAAGGCAGCAATGACGCTGATGATCCATGTCGTCGCGGTATCGAAGCCCGGATAGGCCTCGGGAAAATGGACGGCCGCCAGACTCCAGATAACGAGGCCAAGTACGATGAACCATGTATAGTTGACAGAAATCTTTATTCCCGCTACTGAGAATAGACCGAAACCCCTCCGCATTCACTCTCCTTTGAAAGAAAGACCGCGCCTAAGGTAGAACCGATGTTTCATGCAGCCGTGCCGTTCTCTTCCACGGCCTTTATCTTAATGGCCTCTTGGGTAGACTCCAGGGATTACTGTTCACTCTATCCGAGCAGTTCTTCGAATTCCTGCTCCGAGAGAATCTTAACGCCAGACCGTGTCGCTTTCTCCAGTTTGCTACCCGGATCTTTCCCGGCCACAACGAAATCGATCTTCCGACTCACCTGCTGCAGCACCTTTCCCCCGAGAGACTCCACGATTCTTCTGGCCTCTTCCCTCGGATATCTCTCCAGCGTTCCCGTGAAAACGAAAGTTTTCCCAAGGAGCTTGGCCTCTGACCTCTGCTGCTCGTGGCCAACCCTGACGCCTTCGGCAAGCAACCGTGTGATTATTTCTATGTTCTGCTTCTGGTCGAAGAAGCTCCTGATACTCTGTGCCACCTGAGGACCCACCTCGCTCATCTCCTGAAGCTCTTCCTGGCTTGCGAACGGAAGCCGGCCGAGGTTCCGGAACCGCTGCGCGAGTGCGCGTAGTTCTTCCTCCCTTACCTGCGCCATCCGGGACAGCAGTTCACCGGAGGCACGTTCTCTCGCCTCTGTCGTCTCACTCAGCTCTTTCACCCTTCCCTCAGAGAGCATCTGAACCGCCTTTTCTCCAAACCTGACGACACTCTCCGCGAAAACCTCTGCCACCTCGGCATCCAAACGCTCTGCTTCCGGAATCGGGCTTCTAAGGCCATCATGCATTGAGGGAGTGAAGCGTTCCGCAAGTAGCTGAGAGAGATGCTCTCCCACGTGCCTTATACCGAGAGCGAATATGAGTCTGGAGAGAGTCGTGTCCTTGCTTCTGTCTATTGAAGCCAGAATGTTGTCAGCCAGTTTCTGACCCATCCTCTCCAGCTTGAGAATATCCGACTTGCCGAGGCAATAGATGTCCGCCACGCTTCTCACGAGTCCCTTATCTATGAGTTGCTCTATGGTCTTTCCCCCAAGTCCCTCGATGTCCATGGCTCTCTTGAACGCGAAGTGGCGTACCGTCTGTCTCAGTTTTGCAGGACACGCCATTCCGACGCATCTGGAAACAACCTCTCCCTCAAGCCTCACAACGCCGGCTCCACAAACAGGACACACATCGGGCAACCAGAATCGCCTCTCATTGCCGGTTCTCTTCGAGACAACGACACTCACTACTTCAGGTATGACGTCTCCTGCTCTCTGAATGACTACCGTGTCCCCTATTCTCACGTCCTTCCTGTCTATTTCATCCTGATTGTGCAGCGTTGCCCTGGAGACCGTCACGCCTCCCACATTGACCGGCTCCATGACAGCAACCGGCGTAAGAGCTCCAGTTCTTCCGACCTGCACAGCTATGTCCAGTATCTTGGTCGTTTCCTGCTTTCCTGGAAACTTCACGGCCAGGGCCCAACGCGGACTCCTGGAAATCGCTCCGAGCCTCTCTTGATGCGAAAGATCGTTGACCTTGAGCACCACACCGTCTATCTCATACTCCAGCGCGTTGCGCTTCTCCATCATCTCATTGTAGTAACTGATTGCCTCGTTAATGTTCCTGCACAAACGAACGTTAGGATTTACTCTCAACCCCACTCCGGGAAGAAAACGAAGAAGTTCCTCGTGTGTTCGGAAGCTTACCCCTTCCACCCTTCCGACTCCGTAGAAGTAGACTTCCAGCGGACGAGACGCCGTGATAGATGAGTCAAGTTGTCTGAGCGAACCTGCGGCCGCATTCCTGGGATTGGCAAAAAGCGGTTCTTGCTTCTGCCCGCGTTCTTCATTGAGCCGCTTGAACTCCCCAGTCCTCATTATCACTTCACCACGCACTTCGAGTAGCCCCGGAACCATTTTGGATTCGTCAGCGTGAAGCTTCAACGGAATGGAGCGAACCGTCTTGAGATTCTGAGTTACGTCCTCTCCGGTCGTACCATCACCCCTGGTAGAGCCAACAGAGAGCGTCCCGTTCTCGTAGAGAAGCTCAACGGCCACACCGTCGAGCTTCGGCTCAGCTACGTATTGAGGCTCCTGGGCCTCCTCAAGCAGTTTCTTCACTCTTCTATCGAAATCAAGGATGTCCTCTTCGCCAAAAGCATTGGACAGGCTGAGCATGGGGACAGAATGCCTCACCTGTCGGAACACTTCCAATGGCGGGGCGCCGACTCTTTGCGTGGGAGAGTTCGGCGTGATGAGCTCCGGAAACTTCTTTTCCAGCTCCGCAAGACGAGCAAGCATTCTGTCGTACTCTGCGTCCGAAATCTCCGGACTGTCCAGCACGTAGTAGCGGTAATCATGGTAGCTGAGCGCCTTGCGTAGCTCTTCTACCTGTTTCTCAGCCTGCTCCTTGCTAAGCCCGCTTTCGTTCTCTGACATCTGCACTTCCGTTTCTACTTCTATCGCTCTCGGACTCTCTTCTTCTCTCCCGAACGTCTATCCCCTATCTCTCGTCTCTTGTCTGTTTCCCACGGCGCAATGTCCTTCGCGATGCTTTTTAGACATCGAAAATCATCTGCGCAGCCCAACCCGACTCCGTTCTGTCTAACGAGAGCTCATGGTAGGTCACGGCCTTTATTTCAGTCACAATCGGGTGCCTCTTGGGGTTGAAGCGCTCTCCCCATGCGGTTACTGTGAGGTCAGTTTGGCTCAGTTGAGTTATCTCGAATGCTCGGAAGAGCCTCTTCTGACCGTAGAAAAGATACAGTAACTCTCTCAGCCACTGCACAAGAAGGGCTTCAAGGTTTTCCGCTGCCACTGAAAAGCTCATTCTCGTGTCAGGTCTGACGAGTCTTAAGTCCGTGATGACGTCAAAGAGAGCGAGACCGGCATTCTCGAAAACCCTTTCCAAGCTTTCGCCAGTCACTCTTATGCCCAAGTCCGCCGTGTGGTCTATGATCTCGTACGACGGCTTCTCGTAGGGAACGCGCTGAGCCGCTGCCTCCACATCGTCGGCTTCTTTTGAGTCACTTCGCCTGTAGCCCTTCGCACCTTTCTTGGTTCCCATCGCGCCCCCAACCTTCTTGGGCAGGGGCAGTCTTCTACCCTTCTTGGGACTATCCTTCTTCACTCTTGACCCCGCACGAGTTTAAATATGGTCGAACAACGTCCTGATGGCTCCAATTACCAGGGCCGTAATACGACAATATGGAAAATGGGGATCGGATGCCACGGCCTCTCGTGCCGTGTCGGAAGGACCGAGCGCCGGGGGCAGGCGTCTCCCTCACGCATACCCGGAGTGCCGCACAGGGGGTCTTGCCCAGTACCGTATTCCAGGTCATCCTTTTACGACACCTATGGGTGCCATTCTTGCGACTTTCTTGGATATGCCGGCCCTGTCCACCACGCTCACCACGTCGCCTACGTCTTTGTACGCCTCTGGCATCTCTTCCGCCAGTGTGGCCCGACTGGCCGACATAACGATGATACCTTTGTCCTCAAGATCCCTCGCGATGGAACGTCCCTTAGCACTACGCATGGCCTGTTTGCGACTCATCAGCCTTCCGGCACCGTGGCAAGTGCTGCCGAAAGTCTCTTCCATCGCCTTAGTCGTGCCAACAAGGAGATAGGAGTATGTTCCCATGTCTCCGGGAATAAGCACGGGTTGGCCGACGTCTCTGTACTGCTCGGGAACCCTCTCGTCGCCAGGCGGGAATGCCCTCGCGGCTCCCTTCCTATGAACGCAGACAGCAATCTCTTTTCCTTCGACGGTGTGCTTTTCCCGTCTCGCCACGTTGTGTCCAAGGTCGTAGATCAATCGCATGCCCAGCGCGCCAGGTCCGGAGCCAAAGACTCTCTCGAACGTCTCCCTGGTCCAGTGAAGAAGAACCTGTCTGTTCGTGTAAGCGTAATTGACGGCGCACGCCATCGCGCCCAAATACTCTCTCCCACGGGCTGAGTCGATGTAAGCGCACGCCAGCTGCTTGTCCGGAAGCTCGATACCCAGCTCGGTGTACTCTCGAGTCATCACGTGAAGGAAATCATCACATATCTGGTACCCGAAGCCGCGGGAGCCCGAATGGATAATCACGGTTACTTGGTTTAGCGAGAGACCGAACTTCTCGGCAATCTGGGGCTCGTAAATCTGCTCGACGTATCCCACCTCGAGAAAGTGGTTGCCGGACCCCAAGGTACCCAGTTGATCCTTCCCGCGCTCGTATGCTCTGTCGCCCACGACTTCCGGATTGGCACCTGCCATGAAACCGGTCTCCTCGGTCGATTCCAGATCTTCAGGAAGACCGTATCCATTCTGTATGGCCCATCTGGAACCCTCCAGAAGCACCCTTCTTTCGTCCTTCCTCGAGAGCTTGAGTTTTCCCCTGGAGCCCACTCCGCTCGGGATGTTGCGAAAAAGAGCCGTGACCAGCTCCTTTATCCTCGGGCGTACGTCGTTCAGTTCCAGATTGGTCGTAATCAATCTGACTCCGCAGTTTATATCGTAGCCAACCCCACCGGGCGAGATGACTCCTCCGTCTACATCTGTGGCCGCCACACCACCGATTGGAAAACCGTAGCCCCAGTGAATGTCGGGCATCGCGAGAGAGTACTTCACGATGCCAGGCAGATGCGCAACGTTGGCCACCTGCTGCGGACTCCTGTCCGCCCTAATCTTGGTCATCATCTTCTCATCGGCATAGATGATTCCCGGCACCCGCATGCCTCCGGTTTTAGGTATCATCCACCGGCACTCATCCAGCTTCTCGAATTTCAGTGTCCCCTCTTCAGCCAACAGTCTTCTCCTCGTCTGATTTCGATTTCAGAAGGAAGCTCATTTCTCCTGTGCCTCACCTGTCATCGGAACGAATCGCACGGGCAAAACGTCTTTCCTGACTACCCCGCTTTCGGTCTTCGTGATGATCAGAAGCTCCTGGTAGATGTCTCCAACAGGAATCGACATTCTCCCGCCGACTTTGAGTTGTTCGATGAGCGGCTGAGGAACATGGTCTGGGGCAGCTGTTACAATGATTGCATCAAAGGGCGCCTTCTCGGGCCAGCCCCGGTACCCATCTCCGGCCTTCACGTGTACGTTCGTGTACCCGAGCCTCCTCAAGGTCTCACTTGCCCTCGTCGCGAGCGACTCTATGATCTCGATGGAGTAGACTTCCTTTCCAATCTCCGCCAGCACTGCAGCCTGATAGCCCGAACCTGTTCCTATCTCAAGGATCCTGGAATTCTTGCCAATACGCAAAGTCTCGGTCATTAGGGCAACGATGTATGGCTGGGAAATGGTCTGCCCCTCTCCGATTGGCAACGGTTCATCGGCATGGGCATAGTTCCGGTAGGACTCAGGCACGAACTCATGCCGCGGTACCTTTCGCATCGCTGCCAACACCTGGGGGTCTTTGACGCCGCGTTTGACTATCTGCTCATCCACCATTCTGTTTCGCTCGGCCCGAATACTCTCTTCTCTGTCCGCCTTACGGGGGTCCTGCCCTTCGTCTCCAGGTTTGCAGGAAACGAAGCCCAGAAGGCCGATGACGAGCAGAAAACTCAGCGGCATAATTCGCCTCAACATGACTGAGGTTCACCCACTCTATTCCAGCTTTGCCTCAACTGAACGTACCTTCCCGTCCATCGTAAGGGGTTTGTCCCTTCTCTCATCAATCTTCAAGCTTGTGAGAACTCTAACCGCGCCCTTGCGAAAACAAGCCTCGTGCATATCGGTCACGAGCTTAAGAATTTGGGACAGATCACCTTCAACACAGGTACACATCGGACTCAAATGTGACTTGAGCCCACTCTGCTTAATGATGCGCTGCGCCTCCGCCACGTATTCGCTGACACTCGGGCTGCCCGTTCCTACGGGAACGACACTGACTTCACATACCGGCATACCTGACACCTCCTTCGTTCGAAGACACTTCGGCATCAGGACGGCTCGCTCTACTCGACGGCGCTGACGCTTTTCACCTCGGGCACTTCGCGCTTCAGTGTCTCCTCGACCACCATCTTGAGGGTCATGGTCGACGCTGGACACCCCGCACAAGCGCCTTTGAGTCTTACCTTGACGACACCATCTTCGATACCCACGAGTTCGATGTCGCCGCCATCTCTTACGAGGTTCGGCCTGATCTTGCTAAGTGCTGCCTCTACCTGTTCCTTCAAACCTTGCACCTCCTTCTAGTTCGATTAGTGCATACTACACTGTGAATTCGGATGCTTCAAGAGAATCCAAAGTGCGTCTTCAACCTTCTCCACCACGATCCTCGTGTTCTTGCACGGCCCCTCAGGTCTCCAGTTGGCAACAGCCATGACCGGGACTCTCTTTATTTGCTTGAGAGCCGCAACCAGCTCCCTTTCGCACGCTATCCCCACAACGGCGTCAGGCTCAAGCTCCCTGACCGTTTTCAGAGCCAGATGTCCGCCTCCCACTATACGACTCTCAACTGGATATTGCGAAAGTAGCTGCTTCAACTCTGACATACTGCAGGCCCCGCACCCGGCGCAATTGCGAATGTCGCCATCCAGTATCTGTGAACAAGTGGAACTCTGCAGGCAGTGCGGCAGAAGGACCAGGACTCTTCTAGACTGGATGCGGCTGGCTCTAGCTGCTACGAGTGCGTTGTTGAACTCAAGAAACGCACCTTTAACCCTGTCGGCCGAAATGCCCAACAGGCCTCCGACCTTCTCAGAAACGGGGAGCAAAAAGTGCACCGCACATAGCTGATTGACCGATCGTGGAAGCAGCCGCACACCGGAGGTCACGGACATGAATTCCGATCCGGCCAGGACCACGGCAACCACGCCGGCAAACGTAAAGGCCAGCTCTACGCCAACCGCGGCACTCTGGCCCAGGCTTGAAAGACGGGGCTCCAACAGATAGAACAAGAGCCACAGCAAGACCAAGAGCAACACCAATGACAGCGAGGAGAGCAAAAGAAAAAGCCCTTTGCTGTCCCTGGCACGGTTCACGCTCCTGCTCTGCCGCTCCCCCTCTGTCCACATCGGCCCCAATTGCGTATCCATCTTACACCAAAGAGCTGAGTCCTATCCGAAATCTACCTCTCCCTTATCCGCACAGGGGCAGTGTCGACCACCTCGATTCAGTATACCGTCCCTGACTGCTCTCACTCCACTTGATCAGCGCCTACCCGAAGTCATAATAACTACGACCTTCGTTGTGAGAACCCCCCGCGGCCATTCCAGCCTGAGGAAGTATACCCCAGAGCTGACCCGCTTTCCAGAGTAATCCTTCATGTCCCATTCCAGCTGGACGGGCTCTTCACCACTCACCAACTTGCTGTTGTAAAGAGTCCTGACGGCCCTTCCCGTGACGTCAAAGACTCTGAGCCAGACATCTCCATCTATGCCTCGCTGCGGCAAACGCACCAGCATCTTCAGGCGGTCAGTCGCCGGATTCGGTGAGGTCAACTCGAGCCGAGGAGAGGTGAGACCCACACCTGCGACGCGGATCGCTACCGGCCCGTAGATAAGAGCGGAGCTGCCTTCCACTCCGACCCAGTACATGTATTCAGTGTCTGTGAGCACACCGCAATCCGTGAACTCGTAAGAACCATCGGAAATGATCGGTTCATCACTTATCTTGTAAACCCCTTGTGCCCCGTCAGGACCAGGAGACCTCCAGACGGAAAACGGAGCCTTCCACAGCTCGCTGGCGGCGCGCCACGACAGCTCGACGCATCCGGCGGCTTCGCTGGCGGCAAGCG